>Ga0315280_10002460_pt1 | contig 29994 bp, 25 predicted proteins | sample YL17G06_40_MG_FD_203697 | JGI IMG/M metagenome (GOLD analysis project Ga0315280, IMG submission 203697) | Sediment microbial communities from Yellowstone Lake, YNP, Wyoming, USA - YL17G06_40 | ecosystem: Environmental > Aquatic > Freshwater > Lake > Sediment | place: USA: Wyoming | collected... | reverse complement strand
CGCATTGACCTTGGCAAAATTTGCTCTAGGCGATTAGCCAGCCGCCCCAGCAAGGTGGAACACGACATGCTGGTGAAGTCGGCAATTGCCGGTGAATCGTTGCGGGCGTTCCTGGTCAATTTACCTCACCAACTTGGCGGAAACCAACTACGTGGGCTGGTTGGCGCCATCGTTAATGCACAGCGCAAAGGATTGCCCGTTATCCTTGGCTGCGGGGCGCACCTAATCAAGCTGGGTCTTGGTCCGCACCTGTGCCGCTTGGTAGAATCCAATGTCATCACCCACATCGCTGCCAATGGCGCATTTTACATTCACGATTGGGAAATGGCACGAGCTGGTAAAACCAGCGAGGATGTAGCTAGCGCGCTTTTAGAAGGCGAATTTGGCATGGCAGTGGAGACTGCAGTAGAGATGAACCAAGCGGTGGTGGATGGTGTCAAACAGGGCTGGGGGATAGGATATTCGTTGGGAAAACGACTGCTGGAGATTGGTGGCGACTACCTGAATAGCAGTGTTCTAGCCACTGCTGCCAGAGCCGGGATCGGAATAACAGCGCACATTGCTATTGGTGCCGAGATTATTCACCAGCACCCTTCATTCTCCGGTGCTGCCTGGGGTGAGGGATCACACCTGGACTTCCGCCAGTTTGCTGGCGAGGTCAGCCGCATGAGCAACGGCGGACTCTATGTCAATGTGGGTTCAGCCGTTATAATGCCGGAGGTTTTCCTTAAAGCGCTCTCAGTGGCAAAGAATCAAGATACTAAGCTGGGAAACATAGTCACCGCTAATCTGGACATGATCCGACATTATCGTCCTTTGCAAAATGTGCTTAAACGCCCTGCTCTTTTAGGCGGGCAGACTTTTGAGATAATTGGGCAGTTGGAGTTCACTTTGTCCCTGCTTTGCTATGGTGTGTTGGAAGAACTGCGCGATCCATGGTCGGCTCTGAAATGATGACACACGATCAAATAGCTGAAATCATCAATCATTCGCAGGCGAATATCGCGGAGATCTTCAAGTTGATACCGGCGATAACCGATGCCGCAGAAATGGCAGCTGACTGTTTGCTGGCTGGCGGCAAGGTGTTGGCGTGCGGGAACGGCGGTTCAGCAGCTGATGCCAGCCATCTGGTAGGGGAACTGGTCGGCAGGCTGAGCCGGGAACGCCCCGGCATGGCGGCAATCACCCTGAATAGTGACCTGGCGGTAAGCACCAGCCTGGCGAATGATTACAGCTATGAGATGGGTTTGGCGCGGCAGGTTGAGGCGCTTGGAACAAAAGCTGACATACTCGTGGCGATAAGCACCAGTGGTCGCAGCCCCAATATCATCGCAGCGGCAAGGGCAGCCAAAGCCAAAGAGATAAGCATTCTTGCGTTGACGAAACTCGGACAAAGCGATTTATCCAACCTGGCTGATATTGTTATTAAAGCCCCCGGAAACAGCACCCAGCTTATTCAAGAAGCGCATGGTGTCATAATTCATATCCTTTGCATGCTGATAGAGGATATTGTCCATCCCGCCTGATTTGCTTTCATTGATTGTTCCCCTTTGTTTTTGGTATCATTACGCCATCTATGACCCGTTCCTTCCTTTTCCTGATAATCATTCTTGGCATGGCTAATGCACTGGTGGAAGGCAACCGCTACTCCACCAAGGAATTTGGATGCTCGCTGTTGGCTCCCGAGGGATGGATGCTTACCCTATCCATAGAGGAATTCCTTGCCAAAGTTGAATCCCCCACCAAGGACATGTCCTGCGGGGTAAGGGCGCAACTATTCAAGGAACCGGTGCCCATAGATAAATTCATGTCAGGTATAGAGAGCGCCTATGGGATATCCCATAAGGGGCAGGAGTTGAAAAATTACCTTAAGCCAACGCTTGAAAGCCTCGGCGGGGAAGGGAACAAAGAGCAATACAGCAAGATCAAGGGATTCATCCTGGATGATGCCCCTACGCCGGAGCAACTGGAAAAAGCCCGCAAGGTAGCCGAGGATCGGGGCGGCATCTCGGAGCTGCCGGAGCAGACGATGGCAAGCCGCATCTACCTTCTGCCTGCTGCCCCACCCGAGCGCCCCAGCGAAAAAACCTTGCTTATTTACTATATCATCCGTCGCACAGTTGGCTATGCCTATGTGTTCACGCTGCCCCCCGGTGGATTTTCCTCCGCCATCCCCTATCTGGATGTGATTCTTACCGACGCCAACCTGAAGGGGCTGGAGGGAGGTAGATACGCTTTGCCTGGCAGCGTTCCCATCGGTCCGCCCAAGTTCGGGCTTATACAGGGGAAAGTATTGCGTAACGGGCTGGACATCGGGGGTGTCACCATTGCCCTTTATCGTAAAAGCGAGGACTATTCAGCGAAGAAAGCCTTTATGCGCACAGTGAGCACTTATGGCGGGGAATTCATGATCACCAATGTGCCACCCGGCAGATACTTTGCACTGACCGTGGAGGGGCTGGATGGAATCGCCAAACCGGTGTATAACCTCACGGTGCAGGAAGGCAAGGCGTTTCTTACCAACCTGGAGCTTTCGCCATAAAACAAAAGGGGAGGAATTCCCTCCCCATTTTTCATGATTTCCATTAACCTTCGCATTTTGGACCGCTGGCACAAACCTCGGTGCCGGCATAGTCGCTATACTTCTCAAAGTTCTTGATGAAGAGCCTGCCCAATTCCCGCGCTTTTTTATCATAGGCGTCCTTGTCAGCCCAGGTGTTACGCGGAACCAGCAGCTCAGATGGGACACCGGGGCACTCTTTAGGCACCAGCACGCCAAACACCGGATCGGGTGCAAATTCCACTTTCGCCAATTTACCGTTCAATGCAGCAGCCAGTAATGCGCGTGTGAGTTGAATCTTCATGCGACTGCCCACACCATAGGGTCCGCCCGACCAACCCGTGTTGACCAGCCAGCAATCAGATTGCTGCTCTGCCATCCGCTTTGCCAGGATGGTGGCATATTTGGTGGGGTGCAGTGGCAGGAATGGCTCACCAAAACAAGAGCTAAATGTAGCGATAGGTTCGTTGATGCCCGACTCGGTGCCGGCAAGCTTGGCAGTGTATCCGCTCAAATACTGGTATTGTGCCATTGCCGGGGTGAGCTTGGAGATGGGAGGAAGCACCCCAAAGGCATCAGCGGTCAGGAAGAAAATATTCAGCGGATGCCCGCCCATACTGGGAATAACGCTGCGCGGTATGTGCTCCACCGGATAGGTGGCGCGGGTGTTTTCGGTAAGTTCATCGCTGTCGTAGTCGGGAATGCGGGTGATGGGGTCTATGACCACATTCTCCAGCAGACTGCCAAAGTGGATGGCGTTATAAATCTGCGGCTCAGCTTCGGCAGAGAGCTTGATTACCTTGGCGTAGCAACCACCCTCCAGGTTGAAGATACCGTCATCCGACCAGCCGGTCTCATCATCGCCAATCAGACGGCGGGCGGGATCGGCGGACAAAGTGGTTTTACCGGTGCCGGAAAGCCCGAAGAAGAGCGCCGTATCCTTATCTTCGCCCTGGTTAACCGAACAGTGCATTGATGCTATGCCCTTCATGGGCAGGAGGTAGTTCATCACGGTAAAGATTGACTTCTTTATCTCCCCGCCATAGTGCGTCCCGCATATCACGATGAGTTTCTTCTCAAAGTTGATGACAATGCCCACCTCGGAGTTGAAGCCCTCTGCCTTGCCATCCAACTCCAGGTCGGGGACGGCAACCACCGTGAAGTGTGGGTGGTGGCGCTCAAGTTGACTGGGGGTGGGACGGATGAAGAGGGTGCTGGCGAAAAGGTTCTGCCAGGCGCGAATGTTGATGCAGCGCAACGGCATGCTGTATTTGGCATCGGCGCCCACAAATCCGTCAAAGATGTAGAGTTGCTTGCCCTGCAAAAAGGCGGTTACCCGCGACCAAAGGTGGTCAAATAGTGCCGGCTCTATGGGCACATTCACCTTGCCCCACCACAGGTCTTTTTCCACATCCGGGGTGTGCACGACGAATTTATCGTTGGGGCTCCTGCCACGGCGGTTGGGCAGATGCACCACCAGAGCCCCGTTGGATGCCAGCTGCCCCTCCCCGCGGGCAAGGGCGTCCTCCACCAGTTGCGCCGGCGGCAGGTTGCGGGAAACACCAGCGATATTGTGTATCCCCAACTCATTCAATCTGTAGTCTTCTCCCATTTCCATCACTTTCCCCTTCCTTAACCAAGTTTGGTTATAAACAGGTCAATCGGGAATTTTACTACAAAATTAGCGCCTTTTAAAGGCGCATATTACTCACAGGCAATCCTGGGTTCTTACGAGATGTTGATGATTTCCTTCAGTCTTTTGCCCGGTATGAACTTTATCCGATGATAGGGCGGGATGGGGATTTGCTCATTGGTTTGCAAATTACGAGCGATCTTGCCCTTTGACTCGCGGCAAGTAAAAACGCCAAAGCCTCTCAGCTCTATCTTGGAACCGGCTATTAATGCCCGGCTTATCTCCTTGATAAAGATATCAACGATTTGCTTGGCTTTCTTATTGGTGATGCCGGTGGCAAGCGCTACCTTGTGGGCTATTTCCTTCTTTGTCAACAGTTCCCCGTGGATAGTGTTATTTGCAGAATGTTTCCTTTACACTGATAGGTTTATCATCAAGCCTAAATGATGTCAAGCTAAAACGCTACTCTTCACCAAAAACCGAGGCGGCAAACAAATAGATTTTGGCGTTAGGGTCCTTCCAGGCACTTTTAGGTAATCCTGCCTTCTGGCATACCATATCCAAAAAGCCGTAGCGGTCGACGCCGAACTCGGGCGCAACCTGCGGGAGCAGAATACCGCTGGCATACCCAAGTGTGATGAACAATCCGTGAGTGCCCACCTCTATCTCCTCGGGCGATTTCATCTGCCATAGCTTGGTCATAACACTGATTTCAATGGATAACTCCGGCACCTCGGCGGTGGTGACAGGCATAAAACGGGGATCCTCGTGGGCAGCCTTTAGCGCCAGCATGGATATTTCGCGCCACAGCGGTCCCTGCCCGATGATATAACCTATGCAGCCGCGCAGGTTATCATTTTCCTTAAGTGTGACGAAGGCGCCCAGCTTCTCATCCAATGTAGCACTTGCAGGCTTTTGTGGCGGTGTGGAACCATCCAATGCCGAGCGTGCAATTGCCAGCAGATAGTGTTTTTCTTCGTTGGTCAATGTCACCGGCTTTTGGGGTGAAGTCGCAAATTCCATCTCATTCTCCTCCGTTTGTGTTTCCCCTGCCTCTCCACTTATGCTTTTTTCCGGGGTTTGAGAAGGGGTGGTGGAGGCGCTCCTGCTATTGTAGGAAGAGCAGGCAACCAGTGCAAATGTTATCAGAATAAAAGTTCTCATTGCTCATTCCAATCGGGGCAGCACATGATGACCATGCGGCACCACCAGTATTTTAGCATCAGGTTTAAGCGTCCGGCATGCTTCTTTTATCGCCAAATCGGGATCGGTGAATTTTTCGGCGCCTAATGCCTTCACGATATCGTCCTCAAGCTCGGTGCAAAGCATCATGCGAAAGCGTTCGCACTTTTCGCGCATAGCAAAGGCACACTGCCCGTGGGGATGATAGTCAGCCCGCATCAATTCATAGAATTCATCCAGATTTTTTGCCGGCAGGTATTTTAGTATGGGAGGACTGCCCACACCCTCGTGGCAGCATACCAAGCCCAGCATGGTGCCGCCGGGCTTGAGGCAGTATGATGCAAATTCCAGTGCCTTGTGTGCCTGGATGATATTTTTATCAAACGGTTCGCCCCCGGCACTCACGATGATTAAATCCGCCGGCTCGCATGCCTCCTCCGCGATGAATTGCTCATCCACCGCCCGCCGCCCCAGCCGTGCTACTTCTTCCCAATCAGTGCCGGCAAAAAATCCGGTGATGTTTTCTTCGCTATCCAGCACCGTGGTGATCATAAAGCCTATGTTGACCAGACGCGCCGCCTCCTGCATATCGCGGAAGAGCGGGTTATCCAGATCGTTGGCAGGACGGCAATGGGGATCTCTTCGTGAGCCCAAAAAGTTGCGGAAATGGTTGGTCTTGATCGTCTCCCAGCTGGTTATGCCCGGGAGGATGGACTTTGCCCCTCCCCCATACCCCGCGAAATAGTGCAATCCACTGGTGCCGGTCACGATGAGGAGGTCAACTTCCAGGGCGAGTTTGTTGATCCAGACGGGGGTGCCGGAAATGGTTGACCCCACATACCCCAGTGCGCCTTCGTCTTTCGCGTCATGATCAATTACACGAAAGCGACTATAGAGTTCATCCCCCAACATCTTCTGCTTTTCGGCATCGGTGGTGGGTCGATGGGAGCCGCATGCCACCAAAAAGGTAATTGCGTCATCATGGACGCCGGCGACATTCAACGCGCGGATGAGATGCGGCAGCCACAGGTGGGAACCGGTTGTGCGGGTGCCATCCGAGACGACTATGACTATGCGATGTTTTCGCGTGGCAATCTCGGTCAAGTTCGCAAAACCCTGGGTAAAAACCTTGCTCAAATCATCAAGCGGTGATGTCGGGGGGGGCAGGATCAGCTTGAAACCGGAGGGGACATCCAGGTTGACTTCTTGATCGCCATAGGGCAGCTTTATTGCCACCAGCACTCTCAACTTTCAATTTGATGATGATTATTGCCTTCCTGCAATTATAGCAATAGACTTACAGCTATTGGCGTAGATAAAAATAATTGAAATATGCAACCGATTGAAATGGGCAAAGCGCTTGACATCTACAAATTACGATGATAAAATGTCCACTAAATTTCCCAACGGGGAGGTAACTCTTTAAATGGAAGCATCTCTGCCCCTGATTATCATTCTGGTCCTACTTGGCGGCTTGGGTATTTATTCTTTTCTGCAAAGGGATCGCTTTAAGAATCAATGGCTGAGCCTGGCATATATGATCGTTGGGGGGATTGCGATATTCCTTCTGATAAGCATAATCATAGTGAACATCATCGTCTGGACTTATGCCCAACTGGAGGAACTGAGCAAAGATAAACCCTTGATGAACACCATAGTGCGGGGCGGTCCCATCGTCATGGTGCTCTATTTTCTGCTGATACTCGTCCTTGCCTTCACCATAGAGAGAATCTATTCCATCGCCATCGCCCGCGGGCGCTCTAGCAAGGAGCGGCTGATGAAGGATGTCACGCCGCTGCTGGAAACCAAACGCTATGATGAGGCGCTGACAGTTTGCATCAGACATCACGGCGCGGCAGGAAGACTAATTGGTGCAATTGTCACACGCTATATGATGCTTTTGGGCAAAACCGATGAGAGATCGCTCAGGCGCGAGATCAACGCCGCGTCGGATGAGACCAACGCCATGGAGCAGGCGCTGATTGAACGCAATCTGATTGGCATCGCGACGATTGGGTCAATTGCCAACCTGCTGGGGCTTTTGGGCACGGTTATCGGCATGATCCGCTCCTTTAGTGCCATGTCGTTTGGACAGGTGACCAAAGCAACGCACATCCAGCTGGCTACCGGCATCTCGCAGGCATTGGTATGCGCCGCCGGTGGTCTGGTGGTTGCCATCCTGGCTGTGGTGTTTTACAACTACTTCACGGCTCGGGTAGACCGTTTCAATGCGCAACTCAATGAAGTTGCGAGCGAAACTCTGCGCGCTCTTAAAACAAAGTAATGAACTCAACTTCAAATAATAAATAGGAGGAATGGCACATGGCACGAAAAATCGTCATGTGGGTTGTATTTATCTTCTTAGCTATCTACATCCTGCTTTGGCTTAACAGCTTTATGGGTGTATTTGGCGCTCAACCTGCAAATGTCTCCATGGTGTTCCGCTCCCTGGCTGAATCTCAGGAAGGAATAAAATACAACCATGAGATTGAGAACTTTGAGAACGCCGACAAGGCAACCGGTTTTGCCGCCTTGGGAGTCACAGTAGCCAAGGGTGGAGGTCTGGTGGATTTGCTCTTCTTCCTCTTGATGCTCGCCATCTTCTTTACCATTGAGCGTCTGACGGTTTACCTGACCAATCGTGGAGCCATGAAGCTGCCGGTCTTTCTGGAATCCATTCGCACCCGCTTTGTCGCCAACGACATACCCGGTGCCAAAGCCGTCGCCAAAAAGCAGGGTGGGGTCTTTGGACGCATGATCCTTGCCGGACTTGATCGCTATGACAGCATCGCGGATAAATCTAACTCCGGGTATGTAAAAGCGGAAGTGCATGAGGCACTGGAGGAAGCTAAGGGTATTGAATCCGCAAGGTTGGAGCAGAACCTTATCGCGCTGGCGACCATCGCATCCATCGGCACCATGACCGGACTTTTGGGAACCGTCGTGGGTATGATCCGAGCATTCAGCGCATTGGCAAGCAAGGGGCGTCCTGACCCCAACAAGCTGGCAACCGGTATTTCGGAAGCACTGATCAACACAGCCGGTGGGCTTGTGGTAGCCATTTCCACCATTATTGCCTACAACTACTTCACCAACCGTGTGGATCGTTACAACTTCAATATGGAGGAATGCTCAACCGAGCTGACTGCTCTTGTAACCAAGACAAAGGAAGGTTAGGTGCCTTAAGATGGCAGGAGCAGTAGAAACCGGAGGCGGAAAAAGAAAAATCAGCATCAGGATAGACATGACCCCCATGGTTGATGTCATCATCCTGCTCCTGATCTTCTTTTTCATGACTTCGCAATTCCGTGAACCAAAGGGTGTGCAAATCACCCTGCCCAAGGAAGCAAAAGAACAAAAGCAGACCCAGCAAAGGGTCGCCGAATCAACTGTGGTCAACATAGAAGTAGCCGCTGACGGGACGATTTGGTCAAACCTGAGCAGGTTGAACGGACAACTGGAACTGGCGCTGGCTGACAAGGTGACTGGTCAGCGCAACTGGATGCAGTATTTTGACGATGACGACCCCAAGCGCTTGCCGGGACAGACCCTGCAGGATCTTTCGCGCAATTTGGTAGAGCGGCAGGTGCAAATTGGCGGCGAAACCGACGCCCAGGGTATTTATAAGCGTTTGCTAGTCATCATTGATGTGCATCCCGACGCCATCTACGGATCGTTTGTCAGAGCTTTTGACGCCTACCAGTTCGCTCATGACTGGGGCGATGTTTACAAGGTTTCGGAAAGCGAAGCCAAGAATCCTCAAGGTCTATCCGAAGACCAGAAAATGGCGGCACGCCTCTATATGATGAATGCCAAGTGGCAGGATAAGCGCGACCTGAATAAAACAGCCTACATTGCCTGGTTAGATAAAACCAAGCAGATCGTGGAGAATCCTGACTTTCTAACGCAGGAAGTTGCAGCGTGGTTTGCGGCGAACCCTAAGGAGAAACTGACGGGCAATCCTACTCTGGATCAACAGGTGGAGAAGCTAAAGACGGACCTGCTGGAGCAGAATCGCACTCCAGAGTTGGATACTCCCATTAAAGCGTTTGAAGAGATGATGGCAAAGCCGGAGGCTGAGAAAGATACCGCCGATTTCCGCCTGACTATTGAAAAACCACGCCGGATTATTGCGGAAGTCATCACCAAGTATCCCGATATAGACACATGGTACACACGGATCGGACCTGATCCCGCTGATTTGGTTCCGCCACTGCCGTTTTCCATCAACCTGGATCCCGAAACCAACCCGGTTGGTCCGGCATACTTCGGGGGAGCAACACCAGCGCCGGGAACGCCAACCAAACCGGCACCCAAAGGCGGGGGGAGGTAGCCAGCGATGTTAAAGAAATCCAAACGCAGAATAAGCATCTACATTGATATGACACCTCTGGTAGATGTCATCATCCTGCTCCTCATCTTCTTCTTTATGACCGCGCGCTTTTCGGAGCCGGAGGAGATTGAGGTGCGCCTGCCCGAGACCAAATCCGGCGTGAATCTGATGGCGGATGTAGAGCAAATCGTCATCCTGATACCGGACAAGGATCATCCCTTCAGCCGTGCCAAGGACGCCATGGGCAATGAACTGGAACAGCCCAAGCGCGGACACGAGGAATTTGCCATGGCACGTGTGCTGTGCGGGCAGCTGACCCCGCCGCGGCTGGCGTTTGAAGTCTATGTTTCCAATAACCCATCGTTGGTGATAAGCCCCTGGCCTATCAATGTGGTGACCGACCTAACTATTGCCAATGATCCAGAGGGAACCAACAAGCTCATTGAGATGTGGAAGAAATATAACTTTTTTGATGGCAAGACGGAAAATCCAGATGGGACTACTACTGATGCAGGTGTTTTAGCCGTTAAAATCGCCGCTGCCCAGCAAAATATATACCCCAGCTACATCGTCCGCTGCGACGACGGCGCAACCTTCGGCATTCTGCGCGATGTGATGAAGGAACTACAGGCGGCAGCCATCAACAAGTTCACCGTGCTTACCATGAAAAAAGAAGGTTACTACTAAACCGCTAAACAAAAATCCCTCCCCGTTGGGGAGGGATTTTTCTATGTCAAATTACTCTGTGAACGCCCGCACGGTATCTTCAAACATCGTAACCTTAAGTTTATGCTCCTCTGCTTCCTTTGCGCTCTCACTGTTGGGGTAGGCATCCATAACCCGCTGGTAGGCTTTTAATGCTTCGTCTCGCTGGTCCAGCGCCAGCAACACATCACCGGTGACCAGCAACGCCTTAGGAGCCTCGGCACTCTGCGGATAGTTGCGGACGAGCAGCTCCAGCTTCTGAATCGCCTGGGGGAAGATGGCGTGGTTGCGGGTCAGGATATCGGCAAAAGCAAGCTGGAACAGGGCTTTGGAGCCTAATCCTTTGCTGTTGTCCAAATCATGCTCATATACATAGCGGAAGCGGGGAACCGCCTCATCAGCGATGCGCCCGCGATCGCGCCAGATCATCGCCGCGGCATAGGCAGCAGCCAGATCGTTGGGTTTGCCAATCTCGGCATCAAGTATCTGCTGTGCCCGGCTTATTCCCTTTTTGGCAAGATCCAGGTGTAGAACCAATTCCTCCGGTGTGGGCACATCCACGATGCGATCCAGTTCCTTGGTGCCGCCGGGGTTCATGAAGATGATGGTGGGCAGGGCAAACACGGCGAACTCCTGGGCGACCTCGGGATAGAGTGCTCCGTTAACCTGCGCCCATACCACACCCTGTGATGCCTCGCGCACCGTGTTGCTCACCAGCACGGTATCTTCAAATTCGCGGCAGGCATCGTTTTCCACCTGATAGAAATAGACGATCAGCGGCTTTTGCTCTTTCAGGCTATCCGCCTTCGCTTTATCCAGATCGTTATTCAGTCTGACCTCCGGTATGCCGCTCTGCTGCTGGGCACAGCCTGCCAATGCCGCGACCAAGCCCAGAGCTGTAATTATGCCTCTTCGTCCGGTTTCTGCCATTGCTTGTTCTCCCTTGCATATTTGACTGCCACGATTACCAGCCAAAAAATCCCTATCAAAATAAGCCCAGCCGATAGATAATAAAACTCAACGCCAAAGCTACTGCTTTCGGTCTGGTCAAGGTTCAGGTTGACCACGGCTATTCCACCACCTGCAGCGATGGTGCACAAAGCGAAGATGCAATGACGAACAATTCCGCCCAGCCACATCTGCCGGTAAAACTCCCGGCTGGCTCTATCTTTATTCTTTTTAAGTATAGCCTGGTCTTCCTGCTGCAGCCGGCGGAAGATAAAATAAATGCCTATCACTCCTCCCACGATGGCAAGAATAAAGAGGAATGTATTTAACATGCGCCTGGACTCCTACTCTTTACAGAAGCTGGTTGATTCGCTGCCATTGGTCGGTCACCACATCGTTTGCATCGTGCAAGCGGAGGAAATCCCCCGCCTCACTCTCTTTCTGGACAATGGCGGGGCGCTTGACTTCTATCTGCAACCACCCCTGACCTGTCTCTTGTTCCGCCGTAATCTTGCACCGCCCAAACATCCCAAGCCAGTTTCGGCACTTTGGTCGGAATTCTGCGGCAAGCAGATCACTGCGGCATTTACAGTCATCGGCAGCCGCATCGTCATGTTGAAATCATCCGACGAATGTGACTTCACTCTGGTTGCCGAACTCTATGGCAAGCTGCCCAAGGTCATTCTGCTATCCGGCGAAAATGCCGTTGCTGCTTTCCCAGCCAAGGCTTTAAAAACCAATTATAGCATTCCCAGCAGCAAACCTCTTTCGCCTCTTCCCGATGCGCCTCTTGCGGATTGGCTGAAAGAGCCGGTTGGGACATGGACGAAGCAGCTAGCGAATGAATATCTCCCCGGCTCTCCCCTGCTGTTTGAGCAGGCACAGTTGAAGATGGAAACTATCCCCATTCCGTCGTGGTCGGATTTCACTGCCGCGGTCGGCGAATTATATAGTAAGAATGAACCCCACGCCGCACTCGCGCCCGCGGCAAAACAGCACAGCACATTTGCTCCCTTCCCCCTGATCATCCCCTCTGACTGGCAGGTTTTCCCCTGTAACGATCTGGCGGAGGCGGCATACATCGCCTGGCAACATGACCGCGACCTGTGGCAGCAAAAGCGCGCCCGGGATGAACAACTAGCGCGGTTGCAGTTGGAACTGACCCGCACCGAACACGCCATTGCCCGTGTGGAAGCGGATCTTGAGGACTATGCACATGAAGAACTGTGGCGGCATGAGGCGGAAGCACTCCTCATTTGGGGTGAAGCCTCCCGCGGGCACACTCTGGTCAAGCTTCCCGATCCCTATGGCAGTGAAGAATTAGAGATAGGGCTGGATCCTTCACACACCCCCCGCGAGGAGGCGGAGATTCGGTTCGCCAAGGCACGCAAAGCCGCCCGTGCTCTGCCTTTGAGCAAACAGAGGTTGGCACGATTGCAGGAGCAGCGCCGAATTCTGTTGGAGAAGATAGATGCAGTAAAAAGTGGAGAGCAGGTTATTGAACAAATCGTCCCGATCGTGAAAAAGACTCCACAGGCGAAGCCGGTCAAACCGACCAAAGCCAAACCCAGCGTGGCAAGGGAATTCACATCATCCGATGGCTTGACGATATTGGTGGGCAAAGGCGATGCGGAAAACGAGGAGGTAACCTTTAAATTGGGACGCAGCAATGACCTGTGGCTGCATGCGCGGGGCAGGGGTGGGGCCCATGTGATTGTAAAGCTGGGAAGAGATGGCAATGTGCCACCCAACACGCTGGCGGAAGCGGCGGCGCTGGCTGCCTACTTCAGCAAAGCCCGCCAGGAAAAAGCGGTGGAGGTTATTTATACGCGGCGTAAATATGTGACCCGGCGCAAAGGTATGCCCCGCGGTTCAGTCATGGTCTCACAAGAGAAAGTGTTTTACGCCCGACCAGCACTCCCGCCGGGATCCCGTCCCGAAGTGTAGCGAACCTACATGGATTCGGGCGCGCTGATGCCCATCAGATCCAACCCCCACCCCAAAGCACCACGCACCGCTTCTGCAAGAGCCAACCGCGCCGCAGTCAAGTCCGCATCACCTATGCCCAATATGCGATGCGTGTCGTACCAGCGGTGGAATTCACCCGCCAGCTCCAGCAGCGCCGCCGGCATGCGATGCACCTCCCAGCTATCGGCTGCCAGGCGCGCGGTGCGGGGCATTTCTGCGATCAGTCGCAGGAGGTTGCGTTCGGCGGAGCTTTCCAACCGCCGCCAATCTACATGACCAGTCGCATATTCACCTTGTTCCCGCGCTTTGCGAACCAGGCTGGCAACGCGCGCGGTGGCATATTGGATGCGGAAGATGGGGTTTTCGGGTGTTTGCTGCCGCGCCAATTCCAGATTGAAATCCAGGTGGCTGGAGAGGCTGCGATCCAGGAAGAAGTAGCGGGTGACATCCACACCCAACTCGGCGATGACCTCGTGCAGGGTGACCAGATTGCCCTGGCGCTTGGACATTTTCACCGCTTCGCCTGAACGATCAACCAGGTTGACCTGCTGCGAAATGATGATCTTGAGAAAATCTCTGCCGTGCTGCTCCGAGCCGATGAATCCTTCCTCGCGGAGGATGGGTGTCAGGGCATTTTGCAGGCGCTTGATGTGGGCGTGGTGGTCAGGTCCCCAGATATTAACTGCCAGGTCATAGCCACGGCGGGCTTTATCCAGGTGATAAGCGATATCGGCGAGCAGATAGGTTTCGGCTCCCCCATCGCGGCGCACCAGCACCCAATCCTGTTCATCGCCCAATGCAGTGGCGCGGAGCCAGAGTGCACCATCCTTTTCGTAACTCAAGCTATCTTTGCCATATATCTCCAGCACCCGCTTGTCCAGGGGATTCAGCCCCTCGTGCATCTGGTGCTGATGAACGAAGTTAAGATCCTTTACCTGCATTTCGGCGAGGTCGTCACAGCACCAATCCAGCATGAGGAGCACGATCTTCTCTGGGAGATCCGGCGCTTGCAGCCATTCGGGATGGCGGGAAAGGATGAAAAGAGCAATTGGGATGATATAGGCACCACGATAACCTTCGGGTGGGATGGCATCGTCGGGGAATTCTTCCAAAGGGATGGCAGGACCTTTATTAATGAGTTCGGCAAAGTGTTTATACCGTGGCAGAGCGATCTTCCCGTTCTCCACTGCCAGCCTTGCCTGCTCAACCCTTGCCAGCACTGACTTGACAAGAAGTTCCACCTGTCGCCCCACATCATTGACATAGTATTCACAAGCCACCTTATGACCGCGGGCTATCCACAGGCGCGCCAGATGATCGCCGGCAGCGCCAGCCCGTGCGCTCACCACATTGAGCGGACCAGTAGGATTGGCAGAGACAAATTCCAGGATGATCTTCTGCGGCGAAGTTAAAGGATACAGTGGTGAATGAATAGCAGTCCTGGCGCAGGGCTCTATCCTGCCTTCGCGCTTGTGCTGCTCGCTGCGGAACCAGTCAGCAAATCTGTAAAGAATGTCATCGTGGAAGCGGATGTTGATGAAGCCGGGGGCAAGGGCATCGGCTGCCTCTATTTCACTGGTGCCGAGCAATTTCTCCGCAAGCTTGGACGCTATCTCCATAGGTGGCTTGCCCAGCCGTTTGGCGAGGATGAGTGCAGCATTGGTCGCGAGGTCGCCCAATTCAGGGCGCGGCGGCAAGCCTATCTGAATGCCCTCGCTGCTTTGATCTAACTCGGTAAGTGCAATGGTCAGCGCTTCCCTTAGCGTTTCTTCCAGATCCATAAGTGGCATAGTGTCTCCCAGCCAATTATAAGAAAAAAGGCGGGGATTAGCCGCCTAAAATTGATGTTGTTTCTTGCCTATACAGCAGTCACTGTGGCATCAGCCCACAACCGTTCCAATTCGTAATAGTTGCGGGCTTCGTCCATGAACACATGGAAGACCACCTCGCCACAATCCAGTAGTTGCCAGCTTGACCTGTCCTCTCCTTCCCTGCCCCACACGAATGTCCCTTGCTTCTTCAACTCAGCCTTGACCCGCTCTATCACGGCATTCATTTGTATCGTGCTATCCACCGAACATATCACGAAATAGTCTGTGACGGGCGAAATGCCGGTCAGGTTCAGGATGATGATGTCTCTGGCTTTAAGGTCGGCAGCCAGAGCTGCTATCAATTTGGCTTTTTCTTCAGCCTGCATTTTGGCTCCTTTGCAAAGCAAGCAGTGTATTTTGCGCCTGGGGATGAATTTTCTTCCCTAAGGAAACAAGATGCTTAAGCTTTGATTCATAAACCGTGAGATATGCTTTGGAAAGATCTGTAAATGCGAGTTGGCGGACTTGTCCGGCTGATTGATTCCTGCGGTCATAAGCAGCAAAATCCGCCACGCCTATAATTTGATCCCAGATTGTAGGATTCTGCGTTCCAAGTGTATGACAGGCGATGGCGTTCTGCCAATCCTCCATATCATCGAGATCCTCCTGCCAGAGGCGAGCAGCGATGTGCCCGTGAATCAGGCTGGTGCCGGCGAGGATTTCCTCCGCATCCAGCTCCAACCCAAACTCTAAAACGAATCGTCGGCTTTGTTCATCGCTCCAACCCCGGGTTATGTCATGCCAATAACCAGCCCCAAATGCCATCTCGGGTGACTGGTCGTATTTTAGCGCCAATTCCTGTGCCAGTTTTGCTGTTCCCTCCAAATGCTTCATCAGTTCCTCAACAAACGCACCCTGCTTCACATACTTTTTTGCCATAAAATTTATATCGGTAGTCTGCACCATTCCTTCTCTTCCCATAAACTCTTTCATTCTCAACGGTAAAGGTTGTGTTTCTCTATATAATCCCTTACCACATCGGGAACCATGTATCGTATGCTTCTTCCTTCCTTTACCCGCCTGCGGATCTCCATGGAACTTATATCCATCATTGGAGTATCAATAATGCTAACCTTGCGCAGGACGGCTTTATTTGCACTTTCCAAATCCCTGCCGATTCTACCCATCACTACAACAGTAGCCAAATCCAGCAGTTCTTCCCAATTACGCCAAGTGGAAAGCTCCAGAAGGCTGTCGGCGCCTATTAACAAGTATACACGATTGAAACCGCCATTGCTCAGAAAGAAGCGCACGGTATCAATGGTATAAGAAACTCCGCCGCGCTTCTTTTCCACATCGGAAATGGTAAAGGATGGATTGTCTGCGATTGCCAGCTCGAGCATTTTGTAGCGAACATCCCAGGGCAGCAGATGGTCTTTATGTGGTGGGGACGGAGCAGGAACGAATGTGATTTGAGGTATATTCAGGATTTCTCGTGCTATGGTGGCAAGGATGAGGTGAGCGGTGTGAACAGGATTAAACGAGCCGCCGTAAAGGCAGACCGAACTCATCCATTCCCCTCCTGCACGGTTTTGGGCAATTTGCCGAGTTCTTTGCGCGCCCTGGCTGCTGCTTTGCTTTCCGGATAAAGATCAATAATACGCTGGTAATTGCTTCGCGCCGGATCCAACTGTCCGGATTTATTCTGGCAAAACGCCAGATGTAAATAGACATCGGCTATGCTTTTGAATGTATCGTAGTCCTTGATTATGCTCTGCAGGTAGATAATCGCTGATTTAAAGTTGCCCCGTCGCTCGTAAAACTTCCCGATAAGAAAATCCTTTTCGGCAAGACGGTTGCGCGCATCGTCTATCGCTGCATAGACATCGGCAATGCGGTCGCTCTCGGGATAGTCGTCAATCACTGTGTATAAGTCCAGGAGCGCCTGTTTGGTCATATTCTGATCAAGCTGGATGTATGGTGCTTTCCTGAGGTTGCACAGTCCGATTTGCAGTTGCGCGTCGTCCGCCCATTGGTTGGCGGGATACCTTTCAGTTACCAAGCGAAAATCCACAATGGCATCATCGTAAGCCTGCTGATTGTAAAGGCACATGCCCTTAAAGTAGCGGGCATCAGCCATCATGCTGGAAGTGGGATAGGTTTCAATCAGATCCTGGAAGGATTTTTTAGCTTTGGCAAAATGCCTGGCTTTGTATTGCTCCTCACCCTGCTTTAACAGCTCCTCGGGAGTTTGTGTCACCCGTGTTGCTGCAACTCCGTAGCAGGGAAGGATTGATATTATGAAAACGGATAAAAATAACCTTTTCATGCCATTACCGGCAACATCACTTAGCGGTAGCCGTGAACAGGTAGATTAACGCCCCGGTAATTCCGACTACAAGAAGGGGTTCAATATAGGGGTTTGAGCTTTCCTCAGCCACTGTTTGTCCAATCTGCTCATAGCGTGTGTCAATCAGCTTCTTGGCGATTCCCTTGGGAACTTGATCCTCTGCCTTGCCTTCAAAATCGCCTGCCCACACCATCAGCGAATCTTCCTTTTCCTCCACGATGATGTGATATCCAGCTGTTGCCACCCTGCGCGTCATGTTCCCAGCATCGTGATATTGTGTCTGGCACTTGGTAACCAGGAATTTAACTACAACATTCTTGGTCCCTTCCTGTTCGCGTTCCAACAAAGCTGTGGATAGTTTGCTTAACGCAGCTTTACCTATGGTTGTCGTTGCTTTATCAGTCTCTGAATTTTCTACCGAAATAACCTTGTATTGTTTAAACGCTGGACTCTTTACGATTTCATCGCAGGCAGCTTTTAAAGCTGCTTCCATCAACTCGCCATCAGTCTTGTAATCACCTTTCACGGCATATTTTATACCGCTGGAACAGGCAGTAAGAAATAGCAGTGCAATTAGTGCACATGACAAAAGTTGCTTGCAGGTGATCATTAATCTCTCCCTTTGGATTTTAATTCCCACTGCCTTCGGTAGGCTGATATTTGCTCCAGCCTTTCAAGTTGGAACTATTGAGACGGAAGATGCCATCCCCGTTTTGATCCACGAACACGAAATATATTTTGGTGTTGCCGGGTCCCAGGTTATCGTATGCCCAGGCAATAGCTCCTTTTGTTGTCCAGGTAGAAACATCTATGCCAACCATGGAGCTTATTCCCAGTGGATCCCTGGTGACCTCATCCGGCTTCCCATAAGACAGGTAAATTCTACCCTGGTCGCTATCCCTGCCTCTGATATTGAAATAGCCATAATTCTCATCCACAAATTTAAGCCGCTCATAGAATGTTCGGCGGAATTGGTTATCCACCTGTGGATTTTCCTGATTGGAATCACGACGCATCCAAAATGCTTTTAAAAATTCGGCGCGCTGGCTGGGTCCAAGCTCATCCCAAAGTTTCAATTCCTTCTCGGTCGCTATCAATCTGATCTCATCCCTGATTATGGCAGCTGTTTCATCATTGATATCGGTGCTGGTTGCTGTTGTCCCAACCTTGGAACTGCTGATAAATATCTCCTGGTGATAGGTATTCAAAGGCGTTTCTTTGTTACCCACCACTATGGCTAGAGAATATTTTGCCGGGATCATGTTGCTTATGGACATGGAACCGATGAAGAATCCTTTGGCACCTTCCTGCGTATAGGTAAAGCTTTTGTTATCAACCAGCTTTCCCAGGGAATCGCTCAGCTCAAAACTAACGGGTATCTCCTTTTTTTGCTGATCCTTGGGCAGATTATACAGTTCAAAGTAAGCCACCAGCTTATCCTTATCTTTGGCAAAGGCATAGGACGCGTTTGGCACTATAAAATAACCATTCTTGACAAGGGAGCTTTCTGCTTTTATAACGGGCTCGGCACTTTTAGCCAGTTCAAGATCGGAAAAAGCCAACTGTTTGCTAGGAAACTCCGAAATAGCGATGTTGTCCTGCTCCTTGATACCCATCTTTTGGGTGTTGCCATCAATAATCCCAACCTGCAATCTGTAACTGCCGGCAGGAACCGACAGCCTTACCAATTCAACCGCCATCGTTGATTCCGTTATCTCATCCAAAGAATGAACCACAGCAAAATGCGGGTTTTGATCCTGGTTCTGGTAAATATAGTCCTGGTTGAGATCATTCAGCCATACTTTGACCAGATACGCTGCGTCAAAAATATCAGTTTGTTCAGGATTTTGGCTGAATTGAAGGTTCTTTAGGGGGAAAGATATATATATTTCAAGGTCAATCTTTTTAGCATCTGCTTCATCCATAAACCTGGCAGAAGAAACATCTATGGCAAACTCATCAGCTGCGTATATAACGGTTAAAAGGGAAATAATTATAAACAGAGCGGTCTTGAGCATGACAACCATCCTTGGTTATTGACGCGGGAGAGGCTTGATTGCCTCTCCCGCCCTGATTCATGAATCCTAGAAGGAGTAACCCAACGAAACACGATGAGCCATTTCCAAAATCCCGAGGTCGGTATAAGCATAGTCCAGCTTGAGCTTATTCTCACCCAGGTGGATGGTGGCTCCGGCGCCTGCTGTTAACCCTCCCACATCGTAGAATGCACGATACCCGGCGCGAATGGCGAAGTCGGCGGCGCCGGTCTTGAACACATACTCGGCACCGCTGTTGACCTTTTCGTCACCATCGTTGGGGTGAAGGGCATCAACTGCAAGGCTAAGGCTATTGGCATCGCTGGAAAGCAGATCGTAGGCAATGCCCAAACGAACCAAAACCGGCAGAGGATAAGGCAGGAACTCCTTTGTTTTAAAACCGCTAGTTCTTTGTGCTTCCTGATAGGTTCCGTCAAACTGCATATCGGGACCAAAGTTCTGGATGACGATTCCCATCCTCAGGCTGTTCCAACCGGTATTATAGGTTGTTCCTATGTCAAAGGAGATGTTACCGGCATTGTTTGTGTCAATCATTTCCGAAACGTAGCGTGCATTGCCACCAATGGCGAAGTTGGATGTGAGAAAACGGGCAAAGCTTAATCCAACCGCCATATCGCTGGCAGTAAAGGTGTTGCCTGTGAGGTAACCCAGTGTTTCTTCGTTGGTTTCATCAAATTTGCCGAAATCCATATAAATGGCATGGATTCCGACCGTTCCCCAACTGAAGGTATGTGCTGCCGCAATGTTCATCATGCGAGTATCTGAAATCCACTCGTTGTCTGATGCCGACACATCGGTGCCCTCTATGAGAGCGATGCGGGAGGGATTCCAGAACATGGCATTGGCATCATCCACTATGGCGACTGATGCTTCACCCATGGCTACCTGTCTGGCACCAATGCCGATCTTTAAGAATTGGGCGCCGGAGTTTCCGGTCTTGTTCAAGGCAAAGCCCATGCTGGCGCAAATTATGAACAAGATTCCCATTATGATTAATATCTTCTTCATCTTTTTCCCCCTCCTCTCAGTCGCTTGAACCCATTAGAACGGCGAACTTCCCGATCTTTTTACCGGCGTCTGAATCAACATGGTAGAAGTAAACCCCACTGGTGACCAGCAAACCGGCGTCGGTGGCTAAATTCCATTCGGCGGCACCATAATTGGTGTCGTTATACTTGATTGTCTTGACCAGATCACCAGATGCGGTGAATATTCTGATCGTGCAGGGGCTGGGAAGGTTCATGAACATTACCTTTTGCTCACGAACGCCCGAGGTGTTCCAGCGTTCCCACGATGCACTTCCACGATACGGGTTGGGAACCACCAGAACATTGTCTGCAGTGGATTGCTTGAATGGCAATGGCTTGATGCTTAGTGCGTTAAACGAGTATCCGCCGCGCACCGGTTCCAAACGATCTTCTGCTAACGGAGCATTCCATCCGAAATCATAGCATACGATTGAGTAGTAATAGTTCTTACCACCCACTACATTGGTATCTTCCCATTTGTAGTTATAGCTGCTCTCCGACTGGATCTCCCCGAAATCCTTAACCTTATCGGCAGTTACGCCAGAAGGAAGACGAGGAGATCCATCGGAGTTATTCTCTATGCCACCGTGAATACCCCATGGCAGATAAGCCAAAGGTTGTCCGTTGGTGTTTTTATCATACATGATCTGAACTTCCCAGCCCGTGTCAAAACCGACTGAGCTGCGCCAAATCATGTAGCCATCAAAGTCGGCGACCATGGAACTGGTTTCGTCAATATCGGTCTCGGAATTCCTGCCGGGTGCCCAGCGTGGCGTCCATCGCAATGTGATGGTTGGATTCCCTTCAAACATTGAGTGCGAAGCAGATAACAGCGGGCTGTGGGGCGGACTTGCTATCTTGAAGTCGGTCAGCCAGTCATAAACCAGTTGATCCAGATTGCGTCTGCCTTCCAGCAGGGAGGTTGCCGAGCCCTGGGCATTGGTTATCATCAAGCCCACATAAAAATCAACCGCTTGATTGGCGTCCAAATCAAAAGGTCCAACTGTGGGGCAGATACGCCAGTCAAATGGCGTGCTTGCGATTTCCTGATACACACCCGTATCCGACTGATACCCATACATGAATGAGTCGTTGGATGGGTCATTGAAGATGTCCCAGCTATGCTGGCTGGTAACCAGTAACTGATCTTCTTCCTGTGGTTCGCCAGGCAGCCTGTATCCAAACAAACGGCAGAAAATATAGCCGGGGGAAGTTTCCTCGCTATACATGTAGGCTGTGTTACGCGGCCAGTGGTTGGGGAAGGTGAAGTCCGGTTTGTCGGAAAACGGTGATATTGGCTTGAAGTTCACACTGTCATACTCGTCAGGAATTGTATCGGGCAACGAGGTCGGATTCCATACATCCCCGGGATTCTGGGCATTGGTATATTCATCCGTGGCATCATTGCCTTCATATCCAACCAGGTTGGACATATAGGAGGCACCATAAGCGATAACATCTATATCCCAGGCACAGGAGAAGAACAGTCCCTCCAGGTTGGTAGCCGTATTGATGTTGGTAAGTGTGAACCAGTAGGTTATCCAGTCATCATGATCGGGCACCGACCATGACATATTGTGACGTTTGATGCGAAGTCCAATCCGCCCGCCACCGCCCCACTGCGATTTTGGATTATCGTCTACACACTGCGTTAGCGTGTCCTGCTCACTTATAGTCGGCTCTCCAGGAAGGGGAGGCCATCCTGAATCTTCCGAGGTCCATAGCTTATTGGCAAAGGTTCCCTCAGGAGACCATTCGTTCCAAGTAGTATAAGATTGATAACCTTCCTGGGTTGCCATAACGCTCACGATCCCATTCCGCATTATCCCCACCCAATATGTAGAGTAGTAGAGATAGCTGTTATCGGATCCGGCAGGCCAAAACCCTCCCGGTGGGGTAGCATCGGGGTTACTTTCCCACAGGGCGTTCCATTCAGGATTTTCAATCAACCCCACGCCGTGCATAAAGGGTGGACTTAGTGTCCAAGGCATTGGTGAATTACCCTGCTGGAAATGAACCCGCCCCGAAACACGGGCTGAAACCAATCCCACGCTTGCTACGAGCAGTGCACAAGCGGCAAGCCCAATTATGATAGCTCTTAACCGCTTTGTTTTCACGCACCTCACTCCTTTCAAGTGAATTTAACCCCGGCACCTGCTGGTGTGCAGGCGCCGGAGATTTTCAGAATCCAACCGAAACACCAAGGCGGATGGAACGAGGATCGCCATAGACGTCAACATCATCAAACGGACCATCGGGATCATCATACAGGAACAACCAGGTTGTCCAGTCTTCGCCACCACCGCTGCCGGCATCAGCACCGAGGTTAAGCACATTCCACTTGTTAAGCACATTCAAGACATCGGCAAAGATGCTTGTCGTTATCCCTGCAAACTTGATGTCATAGTTCATGCGGGCGTTCCAGGTCATGGTCCAAGGCATGCGCTCGTCATTGACGACCGGCTGTGACCCGGAAACTCTAGGCGGTGTATAAGGATAACCGGAACCATAGGAGAGTTCGTTAAAGACACCCCATTGCTCTGTGCGGATATCAACATTGAAGTTGAGTGTGTGGGTTTGATCCCAATCCAGCAGGTTTTCCTTCTTGGGAAGCGTCCAGCCGTAATACGCATAATCGTAACCCTGGCGGAAGCTTGATGCCAGACCCCGGGCTATGGAGTATGTGTAGGCTAATGTTGAACTGAAGATGCCCTGGGCGGCGTTAAAGGTTAGTTCAAGACCGCGGGCTGTGGCAAAGTCCGAGTTGATGACATAAGTGTAGTTACCGTAACCACCCGGCACATTAATGCGCTTGGTGTCAATAAGATCCTTGATGTCCTTGAAGAACAGGTTGGCGTCGGCATTAATGTTGCCCGCTTCGTCAAAGAAGTGCTGGACTCCCATTTCGTATTGGATGGTGCGCTCCGGTTTGATATCGGGGTTGCCCATCAAGGGATAGAATCCAACGGGAGGCAGGAAACGGCTCATATACAGATATTGGAACGGTGGAGCCTGGAAGAACCATCCGTAGGCAAAGTGCAGCTTGTCATTTGCCGTGATGGGGAAGCTGATGCCCAAGCGCGGACTTACCTGATACTTGGGATCAGCTTGCTTCTTGGGGCTGTCATACCAGGTCGGGTAGGGGCTGGTGGGTATCTTGCCCTGATAATCAAACGGGTTGAGAACATACGATACATTGGGATTCAGATAGTCAAACCGTGCTCCCAGCGCCAGAACCAGGGTTTCATAGTCAAACTTATCCTGTGCATAAGCCGAGATCAGATATGGCTTTACATCATAATCATCGGAGTAGGCTACCTGCACTGGATAACCCGTCATCTGCTTTGAGTTGAATTGCAGATGATAAAGTTTGCTATCCACCCCAAACTTGGCTATGTTCTTGGGAATGATCTCGTTCTGATAATCCAGTTTGAGACCATCATAATACTGGCGGCGATTCTGCCAGATACCATAGTCACCATCGGTATAGAACCATCCTGTAGGATCACCACTTACGGTGACACTGTTGTAATCGGACCAGTATTGGTCGTCTACATTAAGGAGGCGGAACTCGTCAAAACGACCCAGGACAGCCTGCATGAAACCGCTCTGCCCCACCGGTTGATCATAGCTTAAGCTGGTTCTGTAACTTTGGGCTTTGCTGTGCAGGTAGTGCTCCAGAAGAACATATTGCCACTGCACATCAAATGGATAGCGATCGATGGAGTTGTAGTTGGCTGAAGCCGAGATTTTGCTTCCGCTGGAAAACTGATAGGAAAGTTTGCCGCCGCCGTTCATTTCAATTCTTGGCTTGGGCAGGGCTGCCTTGTTACCATCGGACATGTAATCGCCGCTAAAGAAGTAGCGAAGGTCTTTAGACACCAATGGACCGCCTATGCTTGCCGCACCGCGCCAGTAATCCGATTTGCGAGTCCGTGTCTCCCAGGTTATCAGAGGCAGTGTAGGATCGGCTTGACCAGTTGATTCCAGCCTTTTCTCGCTATCCCAGGTGCGGGTATCCATGTAGACTTCGTGCTGGTAACTGGCGTTGGCGCTTATGCTTTCACCGCCCTCTTTGGTGACGATATTAACGACTGCGGATTGTGCATCACCGTATTGAGCCTCAAACGAACCGACATACATGTTGAGCTGCTCAATAGCGTTGGTGTTGATGAGCATTCCGGTGCCACCAACCAGCATGTTGGTAACAGGCACACCATCAATGATGTAGGTGATTTCCGTGGAACGACCACCCCGGACATGCAGACCGCCGGCGAAGGTTCCTCCACCGGAAGCCTCCACCAAGCCGGTAGATTCCTTCATGACCTTGCGGAAGTCATCCTTGCCCTGGCGTGCAATCTTCTGGGCGTCAAATGAGTGCTTGGTTGAGGTTTCATACTTGGAGTATTGCTTCTCTCCTTCGGCTGTGATGGTGTACTTTTGCGATGCTTCCACAGTCATGACAAAGTTACAGTCTGTGCGGAGGTCGGCATAAACCACTACGCCGCTCCTTTTTGCATCGGCATATCCAGAGCGGCTTGCAGTTACAGTGTAGTTACCTGCCGGCACACCCTGAATTGAGTAATACCCATTGGCGTTGGATAATGCTCCCAATCGGGTTCCCGATATGGTGATTTCCGCCATGGGAATGTTATTGCCTTGCATATCTGTAACCTTGCCTGAAATTGTGCCCACCGTGCTGGCATAGAGGCTTGTGATAAAGCCAAGACCCAGCAACAACAGCAGGACAATATTCAACCTTATGCGCGGCATTCCATATCCCCCTTTCAAATTAGGAAAAGAATTGGGTTTATTTTCAAAAGGAAATCCTTTGAGTTACCTTTCTGTTCGGCTTTTGCTTTCCATGAGTCTAACTCAATTTTTAATCTAGCATAGCAATCTCGGGGGTGTCAAGAATAATTTCTCCATCTTCAAGATGTTTTTTTTCCACATCCCGACTTGCTTTTTGGAACTTCACACTTTTTTCATTCGTTTCATCATTAATTATTCCATTGGGTCATGGTTGATAGAAATTATCTATTGACTCCAATCATTTTTCCTGTTATCTTTCCCCTCTTTTACAGGAGGAACTGATGAGCACCAAAACTCAAGCCAAGAAGAGCTTGAACCAAAGTAATAAAAGAAGACTGTTAAATCTGGCTTTAAGAAGCAGAATCAAAACAGAGCTTAAAAAAGTAAGGCAGCTGGCGGCAACTGCGACAGAGAAAGACATGCGCATGGCACAGCGTCTTTTGGACAAAGCGGTGTGCAAGGGTGCTCTGCACAAGCGACAGGCAGCCCGTCGCAAATCACGACTTGCACGGGCACTTACAAAAAGCCATAAAGTTGATCAAACCTCCTGACAGGAGGTTTTTTCATATCCGCCATTAGCTGACAACCGAAATACGCCTTGCCAGGCGTCCAACTGACCCACCCGATATAGCATTCGTCTTCCATTCCCAGCGTCGCCCCGTAGAATATGCAGCAGCAGAAAAATCCACACCATTAGTATTCCACTCCAGCGCCCCATCCACGCCGTTTGTAACAACAGGAATCCCAGCGTCCCAAAGCCAATCCTGCATTCTATCGCCGACGACCTTCTTCGCGGTAACCGAAGCCTGACACACCACCAGTCGTGGTGCAAGCGTCAAAATCCATTCCCAACCGCTATCATCGCTGCCGTGATGCGGCGCTTTGACGATTGCCGGGCATCCATGATGCGACTTAAGGAACCGCAACATTCCGGCTCGTTCCAAATCGCCAGTAAAAAGCACCCGTGCTGATTTGAACCGATAGTCCACAACCAGACTGTGCAGGTTCTCCCGCATATCTTCGTCAGGCGGATTTGCCTCAGGAAATGGCTCCACCACTGTGATTTCCTCCTCGCCATCTTTCACCCTAAATCCCTTCTCGTTTACTGCAAGCACATCTATATTCATCTCCCGGCACTGTGCCAGAATACTCCGCCATGGGTATTCATTCACCTGTGCCGCCACTGGCATGATTAAAGTGTCTACACTGAACTCATCCAGCAAAGCCAACACCCCACCAGTGTGATCCTTGTGACCATGACTCAGCACTAGATAATCAATGTGTGATATTGCCCTCCCTTTTAGATAGGGGATCAAGCTGTATTCAGCTGCGCTGCTTCTCGCGTATTTATCGCCCGTATCTATCACCAACACATTATTATTCGTGGTGATGAGCACAGAACCATCGCCCTGCCCTATGTCCAGGAATATCCCTTCGGCTTTCGGCTGCAGCCACCCAAGTATTGGGAGTGATACTGACAGCAACAGAAGTATCGCCACACCCACACTGCCCGTCCAAACTCTCCATCTGCCGCGCAGATAAATAAATGCTGTTATGGTAAGGAAGAAGGTGACAATAAACAATGGCGACGGTCTTCCCACCAATATCTCGCTGGTGGGCAACTGGGCAAAGAAATTGGCTGCGGCTGTCAAAAACGATGCCACCCAACCCACCAACTGCCCCGCCACACCCGCCACCACCGGGATCAAAAATCCCACGCCTATCATTATTCCCACCATGAACATGAACAAGTCAGAGAGAGGCACAATTATCAGATTGGCGGGCAACGAGTAGGTGGCAAGACGGAAGAAGTAGAACGCTATAAACGGATAGACGGCAACTTGCGCGCCCAATGTTGCTGAGAACACTGTGCGCAGAAAATCGGGCAGGAATTTGAGCAAGCGGTAAAAAAACGGCATGAAGAACGCTATGCCCATAGTGGCTGAGAATGAGAGGACAAATGAGGCATCAAACAGCATAAAAGGGCTGAATATCAGGACAAATAGAGCGGTTGCACCTATGGCATTGCCCAATGGCGGCTTTTTGCCCAGGAACAGACCCAAAAGCACTATGGTTGCCATGATGGCAGCGCGGACTACCGGGGGGTCAGAACCGGTGAGGAGCGCGTAGAAGATGATAAAAGGGATGGTGCAAAGCGCAGCCCAGCGGCGGTGCAAGCCGGTCAAGCCAAGCATGGTGAATACGAGGAAGGCGATCATGGTCAGGTTTTGACCGGAGACCACCAATATATGCATCACTCCTGCTTTGCGGAAATATTCCTCATTCTCATCGCTAACAGCTTCGCGCATTCCCAAAAACACACTCTTTGCCAACTGTGCGTCCTGCGCGGGGATATTCTCATCCATGAAACGGGAGAACGAGCGCCGGAGCGTAAATGCAATGCCCAAAACCGGACTTCCCCTGTCGTGATCCAACACTACCAGTTGATCACCCGGATATGAGGTCGCCAGAAAGCCGATCTTTCGTGCTGTAAGATAGTTGAGGTAATCAAACCCGTAGGGGTTGCTTTGTCGGCTGGGAGGATATATCCGGGCGCCTGTAGCTATGACATCGCCATAGTGAAGATCACCGGATACCATAGCTGCCGGGGGTTCTTCCCCAAACCCATCTTTGTGCATGGAAAGACGGGCGGTAAAATCGACAGCAGAGTCGTCCAATACGCCAACTCTTACATCGCAGGTGGTTTTATCGGCATAGTGCTCGGGTTCTGATATGACCGCTGCCACGAGATCATGCCTGCCAAACTGCCATGCCGGTTGGCGAATCTCTTCCCAGTGTGCAGTCTCGCCGGCATGGCGCCAGGCACCCAAACCAATGAATAGAATTGCGACAGCCAGCCAGAGATAGCGTGGTTTGAGGATGATGAGCGGTGCGGCTAGTAAAAGCGAAAGAAGAGAAAGTGACCACCACGGCAATTGCCAGATGCCATTTCCGGGCAAAAAAATGCCCAGCACGAAACCCAGGCTTAAAAGAACAGCCGGTGGCATCATATTTAATTTGGCTAAGGCAGTTTGAATCGCGGGAGCAATGGATTTCATCACCAGAAGATGCCTTTCTAAAGCATCTTGAATTCATATTATAATAGATTAGTGAGAAACATGAAGCGGAAGACACCATTTAGTGTTGCATCTATATTGGCTGGAATAGCGCTGATAATGGTTGGAACTTCATCTGCCGAGGATTTCAACAACATCACAACCGGGCAATACCTACGCGAGGTTGGAGTTGGCTACCTTGGCGGTGGGGGAGGTTTTTTACTGGGCTGCTTTACCGGCGGTGTCATCGTGCCGCGCACTGACGAGCATATGAGCGCTGCCTGGCCTGCCGCGCTATCGGGCTATTCGCTGGGGACGGCGACCGGAGTGTTTTTATCCGGTGAGAAATATCAGGGGAGGTCAAATAACGGTTGGGCAGCTTTCGGTGCGGGGGTTGCCGGTGCTGCAGTTCCGGTTCTGCTTGGATATTTGAGCAACAACTTCAGCTTCTTTACAATAGGATTACTAGCAGCGCCATTTGCCTCTGCCGCTGCTTATAGCGTTACCAAGGAAGTCAACAAACCCCAAAAAGCAGTTTCCGCCTCCTTCTCCTTTACTTTCTGATCTCATGACCGATACATATTCGGCAGGCAATTTTATAGAAGCACAACAGGTTTGGCTGAAGATAATCAGAGCCGGAGACCGCCCCTATCCCCTGGGAAGCGGCACAGGTAGTGTGGATCCCTTGCCCTCATCCGTCATCCGGCTTGATGGGAATTTGGCGCGTATCTATGATATTAACACCGCTGATCGTCAGGTTACAGCCGGATGTGGTGTGACTATCACAGCGCTGGAGAGCGAACTTAACAAAGCAGGTCTATGTTTTCCTGCAAAGGTCTTTGATCCGGCTGAAGTGACTTTGGGTGGCTGGTTGGGAGCAGGCATGCCCGGTTCGGACGGGCGCATCTTGCCGGCACGGAGGTTGCTGGCGGCGACCATAATTACACCGCAAGGCAAGCTAATCCATTCGGGTGCCGCCACCCCCAAGGATGTCGCCGGCTACGACTTCCATCGTCCTCTGGTGGGGGCATTGGGCAGGCTGGGCATGCTGCTGGAGGTAACGCTGGCTGTGAACTCCCAACCTGCAGGCATTCAATTCCTGCGTCTGTTTCACGATAATCCTCCTTTTCTGTTTGCGCAGTTGGATAAGTGCAGGACAGTAGAGAAATTTTGGATAAGCTGCAATCCGGATAAGGAATTGGAGATTCTGATAGAACAACATGGCAATTCCGGGGCGATTAAGGATGATTCAGAGCAGTTAAAGATAGAAGCAAAGGATTGCGAGTTGCTGAGCGATGGGACCGACGGAATCTGGAGCAAAGTGCTCACAGAATCGTTTGCACAAGAAGGATATTATCTGCGCTGGGCACTTCCTGCCGCACAAGCCTTTGTCGAGCTTGCCAAGGGTAGCTGGTGGGGCAGCCCTTGGGAGTGCAGAATCTGGCACTACCTTGGGGCAGATCAACCAATGGGTGACATGCCTAATGGGCAAATTGTGTTTGCGAGGAAGGATGCAAAACTTTACCCTTGCATCGTTCCCAACCTTGAGAA
>Ga0315280_10002459_pt1 | contig 29996 bp, 28 predicted proteins | sample YL17G06_40_MG_FD_203697 | JGI IMG/M metagenome (GOLD analysis project Ga0315280, IMG submission 203697) | Sediment microbial communities from Yellowstone Lake, YNP, Wyoming, USA - YL17G06_40 | ecosystem: Environmental > Aquatic > Freshwater > Lake > Sediment | place: USA: Wyoming | collected... | reverse complement strand
TGCGTCTTCTTCATGGCAGCTACTACGTTTTCCAGATTCTCCGCCGGCACAATTGTTTCAAACCGTATCTCCGGCACTTTTTCGAGTCGCCCTTTTTTGCCGATAGCTGGCTTTGCTCCTTCCAGCGGCAGAAATGTTCCCGTGCCCTGAGCCTGGAAGCTGCACCTGCTGTAATTGCCTATCCATCCTGCGCCGGCAGCAAAAACCGCCTCTGAAACCTTGCCTACTGACTCAACCGGGACAAAAACGATGAACTTGTAATTGTCTGGGCCAGCATAATCGACATAATCGCCGATCGGCTTTGCATCGGCAATACCAATAATCTCGGCAAGGCCGTCATTCACACCGCCAACGGCCGCATCCAAAGCTGTATGTATCGAATAGACCGCAATCCCACGGCGAATTAGTTCGTATACTAGACCCCGCGTGGAACGCGGGGCTAAATATTTAGCCTGCGGTTTCACCGCAGGTTCTGCGGTGATTTTTTTCAGAGCGTCCCAGATCACAGGATGGTAACTTATAATCAGGTCCGTCTTTTGTTTTATAGCTTCGGCTAAAACCTCCTTGGTGACATCAATCGTCAACAGAATGTTCTTTACGTCCTTCTGTGGGTCGCCAATCAATAGCCCCACATTGTCCCAGTCCTGCGCTAATTCAAGCGGGACAATTTTTTCAATCGCTGCCGCAATATCTTTTATCTTCATTCAGTTCGCTCGTCCCCCTTAGTCTCTGGCTGGCATTTGCATGGTGGAAACAAAGTCCTGAACCTGGGCTCTGAAAGTGTTTCTTCCGGGCAATCCGAAGAGAGGCGCCTGTGCCAGAGACACAAACGGCGAGACCATCACAAGTACGATTACCAGTTCGGTAAACGTAAACGCTGGATAGTTTTGAGTTTTCAGTTTTCATCACATTCAATCGGTGCTGAGCAAATCGCCATCGTTACCCTGACCACCTTCCTGGGCATCGGCACCAAGGCTTTTGATTACAAACGGCTTTCCGCTTATGGGACGGGACTCGTAGATAAAGTCGTTGCCCCAGGCGTCCTTGGGGATCTCCGCTGGATCCAGATAGCCACCGGGCGGCCAATTCCGGACATCTTTGGGCTGTTTGATGAGAACTGCCAGTCCTTCATCCTTGGTTGGCCATCTGCCGGTATCCATGCGAAACTGGTTTATGGCGTTATGTAGTAACCGAAGACGTTCCCTAGTGATTGCCACTTTCGACTTTTTCGTTTCATCAGGTACCACCGTCGCGGTGGAGTCCGGCACAGTAGTTATTGCTTTGGCTTGCTCAGTGGTCGGTTGCTCCGAGGTAATGTGCGAAGGTCCCTCGTTCCCTTCATCGGGTACCACCGTCACGGTGGAATCTGGCACAATAGTTATTGCTTTGCCTTGTTCAGTCGACGGCTGCTCAAGGAACTGCCTATCCCGGTCAGCCGTATCGTAAAATGTCTTCGGTTTAAATTTAGCCGGGATGTCGTCCTTCGGGTTTTTTTTGCTGGTGTTTTTAATTTCCCCTTTTCTAATCCAAACCTTTCCATCTGCCAGAATAGTATCGCCGGTTATTTTACCTCTCACTACAACTTCCAGAGGTCCAACAAATACTATTTCTTCGCCGTCAGTTTTCCATTTGGCAGCTAACTCAGTGTAGTGACTACCAAATGATGATTTTTCTCTCCAATAAGCCGTGCCGTCACCTTTAATCTCGATGTATTCTTCAAAATCGTCTTGATTATGATACCTCCCTGCAAGAGTATTCTGATTATTTTTTTGTTGACTCTCCTGTTTCCCTTTACAGCCGACGATCATTCTGAATGAAAACAAAATTAGCCCCAAGACAATCATTGTTTTCATTAGAGTCTTCATGTTTTTCCTCCTCTCATTTCTCTGTTCTTTTTGGGATTACAAACCTCTTTAATGAACTCATTATAACTGTTTTGCAGTTTTCTAGTCATAGGACCAACCTTGCCGCTGCCCACCGTATGCTTCTCTATCGCGTTCACGGGCAAAACCTGCATAATCACATTGGTCAGGAAGACTTCATCAGCCTCCAGGCAATCGGCAATGTAAAGGTCTTTTTCCCTCAGTTCGACGGAGCTGTCAATAGCAATCTGGCAGACAGTTTTTCGCGCAACGCCTGCAATCACCGGCGTTCTAATCGGCGGCGTGTATAGTACCGAATTCTTGACCAAAAAGACATTACTTATGCAGCCTTCAGCCAGAAGATTATCTACGGTGAACCACAAGGCTTCGGCAGCCCCTTTCTGGTGTGCCCACTTTAGCGCCAGCATCCGCCCATAATAGCTGGTCGTTTTATGCCCGCAAGTCGGCTCGCCGGGATTTTGTCTGAACGGACATAGCACCACTGCAACGCCCTTTTTGTAATATTCTGCCGGATAAGGCTGCAATTTTGCGGCGGTAATAAGTAGTGTCGCTTTGCGCTGCTGGTCAGATTCGGTCATCGGGCCATTAGTTAGTGTCAGCCGCAAACGGGCATTGGTCAACTTGTTTGCTCGCAGCAGCCTATAAATAGCGCCGGTGAGATATTTTCTGTCGTATGGATTATTTATCGACAGGCTGCTTGCGCCGAAAAAGAGCCTATCTAAGTGGTCGGCCAATGCAAAAACGACGCCATTGCAGCTTCGCATCGTCTCAAAAACGCCCGCCCCATATAGAAACCCGCTGTCGGTAACCGATATGCAGGCCTTGTCGATGTCCACTAAGCGGTCATTTAGAAAAACTTGTTCGGCCATTCTACCTTATGCAAATCTGAAATCCTAAATCCTAAATTCTAAACAAATTCAAATTACTGAAATCTAAAATTCAAAACGTTTTGAGCATTTGAATTTTGATATTGTTTAGAATCCATTCGACTTCGCTCAGGACAGGTTTAGGATTTAGTGCTTAGAATTTATCCTTTATGTTCACGACCTGGTTTCTGCGTTGCTGTTATTCCTGCGATTAGTGCTCTTGCTTTTGTGATAGTCTCATCCCATTCGGCCTGTGGGTCGGAATCTGCTACGATGCCGCCGCCGGTTTGAGCAAAGGCCTTTTGGCCTACGATAATAATCGTCCGTATAGCGATATTCAGGGACACCGTGCCGTCGATGCCGATAAAGCCAATGCTGCCGGTATAAACGCCTCTGGCCGTAGGCTCAGTCTCATCGATAATTTCCATCGAGCGGATTTTGGGAGCGCCGGTGATAGAGCCGCCCGGAAACATCGCCTTTAGAACATCGCAGAAGGTAACATCCCTGCGAAGCTGACCGGCTACGGTCGCTACGGCGTGAAAGACTGTCGGATAATCTTCAATGGTTCGCGGCTGCACGACTTTTCTTGTTCCTGGCACGCAAATCTTCGCCACGTCGTTTCGCTCCAGGTCGATTATCATATTAAGCTCGGCCTGCTCTTTTTCGCTGGTAAGCAACTCATTGAAATTCTTCACATTGATCTGCCTGGCTGGCGCGGCAGCAGACTCGATTTGGTTTAGTCTTGGGCGTGTGCCTTTGATGGGCTTGGTACTGATGACGCCATCGCGGATGGTTATAAACATCTCCGGCGAGGCACTAACGATATGATGCTGGCCGGCGTCGATGTACGCCGCATAAGGACTTGGGTTGTAGTAGTTCTGCCAGTGAAATAGGTCTATTGGCCTTGCATCGAAGTCGCATTCAAATCGCTGCGAAAAATTGACCTGGTAGATGTCACCGTCGTAGATATAGTGCTTTATCTTTGCAATAGCCCGCAAGTAATAATCTTTACTCATATCGGAGCGAATTGCCGAAAAATCTATTCGGTCAAGGTCGGCAGCGACGGGCGGTGAAACGTGGACTGTTTGCGATTCGGCCACCAACTTCTCAAGGCCTGCCAATTTGTCTTCCGGCTCCTCGGTATCACCGGGCAAGTCCAAAGCGATCAGCCAGCAAGTTGCGTCGAGGTGGTCGTAGGCAATTACACGATCGTAGAAACATAGTCGAATCAACGGCATTCCAACGTCATCTATCGTCGTTGCCGGCAGCTGTTCAACATATCTTGCCAGTTCATAGCTGAAATACCCGATCCATCCGCCCCGAAAAATCCCCTTTGGCAGGACATTTTCGTGGCCTTCTTCAAGGCCGTATCGCCACAAGGCTCTATGCAGTTTTCCGAATGGGTTTCTTTGCCCGGCTCGAAACTCGAATACATCTTTTGGCTCGCAAACCCAGTAACTGAATCTGTCGGCATTCGCCTTGGATGCGTTTCCGCCGAGAATCGAAGCTGATTTACGCCCGGCAAAAGCTTCGCTTAGAGCGGCCAGGTCTATAGGCGCACGGATTTTTTTGTAGTGCAGTTTGCAGGCGATACTCTTATCTTTGCTGGTGACTATCCCTACCGTCATTGTAGCTGTCCGGCCCTGAACTGCTCTATAATTTGTGGGCCTGATGAAGTGCCTATTCTCTCTGCCCCCGCCTGGAGCATTTCAAGGGCCTGCCTTGCGGTTCGTATACCGCCGGCTGCCTTTATCTTACAGTTTGGCGCCGCATGCCTGATTAGTTTCACATCTTCGACCGTTGCTCCCCCAGCCGGATGCAAGCCGGTGCTTGTCTTTATGAAATCGACTCTACAGGCGTCCAAAATCTGGCAGGCAAACACTTTTTGCTGCTGGGTCAAGGCTGCTGATTCGATTATCACCTTCAGCATGACCGGCGGCCTCATCGAGCGGCAGATTTTCAGCACCGCCTGCACCTGGTTAGACAGGTATCGCCAGTCGTCTTCGATTATCGCCGCCAGGTCAGCCATCATATCAATCTCATCGGCGCCGGCAAAAATAACGTCTTTTGCCTGAGCAGCTTTGACTTTGGTCGAATCGGCTCCGAGGGGCAAGCTGACCACGCTGCCGACCTTTACCTTTGTGTCGTGCAGTTGCTCCGCTACCAGCGGCACCCATCGCGGATTCACGCAGACGGCATGAAATCCAAAGTCAACGGCCTCCTGGCATGCTTGTCTGATTTGCTCTTGCGTAGCGGTCGAATCCAACAGAGCGTGGTCAATACAACCTGCCAGTTGCCTATACGATATTTGCAGCTCTGCATTTGACACTTGACACCCAGAAACCATATTCAGCATTCAGATGCATACGGCTGCTGGCCCATCCGACAGCGTGAGAATGGATCCAACTATCATGTCCGACTGGCCGATCAACAGAAACGCAAATCACCTGCCTCGCCCAGGCTTATACTCTACTGTAGGCTGCCAAAAACTCATCTCGTGTAATTCCGGATTGGGTGCAAATTGTTCTTAGCGTGGAGGCTTTTATCTTCGCATGATTTGGCATAGTCAAAGGAGTCTTACTTCCATCAGGGTTTTCACGCACCATTGAGATGTGCTCTTTCTGCCTTACGATTTGAAAGCCCAGCATTTCCAGGGCCTTTACTACTTTTCGCACAGGTGCATCGGCAGGGAACTTTGTCATCAAACTTCCACCCCTGTTTCGGCAACGAAGGCCTCAATAATTGGGGGCTCGACCTCCAGCACTTCTTTTCCGAAGGTCTCGATATGAAAACGAATGGCAGACTTTATGTCAGAAAGCGCCGCTTCGTAGCTGTCTCCCTGCCCAACTACAACGCCTTTTAGCCCTAACGGATATGCCACATAACCGTCAGCATGCTTTTCTACAACAATCTTGAACTTTCTCATGGTGAATTCCTCAATTGCAATTAGAGGTTTTTCAGTCTCTGCTGCATGTCGTGGTCTTTTAGTGCCGCGATCAATTCGTGTATGTCACCGTCCATTATCTTGTCCAGGCTGTGCAGCGACAGGTTTATCCTATGGTCGGTTACACGGTTTTGCGGGAAATTATATGTCCTTATCTTTTCAGATCTGTCGCCTGAGCCGATCATAGTTTTGCGCTGTGATTCGCGCTGGGCCCTTCTTTGGCTGTCATAATGTTCGTAGACTCGAGTTCTCAGGATTCGCCAGGCTTTGGCGCGGTTTTTGTGCTGACTTTGCTCATCCTGCATACTAACGGTGATTCCGGTTGGGATATGTTCGAGCCTGATGGCGCTGCTGACCTTGTTGACGTTTTGCCCACCTGGGCCGCTTGCCCTGCTGACATGCTCGATAACATCGTTGGGATTTATCTGGATGTCAAGCTCCTCCGGCTCAGGCAGCACTACAACCGTGGCTGCCGATGTGTGGATTCTGCCCTGGGCTTCGGTTTCGGGCACCCGCTGGACGCGGTGTGCGCCGCCTTCATAGCCCAATTCCGACCAGACGCCTTGCCCTTTTATGCTCAGGATGACCTCACGAAAGCCGCCTTTTTCCGTGCTGCTGAAATGGAGCTGTTCGACCTTCCATCTGCGGTCGGCGGCGTATCTGACGTACATATTGTACAGGTCGCGCGCAAAAAGGGCGGCCTCTTCTCCGCCTGTACCCGGTCGTATTTCCACTATGATCGAATCAATGCCCATCTCATCTGCCATTACCAGAGTATCCTGGATTTGCTCAAGCAGGGCGATGTTTTTCTCTTGGAGCTGGCCAAGCTCTTCTTTGGCCAGAGCCCTAAGCTCTTTATCTGCCGTGCTATCCTGCAATATGTGCTCGGCGTCAGCAATCTGGAGCACTGTCGTCTTGTACTCGGAGTATTTTGCAACTATTGATTTCAGTTTGCCTTGCTCTTTAGACAGCGCTACCAGCCTGGCTGAATCGCCAGCGATGGCTGGTTCAGCGAGCTGCTTTTGGATTTCGTTGTAGCGCTGCTCAATCTGGTCGAGCTTGGTCAGCAGAACATCTTTTCTTTCAGTCACAACCATAAATGCGGTTCTCTGAAAGCAAAAATAGCGCATCCCGCTTCGCAGGAAACGCTATTATCGCCAAAAACCCAGCTATCGCTGCTCGTCTTTTTTTTTGCTCTTTTTTATGTAGTTTGTGCCGTACTTCTTTTGGAATCGCTCTATTCGCCCGGCAGTATCGACATACTTCTGCTTGCCCGTATAGAAGGGATGGCACATCGAGCAAATCTCGGCGTGGATTTCTTTGGCGGTACTACGGGTCTCGAACGTGTTGCCACAACCGCAGTGGACCACTACCTTGTTGTATTTTGGATGTATTCCTTCTTTCATAATTTCAACTCCACGAAATAACAACTTGCCCGTATTTTACCGTCTTGGACGGACAATTCAATTGAATTTTTCAAATCGCATGTGGTACGTGTACAATATCGTTCTGCGGCCCTAATTTTCTTGCAATGCCGGCTCAGCGAGTGTACAGTAAGTTGCAGCCGAAGGGTTGCAGCAGTGGGATCTGTCGGCGATTTGTTTTTTGTGTGTCAGTTCGGGCGATTAGCTCAGCCGGTAGAGCATCTGACTCTTAATCAGGTGGTCGCAGGTTCGATTCCTGCATCGCCCATTAGGGTTTCTACCAGCCCTTTTTACTGAGAATTACAGGGATGGTCTGTAGCAGTATATACAGATTCAGCAGCAGTGACCTTCTCTGGATGTATAAATGGTCGTACCTCAGTTTGTGGTCGGGCTTCAAATTGTAGAAGCTTCTTACCTGAGCCAGTCCCGTCAGCCCAGGTTTTACGGTCAATCTTATTCCCTGCAAAGCCTTGTGCTGGCTTACAAAATATGGCCGTTCAGGGCGAGGCCCCACCAAGCTCATGTCGCCCCTTAACACGTTGAACAACTGGGGAAGCTCGTCCAATCGCGTTTTTCGCAAAATGCTGCCGATCGGCGTCACTCGTGAGTCGTCCTCGGTAGCCCAGACGGGACCGGTGTGCTCTTCAGCCCCGTTTACCATCGTTCTGAACTTATACAGCGTAAAAATCTTGCCGTTTTTGCCCACTCTTTTCTGCTTGTACAAAGTCGGCCCCCCACAGACGATTCTGATTAGTAAGGCAATTACAAGCATCAGTGGTGCCGCAAGAAAAAGAATTGTAACAGAACCTACAATATCCAGAGCTCGTATGAAAATTTCACTGGCATTTGATCTCTCTGATACTGAGGCAGGCGACGAATAAAGGGACGTGCTCTCTTGAACGATCGCACCAGCGAACGCGCCGTCGATAGCGAGTACTGAATGTTTAGTATCCTTGCTTAATTCTTGGACAGCCGATACCGTTTGTCCTACCCTTTTAGGGGTGGCTCTCTGGAGGTCCAGTCCCTGCGACATACTCTTCCCCATCCCTGGTCAAGTCCCAGATAGTGTTTGTGTCAACCTGTGTTCGCCATTTCTAAGGCATACTACACCTCCCAGCGTTCAACAAGCTACCCCCCATTGTATTAGACACCTATACATTCCGATTGTATGGCGCAAGGACACAAGTTCAACGAAAAAATTGGTCGCAAGAGAATTTTTTAGCTTACGGCTTGTGACCATAGCCCTTTCTGTGAACGCTGGGTAGCAACCTTGCCAAGTATTGTTATTAGAATTCGTTCAGAGCCGGCTTACCCCCCAATTGGCAGCTTCAACTCAAAGTCATTTTCATTATATTATCGGTCAATCGCCTGCAATGTCTTGATAAGTTTTAGGCCGAGAATCTTTTGTTACAAAACATATCTGGATAGCCCACTGTCTGATTGGACGGGTTCAAAACAACATTCTGCGTACCAACCCAAAAAATTCCGCGCCGATTGTTCGCCTAATTTGTGTTTACGTCCTAAAACAATCTTGTTCTTAGCCTTACAAGGGCGGATACGAGAAAGAACCCGGTTGTTCTTAATCGCTGCTTTTGAAAAACTCTTGACTTTTGTGCGTCAACACGGTACTATATTACTAAAATCCATTCTGGGGGGGTAGTTGACAGAATGGGGGGTGGCTTAGGGAATCCCTATCACGTAAACAGGTCAAACTGTTTGTTTATCCGGTGGTGAGGGTTATGAAACAACGCAATTCAATACTTTCTGGATTACAGAGTCTAATCTTAACCGTGGCAGCTATTATAGGTGGCATGCTGCAGACAGCGTATTGCCGCAGTGCCCACCTTGAGCAGGTCACTCTTTTTGTTCAGCAGACGCCCACTCAGGGCGGCACGATAACTCCTAATGTGGGTGTTCACAACTTCGCACCCAATTCACAGGTCACTTTGACGGCCGTTCCACGGCCGGGCTATCAATTCGTTTACTGGCTGGGCGACGTCGGTGACCCAGCCGCCAGCAGTACAACCGTGTTTCTCAATGAGCCGAAGATTGTTGTCGCGGTATTTGAGCGCATGGCACAAGACTATTGTACTCAGGGATCGTCAGCGCGTGCGGGCGGTGGGGGTGGTGGCCTGTTTGCCGCTGAAGCCGATTTCGGCCAGCAAGGCTGGATGGGGTCTCACAGCCGGCCCGTGGACGTAAACCCGCCAACGCCGAGCCTGCCATCTTTCCCAGCAGCGGACGTACCAGAACCAGCTACACTCATATTGCTGGGTTTGAGTGCGGTAATTGCCCGCAAGAAAATCGGTGCTGCTCGGTGAACTTTACAGCGGTCGTGTACTATCCAGCAAGAAAGTCACAGGCCCGTCGTTGATGCTGCTAACGTGCATATACTCTCCGAAAATTCCTTTCTGCACATCTGCGCCCTGCTTGGCAATCAGCTCGATTACTTTTTCGTAAAGCTGCTGCGCTGCTGCCGGCTCGGCGGCGGCGTCAAAACTTGGCCGACGCCCTTTTCGACAGTCCCCATGCAGTGTGAAATTGCTGACCAACAGTAACTGCCCGCCGACATCCAGAACACTTCGGTTCATTTTGCCCGCTTCATCTTCGAACATCCGCAGGTTCACCATCTTTTCGGCCACATACTCAGCATCTTTGAGGCAATCTTGCTTGCCGATGCTCAGGTAGATAAGCATGCCCTTATCGATCCTTGCGACCGATTCAGCACCAGTTTTCACCTCCGCCTGCAAGACCCGTTGTATGACTGCCCGCATAGCTGTCCTTTCAGGAGCGATTTTGTCGAGAAAAAACTGTGTAATCCGTCGCTCTAAAACCACGGCGATGACGCTGCTCGGCGGATGTGCAGCTCATCTATAACGGCGTTGCCCTTGTGCGTGACAAGGTAGAGAACCAGCTCAGCGATTTCTTCCGGCTGGATAAGGTCCTGCTTTTTTATGTCCGGACGGACTTTTTGCACTAACTCTGTGTCTACTCCGCCGGGACAGAGTAAATGCACGTGGATATTTGAGCCCTTAAGCTCCTCAGCCAACGATATTGTCATTCCGCGAAGGGCGTGTTTGGATGCTGTATAAGCACTTTGAAGCGGATAGCCTTTGACCCCTACCACAGAGGCGATATTGATAATGTAGGCAGATTCGGCCTTTCGCAGTAGCGGCAGCGCCTCCCGGCATAAGATAAATGGCGCACGGGCGTTAACCTGAAAGCAGCGGTCCCAATCCGCTGTTTTGGTTTCTTGCAATGCCGCTGAGTGGGTGACGCCCGCGTTATTGACCAGGATGTCCAGGCGGGCGAATCTTTCGGTGGTTACCTTAACCAGGTTTTTGACGGCCTGCTCATCAGCCAAATCAGTGACTACAATCTCTGCATTTCCGCCTGCCTGTGTCACAAGATTAGCCGTGTCTTTTAGTTTTTCGCCCGAGCGCGCGGCCAGCACGACCATTGCGTTTTCTTTGGCCAGCGCAATACAGATAGCCCTGCCGATGCCCCTGCTTGCTCCTGTTACCAACGCAACTTTTCCGGCTAATCGTTCCGGCATCCGTCAATCTCCCAAACGCCGCGTTAATGAGTGGATGCGTAGATGAGATGATGAGTACGCATTCACCCATTGACTCTTCTACTCATTCACGGTCCAAAACAGTGCCGGAATTATAATCGAAAATTAGGGTAGATAAAACCACCCTTTTGTGATAAAATAAACGTTATGAATCAGGCAAGAGGATTCACACTTATCGAACTACTCGTGGTAATCGCCATCATCGCTCTCTTGATGGGGATTCTTTTACCTGCGCTCAATGCCGCACGGGAGCAGGGCCGACGAGCTGTCTGTAGCCAAAATGAGAAGAACACGGCACTCGGCTTGTATTTGCACGCCAACGACTACGATGGCAAACTGCCTCTCAACCAGGTTGACCGCTGGCTGTTTGACGTTTCGTACTGGACGACAGATATCGTTCTGAGGACTGGCGCGTTCGACCGGCATATCTTCTACTGCCCATCATGGCGGCAGAGAGACAATATTATCTTTTGGCGCTACGGAGAGAATTTTCCGGCTGGGACGCCGGAGAACACCCTCCAGTCCGAGCCGCAGGCTGAAGCCACTCGCAAAGACATGCATCGCATTATGGGATACTTCTGGTTCATCGATACGGTAGCCGGCAGAAAAAACCCGCCCATGAGCGCCGACAACAGACATAAGGAATGGGTCCGGTCTGTCATTGCAACGCAGAGCTCTGCCGCAATGGTGGAGTGGATCACCGACGTAACCGCCAGCAATGGGCCGGACCGGGAGCAGTCTGACTTCACCAAGGCGACCGGCGGCTGTTGGTCACGCTGGCAAGTCTACGACAGAACAAACCATCTAAGAAGCGGTTCACGCCCTGCCGGCGGAAATATCCTCTTCGTTGATGGGCATGTCGTATGGCGGCCTTTTAGCGAAATGGAGCACCGCTGGTTCTGGCAGCATTATGCCAATCCCTGTTTCTGGTGGTAAAGCATCTAAATCAACGTGCACGGTGCTTTGGCATCTTCATCGCCGGCGTGGCGCCTGGCCAAGAGAGTCGTCTGGCTGTGTTGTTCCCGGTGAATAGATGCCGCTCTGTCTGCCAGGCATAGACCTTTGACCTTGATTGTAGTATGTATCGCGTCGGCCAGGCGAGGCGGCAATTTCCTTTTCCAGTGCCTGAACGAGTTTATCGTGCCGCTTTTGTCGGTCCAGCAGAACGCCGTCAATGGCAGCAGTAGTCTTGTTCGCCTTCTCATCGACGGCAATCTTTCGTATGGGCAGTATCTGGCCCGCGACCTGGTTATGCACAGCATCGGCTAAATCCAATCTGCCCTCCGCGTCTCTTTGCAGCCACATATCTATCTCGATTTGATTTGCCCCACCTGCACCCGGCATTGCCCTTTGCGGGGCTCCAGGCACAGCTTCGCGTCCGGCAAATCCTTCCTGTTGTCTGACGCTTTCTCTTGGCAGCCGGGCTGCGCCGTAGTAGGGCGTCGTGCGACCTCTTGTCGGCTGCTCCTGCTGATAACTTTGTCCTGTGCCGGAATATCTGCTGCTAAGCCGACCACGTGTACTTCTGATCGGCCTTTGGGCTTTGATTTCCGTTTCCATGTCTGCGACGAGTCTTTTTAATTGCTCTTGTCTGCCTAATAGCAGAGCGTCAATCGCGCCGGTTGTCTTGTTGGCCTTCTCCTCGACAGCAACATCTCGTATGAATCGAATTTCTGCCTTGACTTGTCTATCCAACGCTTTTGCTAGATCGACTCTGTTATCAGTTTTTTTCTCCAGCCACTCGCGCACCTCATACCGGGCCCTGCCATCTACCTGTGCCAGTGCTTTATCCAGACCTTCAAACGTCTTGATCCTGGCGACGATTGCGTTCGGATCAGCAAGTATGTTCGCCAGAGCATTTGGGTCGGACCTTGAAACGGTGCTGGCATCCGGCTGCCTTCTTATGCCGGGAGCAGGCGAAGTTGGCACTTGCGCCTGTTCTGTAGGGCTGTACATTTCGTCCTGTCCCCAGTTTGCGGGCGGCTCCTTAGCACCGTGCTTGAGCAATAGATCTACGATTTCTTTATCGCCTCTTTTTTGCGCCATTGATAATGCGTTCTCGCCGCGACTGCCCATGGCATTTACATCAGCACCTTTGGCAATCATAAGTTCGACCACATCCTTCTGGCCGAACTCGACGGCGAAGTGCAAAGATGTCTGCCCAGAGTTGTTTTTGGCGTTGACATCGGCGCCTTTACCGATAAGAAACTCGGCGACTATCTTTTGCTGATTTCGAACCGCCGCGTGTAATGGCGTCCAGCCCATCATATTCTTTCCGTTGATGTCCGCGCCGCTCGAAATGAGGGCTTTGACGTTGTTCATGTCACCATCTACTGCCGCCTGATGGAGTGACTTAGCTGGTCTGCCCTCGTCTACGCCGGCCAGCACAAACCCGGCGCCGCAGGACAAAACTATCACCGAGATTGACATTGAGATGGCCAAACGCTTCACGGCATATCCTCCGAAATGCAATAGTGTCAAATATAGTTCCTGCCTAATCTCCATTTTGCAAAACTCTTGTACTAACATACCAATTATGCAGCAAAATTTCAATTGCCGCTGTCAAATTTGCTCTAATGATGCCAGTCCGAGCCTTTCCGTGATAGTGTCGAATTCATCGAGAGAGTGGAATTCGATGATTATTCTTCCTCTTTGCCCGTCTCTTCGGGTCTCTATCGTTACTTTGCTGCCCAGCTGGCTGGTGAGCTTGTTCTCCAGGTCGAGGATGTGTGCCGGCTTGGACCGGACGGTTACCTTCGCTTGGCCGATGCCCGTAAGGTATATTCTGACCAGCCTTTCGACCTCGCGGACGCTGAGCCGGCCTGCCAGTGCCCTGTTCGCCAATTTCCGCCGAAGTTCGTCCGTAGGCAGGGCAAGTATCGCCCGGGCGTGGCCCATCGTCAGTTGGCCGTCGGTCAGCATCTGCTTTATTTCGTCTGGTAAGTCCAGTATTCGCAAGTAGTTAGCGATGACGGAGCGGTCTTCGCCCAGTCGTTCCGCGGCTTCAGCCTGTGTCAGAGAGAACGTGCTCAGGTAGTTTTGGTAAGCCTTTGCCCGCTCGACGGGGTTAAGGTCGGTTCGATGTATGTTTTCAACCAATGCTAATTCGAGCAATTCTTCGTCGGTTGCCTGGCGGACTATGGCTGGAATCGTCATCAACGAAGCCAATCGGGCTGCCCGAAACCGGCGTTCTCCCGCAATCAACTGATATGCCGGACCGACCGGGCGAACGATGATCGGCTGAATTACGCCATTGGCTTTTATAGACTCAGCCAGTTGGGCCAGTTCCTGCTCATTCCATGTTGTCCGTGCCTGGTAGGGGTTCGGCGAGATTGCGTCGATACTAATTTCTCGCAGCGAGCTGCGTAACTCCTTGTCGGGCGGGAAGTTAAGTTCTACGCCAGCATTAGGCACTATATGATTTGCGTCTGTGGGTGCTGATATTATAGGACCTATTAGCGACTCAAGCCCCCTGCCGAGATGCCGTGGTTTCTCCTTTTTCTTGTCAATCATCGAATTGCTCCTTCTTCTTCTCTCAACAAACCGTTTTCGCACCGCTGCTGTCAGCCGGGCTGCTGCACTTTCACTTAAATCATATTTCGGACAAACCTCTTAAAGTCCTGCAGTTTTGTTCCGGCAAAAGACGCCTTTTCGCAGAAAATGTTTCACGTGAAACAGGAAGAAAAACGGCTAACGCATTTCCCGCCGGCTGAAGGTGAGAGTCAAGATGTGAGGACCGGCAAGGTCACCAGCAGAAAGCATCCGTGCCCCGACAAGTGCGCGTCCACTCTGTGAGCAGCATTGGATCGCGTGTGTCGGCATTGGCCGTGGTTCGCAGTTGGGGCATCCGTCAGAGCACTCCGGCAGGGCGTTTCACGTGGAACAATCGTCGTAGCCGGTCACGGGGGCAAGACAGCGATTTTGTGTAATTGCCAGTCCCGGCAGGTCGGGACGAAGCAATCTCGTACTTTTGCGGCGGAGAGATTGCCTCGCTCGGCTCTGCCTCGCTCGCAATCACATAGAATCGCCAAAAATCACCGTATTAAGCTGTGAACGGTTACCAATTGTTGGGTGACCTGCCGTGACCATCAGACAGGTGAGGACGCGACGCCAACATGGTGATGTGAGCAGTGCGGGTACGTCAGCGTGCGGAATGCCAAGCACTGGGAAGGATGCTGGAGCAGGGGGGGCTCTCGCCGGAGTTCCGCCCCATTCCTGGACGTGCACAATGTTCGTTGTAAATTGACCAAACAAAGCCAAATGTTGATTGCTCTGACAGGGTGACGATAGATGACTTGGCTTGGGCACAAGATCCTTGGCAGAGTGAGGTGAAACACAAAGGCGGCGATTGTTGGCATTGCCAAAGCCGGAGGGGCTTGCGTACTTTGTACGTCCGTGGTATAAGGGTAATCGTCCAACAGGTTTTTGATGGCTGAATTCTATGAGTGTACGCAGGTGGAAGTTGCAGCGTTAAAATCAGGCATAGCAGAGTTGGCGGCCCGGATCAAGAATATCCGGGACTGGCTTTGACTTTTCCGGCAAAAAATCCCAGCTCGAAAAACTGGAAACTCAGATAGCCAAGCCGGGCTTCTGGGATAATCCCGAAGCAGCTCAGGCAGTAGTTTCTCAGCTAAGTGCCGTTAAAGCCGTGGTCGAGCCGGTAGAAGAACTGCAGCAGGATGCCAAAGACATCCAGGAGCTTTTCGAGTTGGCGTCGTCCGAATCAGACCAGGACGAGCTGGCACAATTAGACGGTCACTTGCAGACGCTTGTCAAAAGGTGTGCCCAGATTGAGCTGACGGGGCTTTTATCCAGGCCCGAAGACGCGAAGAATTGCTTTTTCAGCATTCACGCCGGCGCCGGCGGAACTGAAAGCTGCGATTGGGCAAGTATGCTGCTACGAATGTACACACGGCACTTTGAGGCCAACAAATACAAATGCCGTGAGCTTGATATCACGCCCGGCGAGGAAGCCGGCATAAGATCGATTACTCTGGGGGTGCGTGGGCCGTTCGCATACGGCAAGCTCTCGTGCGAGGTTGGCGTACATCGGCTGGTCAGGATAAGCCCGTTCGATGCTAACAAACGCCGGCATACGAGCTTTGCAGCGGTGGATTGTGTCCCGGAGTTTGATGAAGATATTGATATTGAGATAAACGAAGCCGACCTGCGGATAGATTTCTATCGCGCCGGTGGGGCGGGGGGACAACATGTAAATAAGGTAAGCTCAGCAGTACGAATAAGACACGAGCCGACTGGCATCGTGGTGCAATGTCAGAACGAGAGAAGCCAGCATAAAAATAGGGCTGAGGCGATGAAGGTGCTCAAGGCCCGGCTGTATATGCTCCAGCGGCAAAAGCGTGATGCTGAAATAGCCAAACTGTATAGTGAAAAGGGCGAAATCGCCTGGGGCAACCAGATACGCAGCTATGTAATGCAGCCTTACCGATTAGTCAAGGATCACCGAACCGGCTTTGAGACAGGCAACGTCCAGGCTGTGCTGGATGGAGACCTTGATGAGTTTATCGAAGTTTATCTGCGGCACCGGACTAAAACCGGGGTAAGTAAAAACAAATAGAAAGACAAAGCACAATAAGACAAAGGTTGAGAAAATGAAGGAAATCATCAACGTCGAAATGCGGACACGACAGGCTGATTTTGCCAAGTGCGAAACGGACCTGCTCGCGGTTGGTCTATTCTCAGACGTTAAAGGACTTGACAAGCTGAACGCGGAGCTCAACAAGAAGCTCGACGGCGCGATAGAGCGGCTGATCGCATTGGGCGATTTCAAAGGCAAAGAGGGAACCAATGCGATCATTTACACCGACGGCAAGATCGGCGCTAAAAGGCTGATGCTGGTCGGTCTGGGCGAAAAGGGGAAACCCCCGGTAAAACCGGGAGCTAAATATTTAGCCCCGCATTTCACGCGGGGTTCGCTTGATACGGTTCGCAAGGCTGCGGCCAATGCAGCCAACAAGGCAGTAGCCGCGAACATGCCAACTGTAAGTCTCGCGCTGCACCGGGCATTTGGAGGACGGTTTGATCTATCCGTGATGGGAAGGGCTATGGCGGAGGGGGCATATTTTGGCAGCTTCCGCTATGATGAGTATGTTACCGAAAGTGAGGAACCCCGCCTGGCGGCGCTTAAGGTAGAAGTGATTGACGCAGACCCGGCGAAGGCAAAAGAGCTGGATGCCGGTGTTGCCAACGGCATTATTATAGGACGGGCACAGAGTTGCGCCCGAACGCTGACGAATCGGCCGGCCAACGTAATAAGCCCGGCGAAATTGGCAGCTACCGCAGAAGAATTGACGCGGGGTCTGAAGAATCTAAGCTGTACCGTATTGGACGACGAACAGTTGGCAGCCCAGGGCATGGGCGGCTTGCTGGCGGTCGGGTCCGGGTCGCAAAATAAGCCCAGATTGATCGTCTTGAAATATGCCCCGTCGACGAAAGGCGCAGGCCGCCAACCGAAAGTTGCTCTGGTAGGTAAGGCGATAACCTTCGATTCCGGAGGCATAAGCATTAAACCGGCAGCCGATATGGACGAGATGAAGCTGGATAAGACCGGCGGAATCGCGGTGCTGAGCACGATGAAGGCACTGGCAGAATTGAAGCCGGCGTTGAACGTTCTGGGAGTTATTCCCTCGGCGGAGAATCTGCCCAGCGGGACAAGCTACAGACCCGGCGACATCATTACCACTTACAGCGGCAAGACCGTTGAGGTGCTTAATACCGACGCCGAAGGCAGGATGATACTGTGTGATGCTCTGGCGTACGCGGTCAAACAAAAGTGCGATATTATCATTGACATTGCGACATTAACCGGAGCCTGCATGGTTGCTCTGGGCACTTATATGGCGGGACTATTCGGCAACGACGAAAAACTGTTAAAGCAGTTGCAGAGAGCGGCTGAAGAAAGCGGCGAAAAAGTCTGGCCCATGCCCAGCACCGATGAGTACGCGGCAGAAATGAAAAGTAAGATTGCCGATTTGAAAAACATCGGCAGCAAGTGGGGCGGAGCATGCACCGGGGCTGCGTTCTTGAAACAGTTTGTGGGCGAGGCTAAATGGGCGCATCTGGACATCGCCGGAGTGGATATATTCAAAACCGCCACCGAGTACACCGCAGAAGGTTCAAGCGGTTTCGGCGTGCGGCTGCTGACCACCTTCCTGATGCAATTGGCGGATAGGAGCACTTAGTGGGCGACCAGAGCAAATTGATAGATACCGAGCGGATCGAAAACGCCGTTGCGGAGATACTCGCAGCAGTTGGTGAAGACCCCCAGCGCGAAGGACTAAAGCAAACGCCCGCGCGGGTGGCAAGGATGTACTGCGAACTCCTGGCGGGAATGCACAAAGACCCGAAGGAGCATCTTCGCAGCGTCTTTAGCGAAAGCTACGACGAGATTGTGCTACTGCGTGACATCCCTTTTTACAGCATTTGTGAGCATCACTTGATGCCGTTTATGGGTTCAGTTCACGTTGCCTATTTGCCCAAGGGCAAAGTATTGGGTGTCAGCAAGTTAGCTCGAATCGTTGATGATTTTGCCCGCAGGTTGCAGACTCAGGAGAGGCTTACCTACCAGATCGCGGATTTTTTAATGGACAGCCTAAAGCCGCAGGGCGTGGCGGTAGTGATAGAGGCCTCGCATAGCTGCATGACCATTCGGGGCATAAAAAAGCCCGGCTCGGTAATGGTAACATCGGCGCTCCGAGGGATATTCAGGAAAGACCCAAAAAGCCGAAGCGAGCTTCTGAGCCTCATACGAACTAAATAAAAACTTAAAGCTAAAAAGTCAAAAGTTTTGAGTTTTACACTTTAAGTTTCACCTTTTCGGAACGTGTTATGCATACGCTGGCCCGGCAGGTGCGGTTTTCAATAAATCCTTTCTTGCCGCAGGAGGCCACAGATTTCACAGATTACACAGACTTGGGTCCCAACAGTGTGAATCCGTGTAAATCCGTGTCTAAATTGGCAGAGGTGGGCGAAGGATTATCGCTATATTTTGAATTGTCTGTGGAGCTGGCTGGTAAGGTTGACCCGGCGACAGGATTCGTAGTCAACGTAACCGACATCGATAGCAAGGTTCGCCAGTTCGGCATACCGATTTTTGCCCAGCGATTGAGGGCAGATTTCCAGCGGGACAAATCTGTCGGGCTGTCTGCGGTAGTAGAAATCCTGCGGGCGGTATGGGAGCAGTTGTCTGAGCGGTTCGGCAGCGCCCGGTTGAACAAACTAAGCCTGAAGCTCAATCCTTTCAGAGAGATCGCGGTAGACTCACAGGAGCCGGCAATGCTTTACTTTAGCGAGAAGTTCGCGTTCGCAGCAGGGCATAAGCTCTGGAATGACCAATTTAGCAAGAAACACAATCTTGAGATTTTTGGAAAATGCGCAAATCCTGCCGGTCACGGGCACAACTACGTTGTCGAGGTTACGATAAAGAAGCCAACAGACGGGCGTGACTTTTGCATCGGCGATTTTGAAAGAGCTGTCAATGACCAGCTTATAAAAATGCTCGACCACAGGAATCTGAATGTGGACGTTGCTGAGTTTGCCAAGACTATTCCCACCGTTGAGAACATCGCCGCTTTTGCGTGGGCCAGGCTCGTGGGCAAGTTCAGCGGAGCAGCGCTTGCTTGTGTAACCGTGTGGGAAACGGACAAAACTCGCTGCTCGTACTGCGATGGAAAATAGTTTTGAGTTTTAAGCTTTAAGTTTTGAGTTTTTAGAATTTTGCCTTATCTAATCCCTGTCAGCCAATTATCGGCAAATATGGCGAAGTCAGCAAAGTCCACGAGGCTAGATTCATTCAGGTCCACGCTTTCGCAGAAGGAATTGGCGATCGAGCAGTGATCATCCAGCCAGTGTTGGGCAAACAACGCCAGATCGATCATGTCTACGCCATCGGGGCAGCGAAAATCGCCCCGGGGAATCTGCCAGAGTAGCGCCGGGTAATTGATCCCCTTGCAAATGGTCCAGACGGTGAAGAAGTCCCAGGCTACCGAGGTGAAGGTGCTCATCGTTTTCATCTGGGCAGTAGTTTTGCCGGTTCCGCCGGCACTGGTTTGCCAGCCACTGGTTTGAGTGTCCCAGAAACAGTGCATGACAGTTCCCAGCACCAGCACGTTTCCCACCAAGCCGCCGACATATTGATTGCCCGAGACTTTGCCTGTTGAATAGGACCTATAGGCTGCGCCGCGTTCAACCAGGCCAACCAGTCCACCCACATACATACCTGCCTGGACAGTGCCCATAGCGTAGGAATTGGTGACGGTGCCTGTTTCCTCGGCGGTCCAGCCGACCAATCCACCGACAATTTTATTGCCCGATACATCGGCGGTGGAATAACACTCGTTTACTTTGCCGTCGCTAACCTCTCCGGCCAGGCCGCCGACGTACCAGTCGCCCCAGATGCTGCCGCTTGAGCAGCACTCCATGATTGTCCCCTCATCCGACCCAGCCAATCCACCGACGTACAATCGGCCTGAAACGTTGCCGCGTTCAATCCGGCAGCCGGTGATTACTCCAGCCTGTAGCACGCCTACCAGGGCGCCCACATAATCGCCTACCCCCGCCTGGACGTCGGGGATCAGCAACGTCAAATTCATGATTTTTGCACTTGCGCCGCTGACGTTTCCGAAAAGTGCCACGGCGTTTACGCCCGTAGAGGTGTACCTGAAGTTCGAGATGGTGTGGCCATTGCCGTCAAAAACGCCGCTAAATGGATTTGAAACGGGCTCGAACGGAGTTCCTCTGCCGATGATATTGAAAGCGGTTTCGGTGTAGGCACTCAGGTCGATATCGGCCATCAGCTTGAACTGCTTGTCCCAGTCGCCGGGATTTGCCCCGATTGTATTCATCTGCTCGGCTGTGTAAATCCGATACGGGTCTGGTGCCGTGCCGCTTCCGCCGCCATATTTGGCGTCAGCCGGCAGGCAGAACGAGCAGATAGCAAACAATGCCAGTAACCCCGACTGGATCCGGGCTCGATTGTCCAGATTACCCATCTCTATCCTCCGAAGAAGGCTTCTGCAAAATTGCAGGTTAGGCATACTTTGACAGGAAAAAATGGTTCTTGTTTTTTCCTCGTCAAACAGTAAGCTGTTCTCTGACAAATAGTTAAGCGATTATTTAAGAAAATCAAAACCGGATTTCCTTAAATAATATACGCCTAACCTGCAATTTTGCAGAACTCATAAGAAATAGGGTGCCATCCCACACTCATATAAAATTGTATCAAATTTGTGGGGGCATTGTCCAGACAAATCGCTTGCATTATCGGGCGAACGTGCGTTATAATCACAATAGCTGAACCTGGCGGATATACCATTCTTTGACGGAAAATGTCGGGTAGAAGATCCCCGCCGTGGCGGGGAGAAGGGAAGCCGCCGATGCTCGAACGAAAAGGCTTGACCTTAATAGAGCTTTTGGTGGTGATTAGCATCATCGCCTTATTACTGGCGCTATTGGCGCCTGCTCTGCAGCGTTCCAGAGAGCAGGCTAGAGCGATCGCCTGTCAGGCCAGATTGCGCGAATGGGCCTATATTTGTTCGACGTACACCTGCGAGAACGACGGCAAGTTTTTCGGATGGGACGAGTTCTTCAGGCCGTTCTTTTCGTGGTTTTATCGTGACCGCAACGGCAGATACTATTTTGGCCCTTACCGTCACGACCGGGGCAGGATGCTGTTATGCCCGACCGCTCAGAAGGCCAGAGATTATGAAACACCCAAGGTACAAGCCTATCTGGAGCTCGGCGACAAGTCTTCCGCATGGGCGTGGTTTCTGACATATCCCGGCGACCCCTGGTTCGTCGGCAGTTACGGCCTGAACTTCTGGGTGCTGACTTCCTATCCGGCTGAGTCTGCCGGTGCTGCTTTGCCGGCTGCCCTTCCGCCATTATGGCAGAGCTGCCTCGTTAGAGGTGCCAACAGCGTCCCTGTGCTTCTGGATTGTCGGGTGCCGCACGCAGCGCCGTGGCATAATAACGACCCGCCCGAAGATGAGGATAGGCAGTCTGTAGGGACTGGTGCGATGTGGACCTTCTGCATCAACCGGCATGACGCCCACACCAACGCCCTTTTCATGGATTGGTCCGTCCGGAACGTCGGCCTTAAAGAATTGTGGACGCTGAAGTGGCATCGCGAGTTTAACACAACTGGTCCTTGGACACAAACCGGCGGGGTTCGGCCCGAAGACTGGCCGCAGTGGATGAAACATTTCAAGGACTACTGACCAGTTTTCAATTGTCAATTTACGGTTCTTGCCCTAACATTGCTGATTCCTTGTCTCAGCAGTTTTGAGTTTTGAGTCTTAAGTTTTGGGTTTCTCGTGGCATCGGTATGCTTCTACTTTCAGGTTCATCAGCCCTGCAGACTCAGACACTACACCATCTTCCACCAGGACAGCAATTACTTCGATGATGCCAAGAACGAGGAGGTCTGCAAAAAGGTAGCCAGTAAATGCTACCTGCCGACAAATGGGCTGCTGCTGGAGCTGATCAAAAAATACCGGGGCAGGTTTAAGGTCGCCTTTAGCATAACCGGCGTTTTGCTGGAGCAGTTGCAGTTGTACGCGAGGGAGGTTCTATCCAGCTTTCAGGAGTTGGCAGCGACCGGCTGTGTAGAGTTTCTGGCGGAGACCTACCACCATAGCCTGAGTTTTCTATATTCGGTGGATGAATTCACCGAGCAGATCGAGGCTCACAAGCGCGCGATGCAGAAATTCTTCGGGCAGACGCCCCGCATCTTCAGAAACACCGAGCTTATCTACAACAATAATTTGCCCCCTCTGATTGACAAGTTGGGTTGCTTTGACGCGATACTGGCTGAAGGGGCAGACCATATCCTGGGCTATAGAAGTCCGAACTTTGTTTACCGTCCGCCCAACTCGCAAAGGCTGAAGCTCCTGCTGAAGAACTATCGTCTCAGCGACGACATAGCTTTTAGATTTTCCAATCGTGCTTGGAGCGAGTGGCCCCTCAAGGCCGACAAGTTCGCCAGTTGGGTCAACGCCGTCAACGGCAACGGCTATGTGGTCAATCTGTTTATGGACTACGAAACCTTCGGCGAACACCAATGGGAAGATACGGGCATTTTCAGTTTTCTCCGCCATCTGCCGGATGAAATCTTCAAGTACCCGGACAACGACTTCAAGACGCCTTCCGAGGTGGTTGCCGCATACGATGCGGTTGGCGTGTTCGATGTGCCCTACACAATAAGCTGGGCGGACCTCGAAAGAGACCTTTCAGCCTGGCAGGGAAATGCCATGCAGAAAAGTGCTGCCGCTGAGCTTTACAAGCTGGAGAGCAAGGTTAAGGCGGCAAAAGACAAACAGATTCTTGCCGACTGGAGAAAGCTGCAGACCTCGGACCACTTTTATTATATGTGCACAAAGTGGTTTTCGGATGGTGACGTTCACAAATACTTTAATCCCTACGATTCGCCCTACGAGGCATATATGAACTTTATGAATGCACTGGATAATCTGAATTCTCGGTGCAATCGAGCCCTTCGGCTCGTCTCGGCGAAGGCCGAAGCCGGAGCGGGGCAAAGAGAGCAGGAACCTGCCCGTATCCCGATTCAGGAGCAGGGCACAAAGGCACAAAGGCATAGAGGCACAAAGGCACAAAGGAAAATGGACTGAATTTGGCAGCTCACTGGGAACACTATTCACATCCGGCTGATATAGGGATTCGCGGCTTTGGAGCGACCAAAGAAGAAGCCTTCGCTCAGGCCGCTCTTGCTTTAACGGCAATAGTCGCTGACCTTGAAATGGTTGTGCCGAAGGAAGAGGTCAAAATTAGCTGCCAGGAACAGGACGACGAATTCCTTTTTGTAAGCTGGCTAAACGCCTTAATTTACGAAATGGCCACTCGGCGGATGCTCTTTAGCAGGTTCGAAGTTCGCATCGATAAACCTGCGGTAAAACCGCAGGCTAAATATCTCTCGACTTCGCTCGAGACAGGTTTAGCCCCGCAATTTATTGCGGGGTCCCCACGTTTTACGCAGGACCTCTCGGCAAGGGTCTTCGGCGAAAAAATAGATGTCAAGAAGCACACGCCTGCCGTGGAAGTAAAAGCCGCGACGTACACTGATCTGAAGGTCGGGCAGAGCAAAAATGGAGATTGGGTGGTACAATGTATCGTGGATGTGTAGTGTTAATGGAAAAAGAATTCAGGAGACAGAATACAGGAGTCAGAATGGAAAATTCTGAATTCTGAATACCGACTTCTGACTACTGACTAAGGTGAAAAATGTATGCGGATAAGCTGAAAAGACATGGCGAGTGCCAATGGCACATAGAGCCTTTCGATGGGATGCGTGTGCCCGTGATCATCTTCGCCGATGAGAAACTCATCAAGGATATGGATGAGAAGGTTTTTGAGCAGGCGGTAAATGTTGCCAAGCTGCCCGGCATAGTAAAGGCCTCTTACGCGATGCCCGATGCTCACTGGGGCTATGGTTTTCCTATCGGCGGCGTGGCCGGCTTCGACGCCGAGCAAGGCGGCGTAGTCTCAGCAGGGGGCGTGGGCTTCGATATATCGTGCGGCGTGCGGGCGCTACGAACCGGGCTTACCGTAGGTGACATCGAACCTCAAAAAAATAGACTTGCCGATTTGTTGGCCCGGCGAATTCCTGCCGGCGTGGGTAGCCGTGGAAAACTGAAGCTCTCCAGGCGGGAAATGGACGATATGCTTGTGGGCGGCGCACACTGGGCGGTCGAGCGAGGCTACGGAACCGCGGCGGACCTTGAACATACCGAGGAACACGGGCGCATGACAGGCGCTGAGCCAAGATATGTCTCCGACCAGGCAAAAAAACGCCAGGAGGATGAAGTCGGCACACTCGGTTCGGGCAATCACTATCTGGAAGTGCAAAAAGTCACTGAAATCTATGACGCTGCCTGTGCGGAAGCGTTCGGCTTGCATCAGGATGACATCCTGGTGAGCATCCATTGCGGCTCGCGGGGACTCGGCCATCAAATAGGCACAGATTTTCTTAGTAGAATGCTCAAGGAAGCGAGGAGTCACGGCATAGAACTTCCCGAAAGAGAGCTTGCCTGTGCGCCGATCAAGTCTGAGCTTGGCCGGCAATACATAGGCGCGATGAACTGTGGAATGAATTGTGCCATAGCCAATCGCCAGGTTCTGACACATTTAATCAGGGGAGTCTTCGCCGAAATCTGGCCAAGAAGCAATTTGGCACTGCTGTACGATGTTTCTCACAATACCTGCAAGGTTGAAGAGCACGTCGTGGATGGAAAAGCTAAGAAATTGTATGTGCACCGCAAAGGCGCCACCCGCGCCTTTGGCCCCGGCTATACATTGTTGCCGGCGGACTTGAAAGCAGTGGGCCAGCCGGTTCTAATAGGCGGAACTATGGGAACCGCTTCTTATGTGCTGGTCGGCACGGAGGAAAATATGTCACTTTCTCTTGGCTCTTGCTGCCACGGTGCAGGAAGGGCGATGAGCCGAACCCAGGCGACAAAAAAATGGCAGGGAAGAGACGTTATAAGGACACTTGCCGAGCAGGGCATTATCATCCGAGGGGCGTCCGTCCGCGGCGTTGCTGAAGAGGCCCCCGGGGCTTATAAAGATGTTGATGAGGTAGTTGAGGCCACTGAGCGGGCGGAATTGGCCAGGAAAGTAGCTAAACTCGAACCGACAGTCTGCGTTAAAGGATAGGGAAACTGGAAATGCAAAACCTAAAACTTAAAAGCAAAAGCGTAAAATTGTGGAATTCAACAGTTCTTACTTTTAACTTTTTAGCTTTGAGTTTTCACTTGCCGGTGTTGCTTCTCACCGGGCAAGGCGTTGCTGCCGATAAGCCGCTGGCAAGAATCACCGTGGAGGCAGGTAAATACGACCGTATTGATACGCCCGTGTTTGTTGCCCTTGATGGCATAAGTTATACCAAATTAGCATTATATGAAATCAAGGGCTCTAACCGTAAACCTGTTGCTAAGCAAATCGAGCCCGGTAATCCGCCAGTCCTATGGTGGATACTTAGCGGCACAACACCGGCTGGTAGTGAACGTATCTATGAACTCGTAGAAGCCCCATCCTTCGTAGACCCGGTTGTGGTCATTCTAACTGAAAAGAATGATTCATTTTTAGAAATCTACCAGACGCAAGGAAGAAAAATCCTCAGATATAATCACGCCGTTGTGCCGCCGCCAAAAGGGCAGAGCGAACTTTTTAGCCGCAGCGGATTCATTCATCCGTTATGGTCGCCGAGCGGCGACGTACTTACTGAGATTCATCCGCCCGACCACATCCATCACTTGGGAATTTGGATGCCCTGGACGCACACCAAATTCCAGGGCAAAGACGTAGATTTCTGGAACCTCAAAGAAGGCCAGGGAACGGTCCGCTTTGTCAAATTCTTGAGCACGACCAGCGGCCCGGTTTATGGCGGCTTTCAGGCGGAGCAGGAGCACGTGGCTCTGAAGACCGACCAGGGCGAGAAGGTAGTGCTCAATGAAGTCTGGGATGTGCGGGTCTATAATCCCTCGACTTCGCTCGGGACAGCCTACTGGCTGTTGGATTTCAAATCAACGCAACGCTGTGTGGCTGACAGTCCGCTTTATCAGATTGAATATCGCTATGGCGGCTTCGGTTTCCGCGCCGCCGCCGAGTGGAAGGGCGAAAACGCCGCGTATCTTACGAGCGAAGGCAAGACTCGCAAGGATGGGCACGGAACCCGTGCCCGGTGGTGCGATACGTCTGGCGCTATAAACGGCAAATGGGCGGGCATCACGCATCTAAGCCATCCGGATAATTTCCGGCATCCTGAGCCAATGCGGATTTGGCCTGAGTTTGAGAATCAGGTGTTCTTCAACTGGGTGCCTTCGCAATTGGGCGACTGGGTGATGGAGCCGGGCAAAGACTACACCTTCCACTATCGACTTTATGTGCATGAAGGCAGAGTCAACGTCGCCGATTCCGAGCGGGTCTGGCGGGATTTTGCTGAGCCGCCACAGGTTAAGGTGGAGCCCTTCGGCTTCGCTCAGGGCAGGCCTGCGCGGTCGGAAAATGCCATTGTGTTGTTCGACGGCACGGACTTTTCGCACTGGACGCAGGCGAACGGCCAGCCGGTAAAGTGGCAAATCGTTGATGACGCGATGAAAATCGTGCCCAAGAGCGGCAGTATTGTTACAAAGCAGGAATTCCGGGATTTCAAATTGCACGTTGAATTCAAGACCCCGCAATTGGCTGCAAACGTCAGAGGCCAGGCACGCGGCAATAGCGGTGTTTATCTTCAGCGTCGCTACGAGGTTCAGATTTTGGATTCGTCCGGTCTGCCGCCCAAAAACAATGAATGTGGGTCGCTGTACACGGTAAAAGCCCCGGACAAAAACGTCTGCAAACAGGCGGGCGAATGGCAGAGCTACGACATTACATTTCACGCCGCTCGCTTTGATGGGCAGGGCAAAAATGCCAAAAAAGTCAAAAATGCGCGCATTACAGTCTGGCAGAACGGCGTCCTAATACATAATGACGTGGAGATACCGAGCAAAACCGGCGCCGGGCAGCCGGAAGGCCCTGAGCCTGGTCCTATTCTTCTTCAGGAGCACGGCAGTGAAGTGATGTTCCGCAATATCTGGATCGTCCCTCTCGATGAGTAACCCCGCAACGAGTTGCGGGGTTAAATAGTTAGCCCCCAAATTTATTTGGGGGTTTTCTTGGTGAGGGTAAGTATGAAGAGTAAGAAAAGCCCGACAGGCGGTCGGCTGTCGCGCCGAGATTTTCTAAAAAGCTCGGCAGCTTATGGCGCCGCAGTAGGCCTGCCAACAATTGTTCCATCTTTTGTCTTCGGCGCAAATCCGCCCAGCGACAAAATTGTGCTGGGCTTTATCGGCACAGGCGGTCGAGGCGGGGCGCTTCTATCGAATTTTATGGGCTTGGCTGACGCCCAGGTTGTTGCCGTGTGCGATCCGAAGCGGCCTCAGCGCGAGGGTGCACAAAAGAATGTGGATGACCACTACAGCAAGAAGGTGTGCACCGCGTACAATGACTTCCGTGAGCTTTGCGCGCGTCGTGACATAGACACTGTGGTAGTCGCTTCCACCGACCACTGGCATGTGCTGCACGCGCTGGATGCGGTGCGGGCGGGAAAAGACGTGTATTGTGAAAAGCCGCTCGGTATGAGCGTGGAGCAAGGACAGGTTCTGCGCGAACAAGTGAATCGTTACGGGCGGGTATTTCAGTTCGGCACGCAAGAGCGGTCCAGCCGAAACTCCCGCTTTGCCTGCGAGATGGTTCGCAGCGGACGCATCGGCAAGGTTCACAAAATCACCGTTGCCTCGCGGTACAGCGTGGCCTCGGAGAACTATCCGCCGATGCCCGTGCCGGATTGGCTGGATTACGACCTCTGGCTGGGACCTGCACCCTGGGCGCCGTACACCGCAAACAGGGTCAACAATAGTCATTGGTTCCATATTAGCGACTATGCGCTTGGATTTATAGCCGGCTGCGGAATTCATACCATTGATCTGGCTACCTGGGGCAACGGCACGGACCTTACCGGCCCGGTAGAAGTTGAGGGTATGGGCGAATTCCCTCGCGATGGGCTATGCGATTGCGCGGTTGCCTGGGACGTGAATCTCAAATTCGCCAACGGCGTGCTGATGAACTTTACCGACGGCAAAAAGAATCCGCTGGGCGTCAAGTTCGAAGGAGCAACTGGCTGGGTGTCTGTCAAGGAAGAGCATCTGGGCGGCACGGTGGATGCTCAGCCCAGAGAATTGCTCCGGAGGGAGATCGGCCCGGATGAGGTACATCTGCCCGTGAGCAATCACCACCAGCAAAACTTCCTCGATTGTGTCAAGAGCCGGGCCAGAACGGTGGCGCCGGTCGAGGTGGCGGTGCGTTCGGATACACTGTGTCAATTGAGTGACATTGCGATGCGGCTGGCAAGAAAGCTCCGCTGGGACCCAGACAAGGAGCAGTTCATTGGCGATGAGCAGGCCAATCGGATGCTCAGACGCCCGATGCGCAGTCCCTGGCGGCTGTGAAATTGACTATCAATGCAGAGCCGGTAGCGGCAAAAAGGTTCTGGATTAGCAAATTCGCAGGGAGATTTCGGTTGCGTCTGGACTATTGCAGCTTATAATAATGTTTTTTGCCGGCCCCCCAGCAGGGGACGGTCTTATCGTGCTTGTATGTAAGTCTTTCTGGAGGATAAACTTAGAGCTAAGGAGAACGGAAAATGGCTAGACCTGTAACACTTTTTACGGGACAGTGGGCGGATTTGCCTCTGGAAGTGTTGGCGGAAAAAGCGGCGGGCTGGGGCTATGACGGCCTGGAGTTGGCCTGCTGGGGAGACCACTTCGAGGTGGATAAAGCCCTTAAAGACGACAACTACTGCAAGGCTAAGCGGGAGCTTCTGAAAAAGCACGGGCTGCAAGTATTCGCCATTTCGACACATCTGGTTGGCCAGGCGGTTTGCGACAACATAGATGAGCGTCATAAAGCGATTCTGCCACCGGATGTCTGGGGCGATGGCGACCCGGAGGGCGTCCGCAAGCGCGCAGCCAAAGCCGTCATCCAGGCCGCTAAGGCCGCCAAGAAGTTAGGCGTAAAGGTCGTCAACGGCTTCACCGGCAGCTCGATCTGGCACGCGGTTTATTCCTTCCCGCCGGCTTCGCCGCAAATGATCCAGGCCGGTTACGATGATTTCGCCAGGCGCTGGACGCCGATTCTGGATGCGTTCAAGGCTGAGGGCGTGAGGTTCGCGCTGGAAGTGCACCCGACCGAAATTGCCTTTGACATTGCCTCAGCCAAGCGTGCTCTGGAAGCAGTCAAGGACCACAAGTCGTTTGGATTCAATTATGACCCCAGCCATCTTGGCTATCAGGGCGTGGACTACGTCAAGTTCATTCGCACCTTCCGCGACCGCATCTTCCATACTCACATGAAGGACGTTTGGTGGAGGCACGGTGACGGCACGGTGGGCGTGTTTGGCGGCCATACCAATTTCGGCGACCCGCGCAGATATTGGGACTTCCGCTCTATCGGGCACGGCGACATCAACTTTGAGGAGATTATCGTCGCCCTTAACGATGTGGGCTATCAAGGGCCGCTATCGGTCGAGTGGGAAGACAGCCGAATGGACCGTGAGCACGGCGCCAAAGAGGCTTGTGAGTTCGTTAAAAAGGTGGACTTTAAGAGCTCCAGCGTCCGCTTCGATGCGGCATTTGAAAAATAAATTAAAAATCAAAAATTAAAAATCAAAATTGCGGAATCCCTAAGGGATGACTTCCTCAATTTTGCATTTTGCTCTTTGATTTTTGATTTCTT
>Ga0315280_10002457_pt1 | contig 30000 bp, 32 predicted proteins | sample YL17G06_40_MG_FD_203697 | JGI IMG/M metagenome (GOLD analysis project Ga0315280, IMG submission 203697) | Sediment microbial communities from Yellowstone Lake, YNP, Wyoming, USA - YL17G06_40 | ecosystem: Environmental > Aquatic > Freshwater > Lake > Sediment | place: USA: Wyoming | collected... | reverse complement strand
AAAATAATCCATGGAGATTGTCTTGCCGTTTTGGAAGGGCTACCTGATGCCTGTTTCGACCTAATTTTTACATCTCCACCCTATGCCGATAATCGAAAGAATACCTATAAGGGAGTCCCCGTTAAGCACTATGTGGAATGGTTCCTTCCTATATCCCATGAACTCAAGCGTGTTCTGAAGCCTGAAGGCTCCTTCGTCTTAAATATCAAAGAGCGAGCGGTCAACGGAGAGCGCCAAACTTATGTGCTGGAGCTAATTCTTGCTATGAAGAAGCAAGGCTGGCTTTGGACTGAGGAATATATATGGCACAAAAAGAATTGTTACCCCGGCAAATGGCCCAACCGATTTAGAGATGCTTGGGAGCGTTGTCTACACTTTACTAAACAAAAGCAGTTCAAGATGTTTCAAGAAGCGGTTATGGTGCCTATGGGCGATTGGGCAGAGAGGCGACTTACAAAACTGAGTGAGAGAGACCGACTTCGTGATGAATCAAGGGTAGGAAGCGGGTTTGGCAAAAATGTATCAAACTGGCTTGACAGAAGGTATGTTTACCCAACAAATGTCTTGCATCTCAGTACAGAATGCTCTAACCGTGGACACAGCGCCTCATTCCCTATCTCCCTACCAATGTGGTTTATCAAGCTACTTACGGAGGAAGGAGACTTAGTTCTTGACCCATTTCTAGGTGCCGGAACAACGGCTCTAGCTTGCATCGAGTCAAACAGGCATTATTTAGGTATTGAAATGATGGAGAAATACTGCAATTTAGCAAATGAAGCAATAGAGAAGGTAAAGAATGGACACAAAAGCACTGGAAGATTTAATAAGCAAATGTCTCCGAGACTTTTATGAGAGACGCCTACAAACAGTAAGAGAGCTAAAGCTTCAAGTTTTCCTTCGTAGGAAGAATCCCTACTTGTTTAGAGCCTTGGGCATTCAAAAAGCTTCGGAAATAGTTGAGCGAGTGCTTGCTGATTATATAAGCGCTTCAGATGAAACAATATTCGGCAATGCTTTCTTTGAGCCTATCGCACGGATTGTATCGGGAGCCAAGACTTCAGACGCTGAAGGGGTGGATTTTGTGATCGAGTCGGGGGAGCGCATCACTGCCGTTGCTCTAAAGTCAGGACCAAACATCTATAACGCCAGCCAGAAAAAGCGCCAGTCTCAAGAATTTCTTGCTGTTCGCAGTCGCCTTTATAAGCTCCAAAAACAATTTGACCCCATCTTGGGACATGGCTATGGTCGTCTGAAAACTGAACCAACCAAAGATCGCATCTATAGGGACCGTTCAGGTCAAACATTCTGGACCGATATCACGGGCGACAGTGATTTCTACCTCAAGCTGGTAAGACTTATGAAGGATGTCCCAACCAAACATAGACGGGAATATACTCCTGCATGGGATGCCGCAGTAAACAGATTCACCGCCGAGTTTATCAAGGATTTTTGCTTTCCTGACGGAAGCATAGACTGGGAAAAGTTAGTACGGTTTGTCAGCGAGGAGAAAGCCTCTAAGTCTGCCACAAAACCTCATTAGCTATAGCCTTTGCCACTCGGTCAAAGCTAGCTAAGCCTTAAGCCTCCCAAAATCGCAATTTTACCCTAGAGCCTATATAATGAAACCACTATTATGGCGTGGGATGAGGTTAAAAAAGCGAGGCGGCGGCTCTCACGGGAGCAGGGCACCATTATCAAGGACTGGGGGGGTAGAGTCCCCATCGCCCTTGTCTATCCAAACGCCTATTATCTGGGCATGTCCAACCTTGGACTTCATGCTATCTACCGCCTGCTCAATAGCTACGGTGAGGTTGTCTGCGAGAGAGCCTTCTGGGAAAGTGAAAACAGGGATAGGCGGTTACCCCCTCTGTCCCTGGAGTCCCAGCGCCCCCTCTCCAACTTTGCCGTCCTTGCCTTCTCTATATCCTACGAGCTTGACTACTTCAATGTCGTCCATATTCTCCAAGCCAGCGGCATACCCGTCTATGCCGCCGACCGCGACCAGAGGCACCCGCTGGTTATCGCCGGCGGCCCCTGCATAATCGCCAACCCCCTCCCCCTCTCCCCCTTCTTTGACTGCCTGGGCATCGGTGAAGCCGAGCCCATAATCCCGGCGATGCTACCGAGCATAACTGAGGGCATTCGGGGCAAGAGGGACGAACTGCTCAAGGCGCTGGCCTCTTTGCCTGGCGCCTATGTCCCGCAATACCATTCGGGAAAGCCAGTGGTCCGCCAGTGGGCAAAAAACCTGGACGACTTTCCGGTTGCCTCGGTGGTACTCACCCCGGACACCGAGCTCGGCGAGCTTTATCTCATTGAGGTGGAACGGGGGTGCAACTGGGGCTGCCGCTTCTGCCTTACCGGTCAAGCCTTCCACCCCATGCGCTGTCGCTCCGTGGACAGTATAATTGCTCAGGCGGAGCAGGGACTCAAATACCGAAAGCGCCTTGGCTTGGTCGGGGCGGCGGTATCAGACCACCCCCGGATAGAGGAGCTGTTATTAAAGCTGGGGCAGATGGGGGCTGAGCTCTCCATGAGCTCACTGCGAGTGAGCCCCCTTTCTAGAATTGTGTTGAGGGAGCTGGCTAAGGGAGAGGCACGAACCATTTCCCTTGCCCCTGAGGCTGGCTCCAATCGCCTGCGCCGGGTTATCAAAAAGAGCATCTCTGAGGAAGATATCCTGGAATCAATGGATAAGGTGGCGGAGCAGGGGATAAGACTGCTCAAGCTCTATTTTATGATTGGCTTGCCGTGGGAGACCGATGAGGACATAGAGGACATTATAAGGCTGGCGCTAAAGTACAAGGAAATCCTTGATAAGCAGAAAACCGGCTGCCGTATCACCCTCACCATTTCTCCCTTTGTGCCCAAGGCAGGCACCCCCTTCCAGTGGCTGCCGATGACCAAGCCCTCTATCCTCAATCGGCGCCTGTCCTTGCTTAAAAACAGGCTGCTGCCCAAGGGAATCAAGCTTAATAGCGAAAGCCCGGCCTGGAGTCAGGTGCAGGGGGTTTTAGCGCGGGGGGACATTAAAATAGCTGAGGTGCTGGCTAATACTGAAGAGGTATCGCTGGCTGGCTGGCGCAAGGCGGTAGAAAAATGCCAGCTTGATGTTGATTTCTACGCTCATCAAAGGTGGGATATTGACCAAAAACTACCCTGGGCGATGATAGATTCCGGGGCAAAGTTTGAGCACCTGAAAAACGAGCTGGAAAGGGCTTTGGCTCAGCGCTAGGAGAGTAGCTCGGTCACTACCTCGTTTATCAGCCGCCCATCGGCTCTGCCCTTGAGCTGAGCAATGAGCCTGGGCATGACCTTTCCCTTGTCGCCGGGCCCCGCCGCCCCAACCTCAGCAATAATCTTTTGGGCTTCAGCCACAATCTCCTCCCGGCTCATCTGCTGTGGCAAGTATTCCTGAAGGATAGCTAGCTCCGCCTCTTCTTGAGCCACCAGGTCATCGCGCTTCCCCTGCTTAAAGGCGTCAATACTCTCTTTGCGCTGCCTGATTTCCTTGGCAATAACGCCGTAAATATCAGCGTCTTCTAGTGTTGCCTGGCGGGCGATTTCAGTGTTATTAATCGCCGCCAGCAACAAGCGGATGACCGAGAGCCTAACCTTATCCCCTCCTCTTAACGCCTGCTTGAGGTCATCCGCCAGCTTCTGCTTTAATCCGGCTTCTTTCTGTTCCATATTATCTAATACTTCTTGCACCCCTAGCACTCCTCGTGCTCTTGCGTCTCTTGGCAGCTTCCTTTCGCTTGCGCTTAAGGCTGGGCTTCTCATAGAATTCACGGCGGCGTATCTCAGATAAGATGCCATCCTGTTGCACCTTTTTGTTGAATCGCCGGAGCAAACTCTCAAAGCTCTCCTCACCGCCAGCTCTTACATTAGCCACATGGCATCCGCCTCCTTCTCAATAACCCATTTTTTGTGCACCCAGAAAAATCTTCGATTTTCCTGGGAACCCACTCATATCACCACATTCTAGTCAGATTTGACCCTCATGTCAACCATAGGGGGTGGGGCTAATGCTTGCCTCGCTTTAATATCTCGCGGGCGGCGATTACCCCGGAAGCCGACGCCTGAATCAGTCCGCGGCTAATGCCCGCCCCATCGCCAATGGCAAACAGGTTGCTGACCTCGCTCTCCAGGGTGGGGCTAAGTTGAGGTCGGCTGGAGTAGAACTTAACCTCAGTCCCGTAAAGCAGGGTGTGGGGTGAGGCGACACCCGGCGCCAGCTTATCCATTGCCTGGAGCATCTCCACTATCCCGGTGAGGTAGCGGTAGGGAAGGGCAAAGCTGAGGTCGCCGGGGGTGGCATCGGTTAGCGTCGGCTTAACCAGGCCGCTTTCAATGCGGGCCGGGGTGGAGCGCCGACCCTCCATGAGGTCGCCAAAGCGCTGCAGCAGAACCCCGCCGCTTAAAATATTAGCCAGCCTCGCCAGGTATTTGCCGTAGGCGATTGGCTCGTGAAACGGCTTGGTGAAGGTTGTGCTCACCAGCAGGGCAAAGTTGGTGTTATTGGTTTTAGATTCGGCATAGCTATGACCGTTAACCGTGATTACCGGGTCGCTGCCACCGGTGGTCTCCATGATGACCTCCCCACCAGGACACATGCAGAAGGTCCTGACCCGGTCATCAAAGCTCTTTGACTGAAACTCCAGCTTTGACTCATAGAGGACGCTGGTCAGCTCCTCCGTCACCGCCGCCGGCACCTCAACCCTGACCCCAACATCAATCGGGTTGATATCCATGGTCAGATTGAGCCGGCTCGCCTCCTGGGCTAGCCAATCAGCCCCTTCCCTGCCCGGCGCCAGAATAAGGTAGCGGCAGTCAAGGCTCTCCCCGGCTTCAGTCCTGACCCCCTTGACCCTGCCCCGGTCAACGGTGATGCTGGCAGCCATCGTCTCAAGCCTGAATTCTATATGCGGGCTGAGGTAGTCCCACATCGCCTTGAGCACCGAGCGGCAATTCTCGGTACCCAGGTGGCGGATGGGCACCGCCACCAGCTTGAGCCCGGCATGGTCAGCCCTGGTGCGCAGGGCGTCAATCCCCTTGCCAACACCATATAGCTTACTCGGGGCGCCGAACCTGAGGTATACCTCGTCAACATAGCGGATAAGGGCTTCGGTCTCTTTCTCCCCGAGGTAACTGGTGAGCCGGCCGCCAACCGCCGGTGATAGGGTCAGCTTGCCGTCGCTGAAGGCGCCAGCCCCGCCCAGACCGCAGACAAGGTTGCACGGCGAGCAGGGCGGGCAGGGATTTCCGGTGTCACGGCTCGGGCAGTGGCGGTTATCAATATGCCTCCCCTTCTCTATAAGCAGGATATCCAGCCCGGAGGCCGGGGACAGTTCCAGGGCGGCGAAGATAGCCGCCGGACCACCGCCAACGATGATAACATCGTATTTTTTAGCCATTCTCGCAACCATGCCATTGTATAACCAGCGGCTATAGCCGTCAAGGAATAGTACTTTTTTACACCCCCCAAAAGTGACTATTCACCTTTGTCCCAAAAAGTGCCCCATTTGTGCCAAAAACGACTGGTTTTTAATGAAATGTTAACGCCCGTTTTATGGCCAATTAACCCATTTTAGCCTAAAATTGGACTGTGTGCAGGTTCAAAATAGCCTTAACGCCATTGACACCCTGCCACCTGGCAAGATTACCGGCAGACCACATCAAATGTTGATTTGCCATTTGACATTTGCTATTTGGCGAGCTAGAATATAAAAATTATTATGTTTAATGAGAATAGCAGCGATCTAGGCGAAATGATCAGGCGGCAAAGGGTTACCATACCACTTACGCTCCAGGAGCTGGCTACCATGTCCGGGGTATCCCCGTCTCACCTGGGGCGGATAGAGAGGGGGGAGCGCTATCCCTCAGCCCGCGTCCTGCGGAAAATCGCCAAGCCTCTGGGCCTGGGTGAGGACGGGCTATTTACCCTCGCCGGGTATCTTTCTCCCCAGCCTTCTGGCGTGGCTGAGGCTGACGCAGCGTATTCCGGGAACAGGGTAGACCCTTATGTGGCTGGTGTCCTTGCCCGGGAGCCGGCTGAAGTGCAGCGTGCCCTCATTGCCATCCTTACTATCTTAAAGAATATTGCCCAGGGCATGAGCAAAGAATAAGCCGAGCTGGGGGAAGATTGTCTCACTGGCACCAAAGGTGATGGCGGCGGTTCGCTCTCTGCTTAGCAAATTTAATAAACTGATAAAAAGGGGCTAATACGCCCTGATTAGGTATAAACAGCGATAATCACGGCGTCCTTAGCGTTATTCTCGTCAAAGAACACAACCGCTATCTTTCTCCCCACTGACATTTCTGCCGCCGGCAGATTTCGCGCCACCGCAATACCCTCCAGGTAGGCCTTATAGCTGCCAGCAAGCTGGACGGTGGCGGTATAGTCCCCCGAGTTGAAACTCTTCAGTACCCCTTTCCTCAGCCTCATCTCAATCTCTCCTTCTTATACTCCACCGAGCAATAACCGCTGCTGATACTCCCCGCTTTTTGGACCATAAACCAGGGTCAGCCCGAGCACCCTCCTCCTGGCGGCATCAAGACCAGCCCGGCTATCGGTGATATCAATGACATCATATAGCTGCTGACCGCAATTAACCGGGATGAGGATGGAGCCGTTAACCGAGCCCACCTCCGCCCCCCGGAGATAGGCCTCCCCCCTCTGCTCCGCCTTGGCTACGCTGTCTATATTCCTGTCCTCAACCTGCCTCAGCCGGTCATAGAGCCTGTCTATCTCGTCCCAGGCGAAGGAGTCAACCACTATCGCCTTGCCCTGCACGGGGTCATAACCCTCAACCTGGACCCGGTTAAGCTCCTGAGCCGCCTTTTTATAGCTGCCACCCAGGATATAATGCGAGGGACCATAGCTATAGACGGAGCTATCCGATGCCTGTGGGTTTACCACGTAGGCTCTGTTGCCCTCAATAAACAGGATATCAGGGACGAAGGACAAGAGGCGGCTAATAACGCTGTCACCGCTATTATTGGGGTTGATGGTGAAATCGGGGTAGTAGCCGGTTAAAACCGACGACTGGGACTCCACCTCAAGCCTCAGCCCAACCCTGGCGAGTACAAACTGAAGGAGCTGTTTAACATTCAGCTCGTTACCCTCCTTGTTCCAGCGGAACTGGTGCCTGGCTCTCCAGCCCTGAATTAAGCTCCAGCCGTCGGCGGCATGGAGAACCAGGCTCGCCCTACCGCCGGAGCTGGTATGCTCATGGGCGTTGAGGGTGAAGGTAAGTCCCGGGCTCGTCTCATTCCCCTGGGAGGTAACATAGCCCGGGCTGAACTCTAATTGACAGCCGATATCAAGGACGGAAAGCTCCCCCACTCCCGGCGAGGCATACCTCCCGTCGTCATTTCTCAGCTCCAGGGTAAGGCTACCCCTGGTTTCACCAGCCTCCAGCCTTAATGACAGGACGTCAGCGGATAAGTCCAGGCTTTGCGGGGCGAGTTTAGCCCGCCACACCCCGTATGGGGTAGATAGCCAGCAATACTCGCCGTGGTGGGCGATAGCCATGCCGTACTGGCCGGAAAGGTTGAACGGTACCGGCTCATGCCAGGGGTTGTCAATAAACCTGCCCTCCAAGGCTGAGTGTGACCAGAAGGGGCGACTATACGGTTTGTTGCCGCTGAACCTCTCAGCAAAGAAGCAGCGATAGACATCGGGCTTATCCATAAACGGCGTCCGGTACTCAAAGCTGCCATCGGCAGGAGCGGAGGCAAAATCCCTCAGCTCCGACCAGGCGCCAGCGGCTACATCCCCGCCATCACCGTAGACCAGCGACCACAACTTAAAATTACCGCCTGAGTCCTTGCCGGTAATAAAGAGGTTCCAATCGCCACCATAAACGGTGGCTACCCCGGAAAGGTCGCCGGTGGACTTGTCCCAGGCGACCCTCCCCACCCAGCTACCACCTATTCGCTTCATCACATAGAGGTTCGCCTGGTCAGCAAAGAACAGGGCAATATCGCCGTTGGGCTTATACGAGGCAGCAACGCCATTGACAGCCGGGGTGGGGGTATAGCCAATGAGCTGGGGGCTTCCCCAGCTAACGCCGTAGTTAGTGCTCTTTAGCTGGTAGACCTTCCGGTCGCTATTAATCCAGAAGATAGAGACCTCAGCCCCCAGAGAGCAGCCAGCGACAGCAACCACGTCATACTGGTTGGTGTAGACCCACTGGCTAAAATCGGACTGGGGGCTGGGGTCAGCCACCCTCTGGCGATATAGCTTTCTGGAGTCAGCGGTGGGTGTTATCCTGACCCTGATCAGGGAACCATCACCGGGCATGGTGGCGGCGTGAAAGTAATCATCCTCGGCGCCGGCATAAAGCCTTGTCCAGTGCAGGTTGACTACCCCGCAGTGCTTGTCTGATGCTTCCACCCTGACATAGGGGGCACTGGTAGCCTGCTGCTGAGCGATAAGCAACGTTGGACTAAGCTGCCTCATCACAACCTCCGCTTCACCAGAAAAGGTGACCGAGCAGAATGCCCAGGGCGCCAAACAAAAGGAGCCAGAACAGGGGATAGTTCCTCTGGCTATCCCGGATAATATAAGTCCACGGTCGGCCACCTATCCTGGTCCAAAGCCATCGGTACCATTGTCCTATCATTTCTTTAACCTCTTATATCAGTGCTGCCAGCCAGCCTCCTTTACATTTTGTAGAGCTGGCGAATTCTGACCTGATTTCTCCTCCCCAGTCTCCTTAGCTCGCTGCTAAATTGCTTTAGTTTCTGATTGCCCCAGTTGAGGAATTCACCCGGGGTGGTAGTGCCGCCGAGGCTAACCTTATTGATGGCATAGCTCGCCCACCCCACAGCAGCATAGCCCTCGGCGCCGATAGCAATCAGGTCCTCGTGCTTGGTGGGGATGGTTGACCCCTGGCCGTCAAGGGTATGGAGCATACCGTAATAGACAATGCAGTTAGAGCCATCGGGGACTTCATCGCCAAAAAGGGTCAGGGCATGCCCCCAGAGAGCGAACCTCTGGTAGGCAGGCGGGAAATTGTCCAGAGGATACTCCACCGCCTCCACCATAACCCTGTCGGTGAGGGATGATATATCAATCACCCTGGAGGCGGGGGTGGTGGGCAGGGTGGCTTTTGCCGGCAAAGGCAGCGCTTCGGAGAACTCCTTTAGCGCATGAGCGATGTGCCTGTCCAGCTCGTCATCGCTCCAGCGGTAGTTTGACGGGTCCTCATCCTTCAGGTCACGCCTGAGGATACTTCTCATCGTGTTTAGGTCCATAATTTCATACCTCCCCCCTTGGTTGGCATTTCTATCTTGGCGGTAAGTAAGTCACAGCCCTCTCCCAGTTCGCTGGCAAATAAGTCATTGAGCAGCCCAGCGAGTTGAGCGACTTCAATATCAGTGCCAGTGTCAAAGGAAACCAGTAGCCGGGCAATAATGGCATCAATACTGGAGCCGGTCTCGCTGCCAGCCAGAATAGCGCTGGGCACTGGTGTGCCATCTAAACCAGAACCGATATCGGATGATGACTTAGCCTCCGGCGTCTCCAGCGAGACGTAGGCATCAACCCCGGCGCCAGCATCAGATGAGGTCTTGGCAGTGACTGCACTATACTCAATATGGAGCTTTGGTGCATAGGTCGGGGAAATATCGTAATCCTTACCTGCCCGTATTGCATTGGCATTGTGGTCGCTCCTGTCATCAAAGTCATCCCAGAAGAGAACTAAGGCGTTACCACTTGCCCAACCAGCACGGTTGACTATTTCCTGAATGATTGTTTTAATATCAATACTATTATAGTTTGTATCTACTGCCCAAGCTGCGATAGCATCCCAATCCACTGAGGCAGAAGTTCTAGTCCTGGCATCAAAATCTGCTAAAGTAGAAAAGGTTGCCGCATTATCAATGGCTTCCCCTTTTACTCTCGTTCTGACAACTGTGCCAGACCAGACAGCTTGACAGTTAAAGGTCAGATAAGCAGCGGTGATGGTAGCACCCTGGGGGATTGTAACATTGAGAAACCGCATACCGCAGCCATATTTTGAGTAAGTGGCATTATAATAACCTGCCGTATCCTGGCTTGCTACCAAATTAAACTGCGGAGAACCACTCTGAAAATATTTAAGGCAATCATCACTACTCGCCCCAACCTGTAAGTCTAAAGTTGGCACTAGCTACTCCTTCCCTGCTAGCTCAAAGTAATGCTAACCTCTAGCGTCCAGGTGCCACTTGATTTTGTTCCCAGAGCGTCAACCTTCCGGTTAAAGCACTTGCCGCTATCTGACTGCTTGACCACCCATTCATTCCAGGTATAATTGGCATCTGAGGCACCGAAGCTAGCCTTAAAGGTTGCCTTCTGGGAAGTTGAGGTGGGATAGCCGGTTTCCATCCCTTTATAGGTCTTGTTGGTCGCTGCCTGCAGGTCAGTCTGGGTGGGGGCGGCGGCAGTACTGGAATCGCCAACGCCTATCGTTGCCTTGGCATTTGAGAAGTGGTTAGCCGAGTCGCCAACGATTAAGTCCCACATCTCATCAATCCCGCTATTAAGCAGGCAGTTGCCCTCGCCCTCAATCACCTCATAAGGACTGGTATCTTCCAGAAAGGCGAGCCTTTCCTCCGGCGACCTACCGGCATTTATATCCCCCTCTCTTTTCTCAAGCCGATAGCAACATTTCCACTGAGCTACGTCTTTGTTTTCCATCTTTTCCTCCTCTGGGGGGAGCCCCTGAAGAGGCTCCCCCGAAATTGGCTTACTTTAGTCTTGAACGCCGATTAAAGCGGCTGCCTTGATTGAGCTGAACAGAGCCAGCGAGCAGTACCACTTAATTCGGGTTCGTGATGCATCCTTGGTCTCAAGTGAGCCGATTGGCTCCACGGTGACGTGACCGGGGCTGGTTAAGCCGCATAGCGCCCCCTCCCCCATCTGGAAGGCATAGATGGTGGAGCAGGTGCCGCCGGTGGTTCCCGTTTCCGCCCCACCGCTAAGGACATGGGTATCCAGTATCCAGTCATTGACGCCAATGGGGATGCCGTCCCACAACTGGATAAAGTTGCCCCAGTTGTCCCTATCGCTCTCAATCATGCCGCCGTCAGCCCTGACCAGGGCGTTGAGCTTGCGCCTTGAGCGCCGGCTCATCAGCAGCAGGGCGGGCTTGCCCCCCTTTACGGCGTCAATAAGCTCATCCAGCTTAGCCAGGGTAAGGGTAGCCCCACTTCCCCCCATGGCAATTACCTGGCCAGAGGGGGTGGTGGTATCAATTAGTTTCCTCAGGCCATCAAACTGCTTGGTACTGGTGGCTTCACCGTAGATAAAGGTCTCCTCAAACTTATCCCTGAGCGCCTTAGCCTTAAGCTCTACCACGGCCGCCTCCAGGTCCTGGATATTACTCCTGGTCGCCTTGAGGAAGTTATCAACATCGGCATCACCGCCCATAATCTTCAGGCTCGCCGTTTTCTGCTCAAAGGTTGGTGTTGACTCCGCCCAGGTATCACCGACGTCATAGAAATCTATGGTGGGCAGGGTCTTTTCCTGGTTATAGGTGAGGACATTGCCTACAATCTCAATGAAGGGTAGCTGCTGAAGGATGGGCGAGTCCCTGACTATGGTCTCCACCACCCCTTGCAGAAGCATATCGTTTGACAGCTTGGCTGCCTCATTTAATGTTAATGCCATTTTTTATCTCCTTTCTCCTATTGCGTATTGAATCTTCTCCTTCGGGGATAGCGCCGAGAAGTCCAGCGGCGTTCTCAGTGGCGCCCCCGCCGGGATTTTTGCGGCCGCGATTTCAACCTCCAGCTCCTGCCTTACCCTATCAACAAGGACCTGGGCACTAGCTAGAGAGTGGTCAATCTCCTCAACGCTGTCCCCGCTTATCAGCTCCGCGGGCACAGCGGGGTTTGTTTTAACCACCAGAGCCCGATAAGCCTCTACCGCCTGCGATAACCTAGTTTCAAGCTCAGCCAGGGACTGGTTGAGGGCAGCGAGCTGACTGTCTCGGCTAGCTACCGCCTGCTCAAGCTCGGAGATGCGCAAGTCCTTGAGCGCAAGCTCCCTCTCCTTGCTGGCGACAAGCTGCTCAAGCTCCACAACCCTGGCGGCGCTTTCCCGCTCCTCCGCGGCGGGACTTTGGTCTTGATTATTCTTACTTGCCAATTTTCATCCTCCTTATGATGGAGATTCCTCAACGCCTCCAGCCTCGGCGGTTAAAGCTCTCCCTCCCTCTCCGCCTCGGGTTGACTTAGCGTTAAGCGGGTTCCCAGAAAAATCAGAGATTTTTCTGGGTGAATTAAGCTGTTTATTCATTTTGAGGATTGTCTCCCTCTCCTCCAACCAGCGCTTGAACTCGTTCTCCGGGTCTTCAATCCCCACCTCCTCCATAGCCCCACGCCGGGAATGGATACCACTCTGGACCAGTGTCTGCTCATTAGAGACCAGCCGGCTTAAATCCTGGGGCAATATCGGACTCCAGATTACGCGCAACCGGTTATCACCAAACTTCACTCCGTGGTACCTCTCCAGCAGGTTAAGAATCATCCGGTTCCGCCGGTTATAGACGGCAGTCCGGATAATCCGCTTCCGTCTCACCTTCTGCAGCAGGGGGTTAAGCTCAATCTCAAGGGCGACCCCGGAGAGGTCCCTCTCGGTGCCGCCAAAGGCAGCCCGGGGGGATTCCGCGATATCGTGCATCGTCCTATAGAGTAGATTTATATAATCTATGTGCAGCCTCACCCCGCCACCCTGCAGCAGGTCAAGGAGATAGGCTTTGGCATCCTCGGGGATAGTCCACACCGCCCCCGGTTTGACGGCGATATCCTCAGCCTCTTCCACATTCTCCAGGACGGCGATAGGATTGCCCGATAGCTCCAGTATCCGCGACAGTTGTGACATCGCCCGATTAAGCTCCCGCTGCGACTCCATAATCGGTGACAGGTCAGATATACCCCAGAACCTCTTCGGCTCTCTAAGGTTAGGATAGATAATAAAGGGGATAAAGCCGTAGGGATTAAGCTTTTTTTCAACCAGCTCGTCATCCAGGTAGAGCTCAAATTCAGCGTCGGTCCATAGCTCAACAATGGTTGCCGTCTTACCCCTGGGCTTTACCTGATAGAGGAACTCGCTTTCTTCAGCACTCAGGCTGTATTTAGAGGCCACCCGCCATATCCTTGAGATATCATCGCCCAGCCACCAGGCATAGATTCCCTGGACATCGGGGGCGGTAACCCTCACCTTCTTCGCCTCCCCGTCCCAGATAACCTTGTAGCTGGCATCGCCAAGGATGGCGCCATCAATCTCAGTCTCAAGGTCAAGCTGCTCCAGATTATTATCCTCGTAGACCTGGCGCAGGGCGGCCTCGGCGCTGCGGGCTTTTGTTTTAGCTTCGTCTGAATCCTCAACACCGTCCACGGCAAAGTTAACGCCGGACATCAGGTATGAAGTAACCTTGTCAACGAAGACCTTGGTATAGTTGAAGGTCAGCCGTTTCTCCCCCCACCTCTCTCTCCCCTCCCACTGCCGACCGTGGTAGAAATCAAGCAGCCCTCGATATCCCCGGAGCCGGTCAATATCAAGACGGTTTAACTGTGAGATAGTAGAAATTTTATTCATCTTTTAGTCCTCTTCAGTATCCGCTGGATGGTGCGCCGACTAACGCCGAACATAAACGCCAGCTCCTTTACCCCTTTGCCCTGAGTAGTGAACAGCCTTAATACCTCCCCGTCCCTCAACTCCTTCAGCCACTGCTGTTTACCCCCGGGCTGAACATAGATACAGTCAGGAAACGGACAGTTAAGACATGAGTCAGCAAGTTCGCAGCCGTCATCTTTATACTTGCAGTACTCCGGGGGTAAATCCTGTACACTCTCATCCCAACACATGGCTTACATTCCCAAGCTGAGCGGTGCGATGCTCATATTAGCACAAATGTTCTATACCAGTCAACACTACTTTGTCGTCTTTTCGGGGGATTGACACCGCGTGGACGGAAGGCTATTATTAGATAAATATAGATTATGCGGGGTAATATCTGGTGGCATTGGAGGTAAGCGGTGAGATTTAATAGGGCTTTTGCCGTTTTGGCGACAGCCGTCATCCTTTCGGTGCTGGCGGTAGCCATCCTCCCCACACCAGCCCTGGCTGCCCCCACCATTACCCTCTCCCCCACCTCGGGTACCGCCGGCACCACAGTTACCATTACCGGGCAAAATTTCGCCTCCTATGCCAACGACAAGATACACATATACTTTGGTAACACTGAAGTCGCTGGCAGCCCGATAACCGTGCCCGCAAGCGGCGTTTTCTCTTCTGGTTTCCAAGTTCCTGCCAGCGCCATGCCCGGCAGAGCCTTGGTCACGGTCAGGGATAAAAACGGCAGCCAGTTAGGTGAAAGTGCGGAATTTTTTGTTCCCCAACCACGCATTACCCTTGATAAAGGGGGAGGATTTGTCGGCACCAAGGTAACAATTAGAGGCGAGGGATTTCTTGCCGGCCAAGATATAACCTTCACCTACACCGGTCCCAATGATACTACGATAGAGCTGGGCTCGACAAAAGCGACCTCTATAGGTGAATGCAGTTTCTCCTTCGACATTCCTGAGAGCACCGGCAAGGAACATAAAGTTATCGCTGCGGACGGGGCAGGTAATAAGGCTGAGACTCCCTTTAATGTCATCCCCTCTATTGTCCTTAAGCCGGAAGCGGGGGCTATTGGCGATTCGGTAGTTGCTACCGGCACCGGCTTTGGCCACAACAGCCGGATTAGTATTGATTTTGATCAGAAGCAGGTGGTAACAGATAAGGCGGATGCCAACGGCAGCTTTAAGGTTAACTTCAATGCGCCAGACATGAAACTCCAGGCTTACACAGTTACTATAAGTGATGCTGAGGGCAATATTGCTGTTGCCGCCTTCACCATAAACGCCGGTAAGCCTAGCTTTGTCTTTCCTCAGTGGGGGATATATGCCCTGATAGGGCTGGCTGCGGCGGCGCTCTTTCTCCTCGGCATCTGGATAGGCAGAAAATACGCCTATTCTTATTAGAGTTGATAACCCTATCCCCTTTATCCCCTTCCCCTTAGTTAGGGGAAGGGGAATTTGTTTATAAAAAGAGGGGCTTTCGCCCCTCTTAAACACCCTATTTTTTGCGTCTATTGACATCATCTATTTCAGTAGTATAATCCAAGGGAGGGCATTTTAAAGCTTTTTGCGACGAGGGGAGATAACATTGGAATTTAAGAGACTCACTATCACTCTAGAACCTCAGGAGGGGCTGGTTACTTTTAATGCTTTTAAAGTAGCGTTGGAAGAATTAACCATCATGTTACGTGAGATTGAATCGGAGGTTTCTGAGTCTAGACGTTCTCAATTAAAATGGGGAATAGCCGAATTGTCTTTAGGTAGTGCCACTGTTGGTCTTGAAAATTTATCTGAGGAAGTAGATTTGGCACAGCGCACAGCCACAACTTTAATTAAAGGCCTTAAGGTATTAGCTAGAGAAAAGACTAGACCAGACTATTTTAATGATACAGCTTTAGAAAGTGCCCGTAAACTAGCTAAACTAAGTGATGATGGGATTTCCCGCATCAATGTATATTCTAATATTCCTGAGTTACAGTTATATTTCACCGAACAAATAGCAGTTAATGTGCGCGATATTTTGGAACATCTTGAATATCTTGGCTCTGTAGAGGGTTTACTAGAGTTAATATCTGGTCGTGAAGGTCTGCCTTTATATTTCCAAATAAAAGATATTGTTAGTGGTAATCTGGTTCGTTGCTTTTTCCCTGAGGAGATGCTAGGCAACGCTCTTGGGGCTTTTAGGAAGCGGGTAATAGTATCTGGTTATATTCAAAGTGATAGTAGTGGTAACCCACGAAGAATACGAGTGCGAGATATGGAAATCGCTCCCAAAACAGAAAACTTACCTCAACCTACCGACTTAATAAAAGGCATTGAGGGTTATAGATTTAAGGAGCAATTCTATGACCTCGGGAAAACCGAAACCTAAAATAATATGCTGGGACGCTAATTGTTTTTGTGCTTGGTTCAGCAAAGAACCAAATAGGTATGATGTGTGTAACGCTATTATAGAGGCTGCACAAAAAAACCAAATCAAACTGTACACCTCACTTTTAACTCTTACTGAAATCATTAAAGTCCCCAATGAATACCCCTCTGAGGCTGAGGATGCAATTTCTGAATTTTTCAGAAATCCATATATAACAATGGTATCTGTAGATTGGGCTATTGCTCGTATTGCCAGAGATTTAAGAAGAAGATTTACACGCTTAGATGGTAGGGATGCAATTCATCTTGCAACTGCAATACGTATTAAAGCAGAAGTCTTACATACTTATGACCATGACGATTTGTTAAAACTAAATAACCAAATACCAGGTTATCAATTATCAATAACCGAACCTATTTTTACTTATCAGGTGAAGCTACAAGAACCTGCTAAGGAGAAGTAAATTAACAACCTTTAGTTACCTATTCCCCCCTCACACCCCCCTCGCCCCCCTCGGCTCATACTGACTGCCCGCCTCAACCAGAAGCGCCAGGCTCATCAGGAAATCGTCGTGCCCCTCGGAAGGGTCAACATAGAAGTTCATCGTCTGGGAGGGGCGGTACTGGCTCTTAGCCCTCTCCATCTCAAAGCAGAACTCCTGATACTCGGCTGAGCCGTCGCCTTTATAAACCTTGAGCCTGCCCGAGTTAATCGCCGCCAGCAGGTTAAAGCCTAAAGCCGATTTTGACTGCTGGGTGAAGGTAAAGGGGGAAATTTTTGAGCCGAGGGCTTGTCTCAGGAATGAGCTCACCGGCTGACCGATGCCGGTGGCATCAACCACTACCCGGCGGCAGTGCCATACGTTCTTGAGGATATCCACCAGCTGGGAGTAAAGCTCGGTGTGCTTCTTGCCCTTCCAGCAGTAATGCTCAACAACGCATATCCCTGGCTGCTTCTGGATATCGTCAGGGGCAGAAAAATCCAGCTCGCCGATGGTAACCACCGTGGAATCCTGCCGCGGATTTAGGTTGATTAAATAGCCCCCTTCCTCCGCCTCAGCCTCCCCCGCCAGGTCAATACCGCCAACATAGACCCTGCCCGGGGCGGGGCGGTGCTGCCGGGCATGCTCTCCCTGCAATTGAGCCAGCTGCTGGCGGCTCAAAAAACCCCCGCCGCCATGGATGGGCAGCAGCCGGTACTGGGTTAAAAACAGGGGGTGGTTCTCACCCAGGCGCTCCCTCTCCGCCTCAACATAGGCTAGGTAATCGGGGTTATAGCTGGCGATCTCCTCCCAGTCATAGCGGAAGTGGCGCTTGATGGCGTCCTTCCTCTCTAGCCCAAGGTTGGTCTGCTTCACCTCCTCAAGCAGGGTAGAATCGTCCCAGGTGGTGCCGTAGTGGACGGTGGTGACATTGGTCGCTGCCCCCATCGGCTTGAACTCCTTGGTATATTTCTCCCGGCTCACATCCTGAGACTCATCTATTTCAAGGAGGATATGGGCGGTATTACCCACCACATTAGCCGACTCATCAGCCGATAGGAATATCGCCCGGGCATTCCCCAGCCTGATGATGTAACCAAGCTCAGCCACCCAGATGCCACTGAAGCCAGCATCGTTCAGCCTGTCCTTCAACCGCATCAGGGAGATTACCGTCTGCGGCTTGAAGGTTGGGGAGCACTTCACCAGATTCCTCGGCTCCGCCATATAAAAGGTCAAAAGCAAAAGCTCAAGCTGGGCCGATAGCTCATTCTTACCCCCCTGGCGAGCCATCTCCACGGAGAAGGTAAGCCCCTTTTTGCCAAAAACGCTATTAAGTACCGCCAGCGCCACCTCTCGCTGATAGGGGCGCAGGCGGTTTATATGCAAATTGTTTATTAACCTCACCCCCCTCCCGGCTTTTTAGCGGCAATCCCAATGCCAATGCCAAGCGGCAGGGCGATGTCCCTGAGGACATTGCCGATCGCCTCCTTCAACCCCTTCCTCTGCTCTTTGCTAATGTTATATCTGGTCCGGACCAGTCTCTCCAGGGCGTTAGTCACCTGCATAATAAGCCTGACATTCTCCGGCTCATTCTCAAGGAGAGACTTTATCTTAACCCGGAGCAGGGCAATCTCATCATCAATCCCCTCAACGCCAGAAGCCAGCTCAAAATCGAGCCGCTCTGCCTCGTCAAGGACCCTGGCGTAAAAACCAGGCTTAGGCGCGCCTGCCTTGCCCTTTGGGGCGCCTCTTTTCCCCCTCACTCTTGCTGACATACGGTCTATCTCCATTCTTCAGTAGTCGGGCGGTAGCTAAGACAATGGTATGGGCGGCGAGGTCCCATCGCCGAATCTCTACAGCTAGCTTCAGTAGCCTCATACCTCCCCCTTTCCGGTAATTATAGTAGCACATATGTTCTAGCATGACCACAGGTATTTGTCACCTTTTGTATTCACCCCATCCCCCTTTATCCCCCTTCCCCTAAAGGGAAAGGGGGAAGTAGTTTTAAGAGGGGCGCGAAGCCCCCCTCTTTTTTATTCTCCCCCTTTGAAAGAATAACCAAAATAAAGGGGTGTTTAAGAGGGGCGTTAGCCCCTCTTTTTAATTATCTTCCCCCTCTCCTTTCAAGGAGAGGGGGATTAAGGGGGTGAGGTCACCATATAAAACTAAAGCGGGTTCCCTGAAAAATCGCAGATTTTTCAGGGCGAAAAGGGGGTGAGGTTGCTAAATAAATTGATATTATGGAGCAGCCGTTATAGAATTAGCTGAAAAAAATGAGTGCTGCCAGACAACTTTACCAGCTTCAAGAGCTTGACCTAGAGATTGAGTCCCAGGAGCAGGCGCTGAGCCAGGCTACAAGCCGGCTGGGGGAGAGCCAGGCGGTGCTCAAGCTCCAGAGCCAGCTCCAATCGGAGCAGCCGCGGCTTGAGGAACTAAGACGAAAACAGCACTCCGCAGAATGGGAGATAGAAGGCATCTCAACCAAACTCTCCACTGCTGAAGAGACGCTATACAGCGGCCAGGTAAAGAACCCGAAGGAGCTTTCTAACCTCCAGCATGAGGTTGAGGTGCTCAAAGCCAAGCGCAACCAGATGGAGGAGAAGGCGCTGGAGATAATGGAGCAGGTTGAGCTAGCTGAGACCGGCGTCGCCAGGATAAATAAGCAGCTGGAAACACTTAAGGCGGAGTGGCAGCGCCAGCAGCAGGAGCTATCTGAGGCAATTGAGCGGCTTAAAGCCATCCTCTCCGACCTCGGGCAGCGACGGCAACTCCTTTCCGCCGAGATTTCTCCCCAGGCAGTTGAGCTCTACCAGGGACTCAGAAAGGAGAGGGGGACGGCGGTAGCCAGGGTGGAGCAGGGGATATGCCGGGGCTGCCGGATATCACTGCCGACCACCGAGTTGCAACAGGCGAGAAGCGGCAACCTGGTAAAATGCAGCAGCTGCGGGCGTATCCTCTTCCTGGCCTGAGGGCTAAAAATTGACTTATAACGGCTTCTATATTACAGTGTAATTAGGTCAAGTAGACCGGGTGACCGCCCCCCTTCCCCGGAAGGGGGGAGGAAAGTCCGAGCTCCACCGGGCAGGATGCTGGGTAACACCCAGGAGGGGCGACCCTACGGAAAGTGCCACAGAAACACACCGCCCTACTGGGGCAAGGGTGAAATGGTGAGGTAAGAGCTCACCGCGCTGATGGTGACATCAGTGGCTGGGTAAACCCCATCCGGAGCAAGACCAAATAGAGGGACAGAGGGACGCCCGGCCTGTCCCCGGGTTGGTCGCTTGAACCTTCCGGTAACGGAAGGGCTAGATAGATGGTCGCCGTCCTTCACCTGTGAAGGATACAGAACTCGGCTTACAGGTTTACTTGACCTTTTTAGCACCGACTCCCTTTCAGCCTTGAGGTTAAGAAAAGGGGAGTAAAATCCCGTAATCAAGGATAGCAACGGATAAAAATATAATGCCAACACCCCCCAGCGGGCTTGTCAGTCACCCCGTTTCGGCATATATTGAAATGGTTGGGGTTCAACCCTCCATAGCGAAACCAGAATGGAAACAATCAGTCCGGTAGTTCGCGATTTTATCCTCTTCTGCGTTCAGCGCCAGGGGAAGGCGTGGCCAGCCCTTTACGATGAGATGTGCTGGGTGGCCGGGCGCCGACTGTTTATGGGGCTGAGCTACGCCGATTTAAGAAAGCTGGGGCTGTCCTTCAGTCTCACCAATATGAAGGATACTATCAGGATGGTAGATACTGTCACCACTAATAAGTAAGTTTGCTAAAGCGCTTTAAGGGAGAGTAAGTCCAATGGCAAAAACGATAAAGATTATAGCGGTAACCCTGTTACTGGCGGCTACTATTGCCCTGTCCTTCGGGGCAGGCTGCATCCTAGGTACAAAAACATCCCCCGGGCTTAACCTGGACATTGTGGAGGAGGCGTGGAACATAATCCAGCAGGACTATGTGGACAAGGACAACATTGATGCCAACAAGTTGACCCAGGGAGCGGTCAAGGGCATGGTGGAGGCGCTGGATGACCCTTATACCACCTACCTTGATACCACCGCCTACGAGCTGAGCCTGAGGAACCTGGAGGGGAAATTTGAGGGCATTGGCGCCTACGTGACAGCTAATAAGGAGGGGCAAATAACGATTATCGCCCCCATTGCTGATTCACCGGCGGAAAAGGCAGGCATCAGAGCCGGTGATATAATCCTGGAGATTGATGGCAAATCCACCGAAGGGATGAGTCTGCCTGAGGCGGCGCTCAACATCCAGGGTCCCAAGGGGACGCCGGTTGCCCTCCGTGTCCTTCACCAGGAAGAGACCGAGTCAGAGGTGGTTATGATAATTAGGGCTGAGATCAAGGTGCCCAGCGTCCAATCCGAGATGAAGGAGGATATCGCTTATATTAGGATTATCGACTTCACCGGGCGCACCACCCAAGAGCTAGAGCCGGTGCTGGAGGATATAAACCAGCAGGCTACCGGCATTATCCTTGACCTGCGCAGTAATCCTGGCGGCTTGCTGGATACCGCAATTGATGTCGCCAGCTTCTTCCTGAGGGAGGGGGTGGTGGTGGATACGGTGGATAATCAAGGGAAGCATACTGTTTATTCAGTTAAGCCTGGCCAGATAATCACCGACCTGCCTTTAGTTGTTCTGGTTGATGGTTATAGTGCCAGTGCCAGCGAGGTGCTGACGGGAGCCCTGCAGGACTACGGTCGCGCCACCATTGTCGGCGCCAGAACCTTCGGCAAGGGCAGCGTCAACATCCTGCGCCGGCTGAAAGACGGTTCAGGGATATACATCACCACCGCCCGCTGGCTCACCCCCAATGGCCGTCTCATCGAGGGCGAAGGGTTAGAGCCGGACCATACGCTTGAGGAGGGCGAGGATGCTATCCAGTGGGCTATAGACCTCCTGAAGAGCCAGCAGAAAGCTCCTTGACCATGTAGTCTCCAGCCAGGCTATAGCCAAACTCAGTGCGGTAGTACTCCCTAGCCCCAACGCCGCTCAGGATTACCATCCTCTTTGCCCGAAATTCCTCACTGGCTACCCGCTCCGCCTCATGGAGCAGGGCTTTACCCAGACCCTTATGCTGCGCCGCTTCTTCCTTCTGCTGACTAATAGGAACCTCGGGTCCGTAGACATGTAATTCCCGTATCAGGGCTGAATTTCCCACCGGCCTAGTTTGAATCCTCATCCGCAAAAGTCCGAACAGGGTTTCCGCCCCGTCCTCAAAGGACAAAAATATTTCCCTCCCCGCCGATGCTTCATAGTCCATCCTCACCAATTGGGGCTTGCCTATCTCCCAGCCATCCCGCGCCCGGTGACCATACTCCCGGCAGCGGATGCACCTACATTCAAGACTCCTCTGCTTCATCCGCTGCTTAATCACCCCCCGCAGCGAGTCCTTGCAACCGGCAGTGATAAAGCGGGGTGGTATATCGCGCAGCACCCGCGATATCCGGACATACTTGGGCACGATAGATTTAATATCAACCATCAGGTTAATCAAGGTCCTGGCGTCATAAGGCTGGTAGCGGTTTTGCTGGTACCACCTCTCCAGCTCAGTGCCCTCAACCACCATTGTCGGATACAGCTTCAAGCCGTCCGGTCTAAAACGGGAATCATCAAATAGCATCTCAGATAGTTCTAAATCCTTCTCAGGGGTTGAGCCGGGCAGCCCCGGCATCCAGTGGTAGTGCACCTTAAAGCCGTTCTCCCGGAGCAAGGCGGTAGCCCTGACCACATCCTCAACCCCGTGCCCCCTTCTCACCAGCTTGTAGATTTCATCATCCAGGGTCTGGACCCCAAGCTCCACCCTGGTGGTGCCAAACTCAAGCATCCGCGTAATCTCTTCCTGACGGCACCAGTCCGGTCTGGTCTCAATGCAGAGCCCGGTGCAGCGGTGCCGGGCGGTCTCATTAAGTCGCTTTGCCTCTTCCAGGTCGGCTGACTGCTCACCGTTCAGGCCGTCAAGGCAGTCCTTGATAAACTGATACTGATAATCTTGAGGGTAAGCCAGAAAGGTGCCCCCCATCACGATTAGCTCAACCTTATCAGTAGGGTGCCCCATCTCCGCCAGAGCCTTCAGCCTCAGCTTGATTTGCTTCTTGGCGTCAAAGTCGCACTTTATAGCTCGCAGCACTGCCGGCGACCCCGGGGTATAGCTCCGGGGAATAGCCGGGTAAGAGGGACAATAGACGCACTGCCCCGGGCACTTCAAGGGCTGGGTCATAACCGCCACCGGGGTAACGCCGGAGATAGTCCTTGCAAATTTCCTCATATTATGTCATAAACAGTGTAGCAGATTTAAGTTAATGGCGACAAATAATATAACCTATCCCCCTGACCCCCTTCCCTTATCAAGGGAAGGGGGAGTAAAAGTAAGAGAGGGGGCTTCGCCCCCTCTCTAAAACCTCTTCCCCCTCTCCTTAAAAGGAGAGGGGGATTAAGGGGGTGAGGTTAATAAAAACTTAAAGGGGATGGGGTGAACAGAGATGCCTTCAATGAGATAGCACCAAGCTGGTACAACTTCAGGCACTGGTCCAGATTCCCCGGTGAGCTTGAGGCGGTGGCAAAGCGGTGGCAAGGAGGTAAGCTGCTAAACCTTGGCTGCGGTCACGGCGCTGACTTTCTTCCCTTCAGGCAGGGCTTTGAGCTATACGGGGTTGACTTCTCCACCGAGATGCTGAAGTTCGCCCGAAAATACTCTAAGAAATTCGGCTTCGCCGTAAAGCTGACGCTGGCTGATGTCAGACACCTCCCCTACCCCGATGAGACCTTTGACTGGGCAGTCTCGGTGGCTACCTATCACCATATAAAGGGCGGGGAGCATCAGGCGGCGCTGAGCGAGCTGAGGCGGGTGCTGAAGCCCGGCGGTGAAGCCTTTATCACGGTATGGAACCGGGGGCAACCAAGGTTCTGGTTCAGGGGTAAGGAGTTAAAAGTCCCCTGGCGGAAGCGGGGCAAGACGCTATATCGCTACCACTATCTTTTCTCCTACCCTGAACTGGAGAGGCTGACAAGGAAGGCTGGCTTTGTGGTAATAAAATCCTTCCCCGAAAGCGCCTACCGCTTCCCGGTAAAGTTTTTCTCCAGGAATATATGCCTTCTAGTAAAGAAAGGCTACCCTAAACCTCAAAGGTCTTGTCGTAATTAACAATAGGGCTGCGACGGAAGCCCAGCTGCTGGACGAATTGCTGCAGCCCCTTGTTATGTTCTTCAACGAGGGTACGTATTGTGTTAATCCCTTCAGCGTGGCAGTGCTCCAAAAGCTTCCCAAATAGTTTGGTACCTATACCACGTCCCTGATAGTCGGGGTCAACAAGCATACCCTGAACGATGCACACTTCAGTAAATGGTATCATTAGATATGCCAATCGGTTTATGACAAAGCCAACTATCTTACCACCAACCTCAGCGACAAAACTCAGGTCAAGTGCCCCTCCCGGGTCAGCGGCGACCATATCTCTATAGGTGATAAGCTCCCGCCCCCCGCTGATTTTCCGGTCAATATCAAGGACGGCATCAATATCGCCACGGGTCATACGTCGAATATTTACTGTTTCCTTTTCTATTGCGCTCATTATAAGCACCTCCTAAAGTTATAAGCTCTTGGTGTAATCTACAAGCTCGCCGCGGCGGAAGCCCAAATGCTCAAACAGGCCCACTAGCTGATTGTCACGTTTGTTAATCATTATCCGCACTGCGTTGAGCTTCTTGGAGCGACAGGTATCGAGCAAGGCGTTGACCATTTTGGTGGCAATACCCCGCCGCTGATAGTCAGGGTCAACACCCAAAATTTGAATCAAGCCCACCTCCGTAGGCGGCGCCACCACATACACCCGACGCGCCAGGATAAAGCCCTGCACCACACCATCAACCTCAGCGACAATACTGAGGGCAAGCACTCCCCCCAGGTCTCCGGTAATCAATTCGGTATAGGTAGCCGCCCTCCGCACCCCGGTAATCTTCCGGTCAATGGTTAAAACACTGTCAATATCCTCATCTTCCATGGGGCGGATTCTTATCTTGGGCGCCCCTCGTTCCAGGCTAGTCATTCAATCGCCTCCAATATATGCATCGTATTATCGGCATTTTTTAGCCTTTCGTCAAGGGGTGGTCAGCAACGGTAAGGAGCTATCCCCCGCCTCTCAAAGTGAGCCTCTTTTAACCGCTGAAGGTCTGCCCGAACCGGGGCTGAGGTAATATCCCCGAGGGTCATCAGTACCCCATCCTCCCGGTTATCGGTGTAGTAGCCACGGCGCACCCCAACCTTGGCAAATCCGTACTTGGAATAGAGACCCTGGGCAGCAGTATTGGAGGCTCTTACCTCAAGGGTAATGAGACTGGCGTCCAGCTTTGTGGCTAGGTTGATGAGGGATATCAGCAATAGCTCCCCTATCCCCTGGCGGCGGTGCCTCTGCCTTACCGCGATGTTAGTTATGTGGACCTCCCCAGCCATAATCCAGAAGCCGGCGAAACCGAAAATATACTCCCTCGTTGAGGGAACCTCGCGCTTAAACAGACGCCTCAGCCAAGATACAAGCCCGGAGGAGCGCTCCCCTTCTCCAAGCGTGTCATCGCAGGCTACGATGTAATGGGCTAAGCGGTTTTCCAGCTCGCGCCGATAGTTAGGCGGTGGCCACAGAGCGGGGAAGACTTCGCGGTCAATCTCATCGACCTGGGGGATATCCCCCTTACCCATCAACCGTACATAGCAAGCCAACTTCTCACCCGAGAAAGGTTTTACAATTATTGTAGCATATTCCCTTCGCCAGTGGCTAAAGCTATCCTTTTGCCGCCTCATTCGTTATACTATATGCACAGGATAACACCTAGTTATCGTTTAAACGGTGGGGGGTTGTCAGGTGCAAAAAGAAGAGAGCCTGGTTCTTCGCGCCCAGAAGCATGACCAGGAAGCCTTTGCTCAGCTCTACGAGGCGTATTTTGATAAGATTTACCGCTATGTAACCTTCAAGCTCGGTAATGAGATGGAGGCAGAGGACATAACCCAGCAGGTCTTTCTAAATACACTCCAGTCCATCTCCTCATTCAAGTGGAAGGGTGTACCCTTCTCCGCCTGGCTCTTCCGCATTGCCCACAACCAGGTAGTTGACCACCTGAGAAAGAAAAGGCGGGCTACTGTGCCCCTGGATGAATCACTGCCAGCTAGTAACGACAACCCCCAGCAACTAGCCGAGCATAAGCTGGACATTGAGCGGCTGCTTTCCGCTAGCGGAAGGCTGACGGAGGCACAGCGCGAGGTGATTTCGCTGCGCTTTAGCAGCGAGCTACCAGTTGCCGAGGTCGCCAGGGTCATGGGCAAGAGTCAGGGGGCGGTAAAGGCATTACAGCATAGTGCCATATTAGCCCTGCGCCGGGCACTGGCGGTGGCAGAAGATGAAACGAGATAAAGAGTTTAATAATATCCTGAATGAATGCCTTGAGCGGCTGCTGGTTAAGGGTGAGACGATAGAGCAGTGTCTTCGCCATTACCCTGAGCAGGCAACGGAACTAAGGCCCCTGCTCCAGACGGCCCTGGTGGTTAAGAGGGTATCGGCAATTCAGCCCCGGGCTGATTTTAAAGCCAGGGCCAGGTACCAGTTCCGCTCGGCGCTCAAGGAAGCAGCCGCCAAGAGCTGCCCCTCCCTTGGCTGGTTCCCAAGATGGGCAACGGTGGCGACTATCGCCCTCGTCCTGCTGCTGGCTGGTAGCGGCATGGTAGCAGCCGCCGGCAGTAGCATGCCCGATAGCCCCCTCTACCCGGTAAAGCTGGCCACAGAAGAGGTGCGCTTAGCCCTGACCCTCTCCCCAATAGACAAGGCAAATCTGTGCGCCGAGCTGGCAGACCGGAGGGTGGCAGAGATAATCTACATGGCAGAAAGGGGTGACGTCCAACAGGTAGAGCTAATCACCCAGCGCCTGGACGAGCGTCTGGTAATGCTCGCCACCCTAGTCTCAATGGAGGAAGAAGGTGAAGCGCCGATGCTGATGGCACCGGCACCTGAGAAAGCTGGAGAATGGGGAGGCTATGCCCAGGCTGATAAATGGGCTCAACTCAGAATGACCTTAGAGTACAACGCGGCTAATAACACCGCGGCTCTAAACGCGGCGCTGGAGGCGGTGCTGGAGAAAGCTCCAGAATCAGTCAAGCCTGCCCTGCGCCACGCAATTGATATCTCGGCAGCCGGCTATCAAAAAGCCCTTGAGGCTCTAGATTAGCCCAGGTTATTACTAACTAATTGGCGGCTTTTTCGTTATATACTACGGAAGAAGGAGGTAAAAATGAAAAAGTACTGGTTAGCGGCTATCGGTCTGGTATTGGTCTTGGCTGCGGTCAGCTTATCTGGCTGCGCTACCATAGAATCAAATAGCCAGCAGGAAGGGATTTGGGTCAGCGGCGAGGGCAAGGTCACCGTCACCCCTGACATCGCCAACCTGAGCCTGGGCGTTGAGGCTCAAGCGGTAACGGTGGCTGAGGCCCAATCTCAGGCGGCTGAAGCCATGGACCGGGTAATAAACGCCCTGACTGACAATGGCGTGGAGGAGAAGGACATTCAGACCCAGTATTTCAACATTGAGCAGGTAACCAACTGGGATAAGGACACGGGGGAGGAGATTATAGTCGGCTACCGGGTAACCAATATGGTGACCGCCAAGATAAGGGAGATAGATAAAGCCGGCTCTATTATTGATGCCGTCGCCGCCGCCGGCGGAGACTACACCCGCATCAATAACCTAAGCTTTTCTGTAGATGACCCGTCGCCTTATTATGAGGAAGCACGGCAGAAGGCAGTGGCTGATGCCAGAGCCAAAGGCGAGCAACTGGCCGAGCTGGCTGGAGTTAGACTGGGCAAGCCGACCTATATCTCAGAATGGATATCATATCCCGTTTATTCCCGTGAGATATATTATGGAGGAGCAGTCCCGGTCCCGGCACCGACGCCAATCAGCCCGGGAGAGCTTGAGCTCACCATCAGTGTTCAGGTAGCTTATGCCATCCTGGACTGATGAGAATCCCACTCACTGTAGACGCAGCCACAGTACTGCTGGCGGTAGAGCTCAAGCGGCTTGGTCATATGCCGGCTATCTGAGTAGCGCTTCCTCAGGTCGGCATAGAGGAATTCTATACCCTTTTCCTTTGCCACCTCGTTACCAATCTCTTCAATGAGGTCGTGCTTCTGGTGGGGGCTGATGAGCAGGGTGGTGGTGAAGGCGCTAAAGCCCATCTTTAGGGCGGTTTCCGCCGTCCTTGCCAGGCGAAGCCGGAAGCAATACTGGCAGCGCTCGGCTTCATGCCCCACTACCCGGCGAAAGTATTCGGGCATGTCATAGCCCTCGCTTACTATCAGGGGCAGTTTAACTTCCTGGGCCAGAGACTGCATTGCCTCAAGGCGGTGCTGGTGCTCGGTATAGGGGTGGATATTGGGGTTATACCAGAGGGCGCTCGTCTCGTAGCCCTGCCCCCGCCAGTAATTAACGGTGTAGGCGGCGCAGTGGGCACAGCAGCTATGAATTAGAACCGACTTCATTTGAAACCCATCCCCCTGACCCCCTTCCCTTGTTATTGGTTAAGGGAAGGGGGGAATATTTAATTAAGAGAGGCTTCGCCTCTCTTTTACTCTCTTACTTTTGGGGGCGTCTAAGAGGGGCTTCGCCCCTCTTTAAAATCCCTTCCCCCTCTCCTTTGAAGGAGAGGGGGATAAAGGGGGTGAGGTAGACAAATTATCCCTGCCACAGGGTGGGCTGGGGCGGTCTTTCTTTATTATAGGGCAGGCCGAGATGCTGATAGGCGAGCGGGGTGGCTAACCGTCCGCGGGGGGTCCGCTCCAAAAAGCCAAGTTGCAAGAGATAGGGCTCATAGACATCCATAATGGTATCCGCCTCCTCGCTGATAGCGGCCGCGATGGTCTCCAGCCCCACCGGTCCCCCGCTAAACTTGCCAATGATGGTGTGAAGCACCTTATGGTCTATCTCATCCAGACCGATTTGGTCTACTTCAAGCTTGGATAGTGCCTCAACGGCTACCTTTTGGGTGGCAACACCGTCCGCCATCACCTGGGCGTAGTCCCTGACCCGCTTGAGCAGCCGGTTAGCCACCCTGGGTGTGCCCCTAGCCCGGCGGGCTATCTCACCCAGCCCTTCCCCCTCTGCCTTTACCTGGAGGATTCGGGCGGAGCGGTGGAGGATTTTGTCAATAGACGGCTGGTCATAGAAATCAAGGCGATAGACAGCACCAAACCGGTCTCTGAGGGGCGGGCTGAGCAAGCCAAAGCGGGTGGTGGCGCCAATCAGGGTAAAGGCCGGCAAACTTAAGCGCAGACTCCGGGCACCGGCACCCTTGCCGATAATGATGTCAAGGGCAAAGTCTTCCATCGCCAGGTACAGCACTTCTTCCACCACCCGGCTCAAGCGGTGGATTTCATCAATAAACAGGACGTCATGGTTGTGGAGGTTGGTCAGGATAGCCGCCAGGTCTCCGGTGCGCTCTATCGCCGGACCCGAGGTAACCCTGATGTTTACCCCCATCTCGGCGGCAATGATATAAGCCAGGGTCGTTTTTCCCAGCCCCGGTGGACCGTAAAGCAGGATATGGTCCAGCGCCTCATCCCTGCCCTTAGCCGCCGTGATAGCTATCCCCAGATTTTGCTTAACCTTGTCCTGCCCGATAAAGTCATCAAAGCGCCGGGGGCGAAGACTGCTGTCAAGGGTTACGTCCTCAGCCCCGGGCTTGCCTGATATAATGCGCTCTATTTTAAACCTCCTTCAAGCTGCTTTATTATACCACATCTTAGTGGGCTCCCAGGAAAATCGAAGATTTTTCTGGGTGTTTAATCCGGGCTTGGCTAAAATAAAAAGTCGCCCAAGATAGGGCGACCCTCTTATCATTAAGGCAATCAGTGCCCGATAATTAGCTGGCTGTCTCCTCCTCCGGATTCTCCCCGCCTACTACCTCCCCACCGGCTGCTTCCTCAGCGGGCGGGCTTGGCGCCTCCGCCGCTGCCAGGGTTGGCGTCTCATCAGCGACCGTCTCACCCGCTGCCAGACTTGGCACTTCCTCAGCAACCGTCTCAACAGCGATGGGGTAGCAAGCCGGAATCAGCTTGCCAATAATTACATTCTCCTTAAGCCCGACCAGCCGGTCAATCTCGCCCTTGATCGCCGCCTCGGTGAGCACCCTGGTGGTCTCCTGGAACGAAGCTGCTGCCAGCCAGCTCTCGGTGTTCAGCGAGGCTCTGGTTATGCCCATCAGCACGGCGTGGGCAGTAGCCGGCTCACCCCCTTCCGCCAGCACCTTGGCGTTAATATCCTCGTAGCGGAAGATGTCTATCAGCTCCCCGGGCACCAGATCAGTATCACCCGAGGAGTCAATGCGGACCTTAGACAGCATGCGGTTGACAATAACCTCGATATGCTTATCGTTTATATTCACTCCCTGGGAGCGATATACCTTTTGCACCTCATCTAGTAGGTATTGCAGGGTTGCCTCCTTACCTAAAATACGCAGGATGTCCTGCGGGTT
>Ga0315280_10002456_pt1 | contig 30001 bp, 26 predicted proteins | sample YL17G06_40_MG_FD_203697 | JGI IMG/M metagenome (GOLD analysis project Ga0315280, IMG submission 203697) | Sediment microbial communities from Yellowstone Lake, YNP, Wyoming, USA - YL17G06_40 | ecosystem: Environmental > Aquatic > Freshwater > Lake > Sediment | place: USA: Wyoming | collected... | reverse complement strand
ATCTTGGGAGGCAAGAATCTTGACTTGAGCCATGAGTCACTCAGGTACCAGAGTACCCGCAGCGCCTATAGGGCCTTTCTATCTCCTTCCGAATGCGTGGGTGTGGAAACTCATCGTGTTTGGTTTCTGTGAAGAGAACTATGGATAACATAGAAGGAGTGCTCGACGTGGTCACACTCTCCTGAACGATCGTTGCTTGTGTAGTCGACGGGCGAGGACCGACAAGAATTCTGGCCCTAGGAAGTTGAGAGTGATCTTCCAGAGGACACCGTTAGAACTTATTAGGAAGAGAATTCAGCTTCCCCCCGGGAATGTGAAAATGATTGCAAGACCCCAACTCTTCTGTGCATTGGAGGTGAACGCGTAGAATGAACAAAGATCAAGGAATCGGCGCCGTAATCCTGGTCGCCAGCATAGTTGGAATTGTCGTTTACACGTGGCTTCTCTTCACTTACGCGATCCTAATTCTTCAGATCACCGCGTTCGTTGCGGTTGCACTTGTGCTCGTCATATCGGCATGGATAGGGTGGACAATGGCTACGACGCCCCCGCCTGCGCCACTAGAAGCTGAGCCAGCCGCGATGTCGTCGACATCCGGTACGGCGAATCCTGAGAAGTGACCTCTAGCTGTCATCATCACTGCCGTCCTCGGGCATCTCTATGTCTCGTATCCCAAGAGACAGGGGTACCTCCAAAGGCCCAGTGGTCAGTCTCTAGTGTCAACGAAGTGACCTTTGGTCTCATCTTCTTTCTTCATCTTCCAGTGGAGCCGTCAGTACTAGGCGCGCGGACGCAGGAGAAAGGAGCCGCGGGGCAGAGTATCTTGGTCGAAAACTGGAGGGCCGAGGGTTAGTGTGCCTATGCTTGGTCTTTCGGCAAGTTATTCACACACAAAGGATCTCATGAATGATGACTGGGAAGCGAGCCAGTTTGAAAGTGTTCTCTTCCATACGGCCGGTCTCTCCCACGCCGCGAGCGCCACAAAGAGCCTCACTAGCATCATGATGCTAGCGAGTCTCTCCGATTTGGCTCCGTCCCAATCCTTCTCATAGTACTAGCGAAGAGACAGCAGATTCGTTGCAGGTGAAGACCGCGACGTGCTAATCGCTTGCCTTCAGTGCGTCCTCAGATTCGACTCTTCTCAAACCATGACCAGGGTCGAAACTCGTTCCGGCTACGGGGATCTCCAGAAGGGCAGGTAGACCGGCATCACTTCGAGATTCTGGCAAGAAAAGCAGCAAACAAAGTCGACAGCAGAACAGAGCACCGGGATACAACGGTGAGTGGCTGGCCTTGACACGTTGCGGCATGGGTTCGTACATCACATTCCCGTCAAGGATCCCATGTGAAGCCAAACTCAACTCCGATGTGTTTCACGTCGTCGGGCGAGACCTAGCAAGCGCCCAGACTGCATTGTGGAAGGAGTCATGATGAATCGTCGATCGATGAACTTGGCGAAACAACTCGGCAAAATCGAGCAAGAAGCACTGGGTGCAGAAGAAGAGCTTGAGAGAGACGTTTTCGGTGGAAGAAAGAGCCCTCTATTGATAGCTGCTCTCGCTACGATCTTGGCGAGAGAGAAAAAGGACGAATTCAAAGCTTGGATCGAGGCTAAGAAGGACTTCTTATCCGCCACGCGAAGGGACGCTGAGGTTCGTATTCTTATATATAGCCTCCGCCAGCTACATGTTTACAGGGTGTCGATGCAAACTGTCGTTCGGTTCTGCGCGCACTCCACTTTGTCTTGTTACTGTCATTCTTGCCGCCTCTCTTCTGACTGTCGGGTTCGCTACAAGCTCTCCACAGCTTGCCATGGTTCCAAGATTGAGTGCAGGAAGTTCAACGAGCCGCAATTGGAGCGGCTATGCGATAACGGGCACTGCAGGATCCGTGACTGATGTGAAGGCTTCGTGGGTCGTTCCCTCTGTGACCTGTCCACTAAAGGGGAGCCAGTACTCCTCGTTCTGGATTGGAATCGATGGTTACAACTCGAATACGGTGGAGCAAATAGGGACGGACTCCGACTGTAGTAAGGGTAAGCCTTCATACTACGCATGGTATGAAGCTTATCCCAAACCGTCAGTTGTCATCCGGTCTTTGACGATTCATGCGGGAGATGTTGTATCGGCGGAAGTGAAGTTTTCTGATGGCAAGTTCTCAGCTTCGATTACCGACCTGACCACGCAGAAGTCGTTCGCCGGGTCTGGAATCGTCGCTTCGGCTCAGAGATCTTCCGCTGAATGGATCGCCGAGGCACCCTCGTCGTTGTTAGGGATTCTTCCATTAGCTAACTTCAAGGCGGTGTACTTCACTTCTTGTTCTGCAACTGTAAATGGGGTAACTGGCTCAATAGGATCCTTTGGCAGTGCAGTTGTTCAGCAAATCAAGATGGTCAACAAAAGTGGCGCGGACAAGGCCGTGCCTTCTTCTCTGTCTCCTGATGGTACGAGCTTCTCAGTGAAGTGGGTGAGCTCAGCGCCGTGAACTGTGGGACCGCTGGAACGGTTGTCGTTCACGAGGACCCATGCGAGCTCCAATAGTTCTCTCAATGGAATAGACTTCTGGGACTGACGAAGTAGGGTGACGGATTCGACAATGACTTGAATCCTTCAAGCAGAAGTGAGGCCCAATTCATCAAGTGTTTTTCTTGGACTTCTCTTGTATTTCCAGAGACACCAGCTTCTTGTGCTCACATTCATTGGGGTCAACCGTGTGAATACGAGTGCGCTTATTCGGCAACAGAATCACAGAGACGTGCTCCTGTCCCACATTCCTCCGAGGCTCTCGTTATGTCAAGCGTCTGAGTTCGTGTTTATTGTATGTTGCTCGCGCATTTGGGGGTTAACGCCAACATCGCAAACTAGCGAACCTATATCATTCGAGCTACCCGTGCATTGACGCATCTGACAGGATGTGCGGCTATGGAAGAGACAGAGGCAGTCGTAGTAGGCGCGGGTCCGGCTGGGTCCTCAGCTGCCCGCGTGATAGCCGAATCGGGACATGAAGTTCTTCTGCTCGAGAAGGATCGGTACTCCGGAGAAACAGCCGTGTGCGGCGGTGGCCTAGCAGGAGACTTTGCTGAGCGTGCACTAGCACGCCTTCCTCGCACAATTGTAGAGAAGTACATAACTGATTGGCTCATCTACATGCCCGACAAGACATACCACCTAGCAAACCAGCCGGGTCTGTCGGTTTGTCGACGCGAGTTTGACAGATTCCTCGCAGAAGATGCGGCTAGCAAAGGAGCTAATCTTAGAGTTCAGACCGTCGCTACGAACCTTAGACGTGAGGGCGACAGAATCGTGATCAACGTCAGAGATCGCGCCGTCTCGAGACAGTACGCAGTGAAGTCGAAGCTTGTAGTTTTCGCTGACGGTCCGTGCACCATGGCTCGAATGCTGGGGCTAGGCTTTCCCAGAGCCAAACCTGACATCACAATTCACGCGGCAATCTACGAGCTTGAATGGAGAAACAATCCGCTAAACTGCTTCGAGTTCTTCTTCGATGAGAAAGTTTCTCCTTGGGGATACGGCTGGGTTTTTCCAAAGAGAGATTTCCTGAACGTCGGTGTCGGGTGTCTAATCTCTCAGATGAAAGGCAATATTGGAGCATACTTGAACTATTTCGTGGAAAAATATGAGCGGGTATGGGGTTGTCTCCGAACCCTTAGGAGAATCAGATTCGCTGCAGACATAATCCCGATCGCCCACGCTCCTCGTATCGTAGGAGACAACGCGATGGCGGTTGGAGATGCGGCCGGCATGGTGGATCCGATCTGGGGAGGAGGCATAGGGATGGCAATGGAGGGGGCGTCAATCGCTGGACAAGTTGCCGCAGCCGCCTTGGAGGAGGGCAGGTTCGATGCGAGTTTCCTAACTCAGTACGAGACGAGGTGGAAGAAGACTGCGGACTACAAGTATTTGCGGAGGGCACATTGGGCGCATGAATTGTTCCTGAAGTACTCTACGTTCGACAGACACGCTTTTCTGAAATTCATGAGATTGGCGCTATGGAAGGGAAACAGTCGCGAACTGAAACTCAGTCCCGCCGATCTGCTAGCTAAGGGAGTATCCGGCGTCTCGAATTTGCCGGTGAGCACATGATCGCGTGCGGCTTTCAAACGAAGTCATTTCCGGTGCTGACTTGGCTTCAGCGGTAGGTTGTGACTCACATGAGCATTCGGACAGTTGTAGTTGTTGCCTCGGTCAATGAACTACGTAACATTCCAATGTTCAAGGAGGCGTTCCAGCGGCAAAGGTCAACAATCTTTGTACTCGACGAGGGCAATCCAAGAGTTCGGCGCAAGAACAAGCTGCTATTGGACGGCCTGCCGCACAGGTTCTACGGGCCAAAGGAGAGGCGAGAGTACTTCTTAAGGACATTCGGTAGGATGGGCGCTAAGGTCTCGCACGTTATTCCTGATAGATGTCACGCAGAGACCAGTTTCGGTTTCCTCTTGGCGTACCAGGAACGACCGGACATCATCTTGGAATTGGATGATGATACCTTCCCTGCTGCTGGCCATTCTATGGTTGGCCAACATGTTGCGAGCATCGGAAAACATGAGTGTCCGACTGTGAGTTGCTCGGGAGGTTGGTACAACACATTCGAGAACCTTCGGCTTAATGCATCCGGCATCTTTCCCCGAGGTCATCCATACGATGCTTTGACAAGGTCGGGACGATATCACTGGTCTACCATGGAATCGAGAATAGTTCTGAACATGGGTCTGTGGCTTGGTCATCCTGATTTCGACGCTCTGACCATCCTAAGCCAAGGCGGGTTGGATGGCAGGTCCAATGTCAAGAGCATTGGAATCAAGAGGAACCAGCTAGTTGTTGGGAAGGGGACTTATTTCGCCCTCTGCAGCATGAACGTCGCCTTCAAACCCGAGATAGTCCCAGCTTTCTACCAGCTCTATATGAACTACATGGGGCTTGACAGGTTTGACGACATATGGTCAGGAATCTTCCTTAAGAGAATTGTGGATCATCTTGGGGTGAATGTCTCGGTAGGCGCGCCTGCTGTGAGACATGTTAAGCGACCCAGAGACATCTTCAGAGATCTGAGAGCGGAACTCGAAGGCATGGCTATCAACGAGATTCTCTGGCGAACTGTCAACTCGCTCAACATAGAGGGAAATGACTACTGGACCGCGTACAGGTCGTTGGCCCTGGGTCTAGAACACGCGCTTGGCAAAATGAGCAACCTGTTTTGGAGAAAGCTTCTGAGACAACAGACACGGAAAATGCAGGCATGGTTACGACTTTTCGAAAGACTCTAGCCTTTCCACCTGGGGTCCTGAGAAGGCGCACTGCCTCGGCGATAAGATAAATTACCGAATGAATCTTCTCTTCAAGTGGTGATTGATTTCGCCATCCCGGAGCCAGTCAAGGAGCATACTTGGACTAAAGGCGTGGAGGGCTTGGTCCGAGCCGAGCATGCACTTTGTCTTTCTGACAGTGCTTTACCTGGTTTTTGCCGAGCCTACCTTCGCAGCGACGAATCTAGTAGGAGTGATGCTGGTGGTCGCATCACTGGCCTTGTACGGGGCATCGGCCGTGCTTGTTAACGACTACTTTGACATCCCAAGTGATAGAGTGGCGGGTAAGGAGCGTGCAATATACTATGTTGCTCCTAGGCACCTGCTGCTGTTGTTCCTCTCACTCAGTGTGCTAGGTTTCGCATCCGTCATATTGGCTGGCGATCCCACACTACTCCCGCTGTATTCCTTGATGTACTTGCTAGCGCTCTCGTATTCCGTTCCGCCTTTTCGTTTCAAGGGAAGAGGCTACATGAGTCTCATAGTTGACGTGATTGTCGAGAAACCTCTTCCAACCTTCATGCTTTTCCTCTATTTCCGGCATACCGGAATCGATACCTTAGTGTTTCTCTTACTTGCTCTGGTGATCCACGCGGCAGTACAGGTCCGTCATCAGCTGGAAGACTACCGTGCCGATCTCGAAGCGGAGACGAAGACTTTTGTTGTCCTAGTCGGATCTGAGCGCGCTTCACGCCTCCTTTACAAGGGTTTGTTTCCCGTTTCAGGGCTTCTCAACGTACTTGTGCTGTTCTTGATCGTGCTCACAGTGCCTTATTTCTCTCCCATATTAGTCCTAGGAGTCATCGCATATCCTGTCGTTATGAAACTGAAGACGCTCAATCTTTATTCACAAGACCGAAGCCGCGTTCCCGAATGGCATAGGAAGGACGAAGCTCCCATGCCATCGTATTTCGCTTATACTCTGATGTATCTCACGAGCGTCTCTCCGATCATATTAGGAGTAGTGGCAACGATGAGGTCCATACAGTGGCTTCCTCTGCTTGCCATAGTCGCGGCCTCCCAGTACTATTATTTGCGCTTGCACTATTGGCCTATTGCCCGAGCCGGGCTTGTCCTAATACAGAGGCTGCCTAAGTTTGCCAAATTCAGGCGGAGAGTTGAGGGTCAATGAAAGTCAGTATTGTGGTAGTAAACTGGAACAGGAAGAGAGATCTTCATGATACCTTGGCGTCTGTTCGTTCACAGAACTACAGTGACCTCGAGATCACCGTAGTCGACAATTCCTCGACCGATGGTTCTGCCGAAATGGTGAAACAAGACTTTCCAGAGGCAAACCTCATCACGCTGGAGAAGCCCCTCAGTGCTTGCCAAAGCTACAATATGGCGATGAAAAGAAGTAAGGGGGATATCGTAGTCATTCTGGACAACGATGTCGTGTTAGGCGAAGGCTGGATTAGACGGGTTATTGGAGAGTTGGAAAATGATCCTACGGTTGCCATAGTCGCCAGCAGAATCGTAAACTTCTACAGCAAGGAGGAGATATGGGGTTTCGGCGGGTTCACCAAAGACCAGTACTCGGACATCCGATTCGAGTGCACCACGTTTATCGGCTGTGCAGCTGCGATTAGAAGCAGGGTGCTTCACGAAGTCGGCTATTACCCTGAGGAGTTCGAGATCTACGTTAACGAGGCTGACTTGGCGGCGAGAGTACTACGTGCGGGATACAAGATCGAATACAATCCTACGATCGTCGCCTTTCACAAGATCTCATCGTTGCAAAGGCGCCGAGGCAGGAGATTGTTTTACAACACGAGGAACTTCATCTGGTACTATTGGCGGTACTACCCGTTTCCGCAGGTTTTGGTTGCCACACTTGCTAGGACTGCCATTAGTCTTTTCGAGGCGATCCGCAAGCACTCGGTTCGACTCTTCCTCAGGGCCCTCAAAGAGACTTTGATCGGGCTGCCAAGCCAAATCCGGATAAGGACGCCGCTGACTGCCCTTAGGAGAAGATATAGTTTCACGCAACTCAAGGAGGACTACACCGTAGTCTACGAGCCATAGAAATTGAACGTTACCTGAGTGGCTCTAGCTGAGACGAGAAAGTTCTTGGATCAACCGAGATATATGCGTCTCCCAAGAGAATTCTTTGCGTGCGGCTAGAGCATTTGTGGAAAGCCGGCGTCTTAACTCGGCGTCCGTAAGTAGTCTTAGGCATTTCGACGCGAAATCTTGAATGTCATAGGGCCTCGCAAGTAGGCCATTTTCGCCGTTGGTTATCGTTTCACGGGGCCCTGCAGCGTCCCATGCAACGGGCGGCGTGCCGCAGCACATAGCCTCGACAGGCCCTAACCCAAAGTCTTCATCCGGAGGACTGAACGCATACAAGTCCGCGCGGCTATACAGTGCGGCCAGATCGTCATCGCAGATCCGCCCTAGGAAGATCACCTTGTTGGCAAGATCCAATTTCTTTCCCAGCTGCAAGAGTCTGGGAGTGTACTCCCGGCTGGGGCTCCCCACGATGACAAGGCTGGCTTTAGGGGCCTCTTTCAGAATCGCCGGCATCATTTGGATAAGCCACTCGATCTTCTTGTATCCGATATGTTTGTTCGATGTTAGAATGAATGGCGTGCGAATATGGTACCTCTCAGTTACACGGTCGCTCTCTCCAATTGACACCGGTCGGAAGCGCTCTGTGTCGACGCCAGGGTAGAGCACCTTGACGTTGGTGACTCCATAGACTTCTCTAATCTGTCGCTGAATGTAGCGACTGTTGGCGAAGCATACCGCTGCGTTCTCCACTGACTTGTGGTCTAAACTGAGCCACATCTTGAAACTCCTCAGGATAGCCCGGTCAAACGCTTTCTCAGGAACCGTTTCGAGGTCAATCCTTCGCGGGTAAAGCTCTCTGCAGATCCCGTGAGAAAAGAATGTGTACGGTGTTCCGTATTTCCTATGAGCAAAGTAGCATATCCAAGGCGCCGGTTGATAGTGAGCTTGGAGAATCGTGTATCCTTTCAGGCTTCTCGGACGGAAGAAACAAGAAGCGACTCCAATGAAATGGTTCAGTGCCCTTGTTCCGAAGATCGGTTTTCCCAAGTGGGGCAGGATCGGTCTAGGAGCAACCTTGCTCAATAAGTCAGGATAGCATGTTCGCTCATTTATCGCTGTGGCATAGCAGTCAGCCTCAATTCCGCTCTTGCGCAGATACAGAGTTTGAAGAAGCGGAACGCGTTCGATCCCTCCTGTGATCACGAACTCGGAGTGAACTAGAGCGGTCCGCAACTCCCTATCACGCCGGATGAGATCCTAAGAGTGAAAAAGAGCCGGCGTTGAAGTGGAGTGAACGAGGGGCATGCTGACTTGCTTGCACCGAATGAAAGAGCAGAGCTTGACCGGAAGAAGCGCGAGACTTCACAAGATTCCAGATAGCAGACAATTACGAACCCAGCAGTAAGATGCAAGTGGTTCTTCCAACGGTGCAGATAGGCTTGCTTATAACTTTGCTAGGCCGAAGATGGTTCCGTCCGGCGCTTGCAAACCAAGAAGGTTCTCGTTACAGGGGCTTCAGGCTTCATAGGGCGCGAGTTAGTTGCAGAACTTGCTCGCGAAGGGATGGAGGTATTTGTTCTTATTAGGCGAGAGACGAAAGCATCGAGTGCCGGAGGCCCAGCTGCGAGCAGTCCAAGAGTAGTAGTTGGGGACGTTAGAAATTATGAAGAAGTTGCTGCCGCGCTGAGACATCGAAGAGTCGATGTCGTCGTTCACCTAGCAGCCGTCGTTCAAAGGTCAGGGACGAAAGCTTCCTCCCAGATCTACCTCAAGACAAACCTTGGCGGGACCATCAACATATGCAGAGCCTGCCTAGAGGCGGGCGTAAAGAGGCTAGTTCACATAAGCTCAGCAGATGTTCATGGGCCCGGAAGCTTCGGCCGACTGATTGATGAACAGTGCCCCTATGCTCCCATGACGGACTACGAAGTGAGCAAGGCGGCTGCCGACAAGTTCGTTCTAGACTATGCGAAGAAAGGGCTTGAGACGATCGTGCTGAGGCCGACTCTAGTCTACGGACATCCATGTTCGACGTTCTTCAGGTGGCTGTTCAGGTATGCGGGGTCTCGTTTGATTCCCGTGCTAGGAGATGGTCTCACCTTGAAGCACTTCGTGCATCTGACGGACCTCTTGGAATGCATCCTTCTCGCGATGGAGAGCCCCCTCACAGGCAGGGCATACATAGTAGCGGATGGATCTCCCCTTACGATAAACAGGCTCCTCGTGACCGTCAGCAGCGTTGTGAATCGTGAGGGAAAGCTAATTCACTTGCCGGCTCACAGAGACGCCATCATGAACCTTTCAAAGCTTCTTCCATGGCGTCTAGGATACTCAACGTCATGGTTCTTCATCAACCGAGCATACAGAACAGATGCTGCAAGAGCTGAGCTAGGCTATTCCCCCAGAGTGGACCTGCGGGAAGGCCTGGCGGACCTGTTTGGAATGATGCGCTGCAAGAAGCGTCTGGAGGCATGAATCTGGAGTACCAAAACATGAATAACGATTTGGTGTCTCAACACTGAGAAGAAATCTCCTAGAACACTGGCGCAGGTGTCTTCCGCAGTTCACGTTCAGAGCATTGCAGCTCCCGCTGACAAGTCACCGCAGATCGGAATGTTTAGTAACACAAACCTTGCACATGCTTAAATAGAGTGAAACACTTGTGCAATAGTAGTCGCTCATGAGATCTGAAAAGACATCGATTTTGATTGGAGTTTTTGTGCTCTCGCTTCTGCTGATGATGCCGCTTTCAGTGGTGAACGCGGTGGGCTCTGTCACGTTGGGAGTAAGCCGGAAAGTTGTCGCCGTATATTCGCCGACTTCCGCCAAGGCCTCTGACGGGCGAACCTCAACTCAACTTCTCCAAGGTGCCAACGGGGTGATGTGTGGGTTCTTGAAGTGGGGGATCACCCCAACATCGATCTACCCCTTTCTAGAAACACAAATCAGCAATATGAAGCTGTCAATGAGAGGCCTAGTCTACCAAGGGGGCATTGGGACCGAGTATCTCCTTCAGGGAGATACGTGGGCCGATGGGTCCGCAATATCGCAATCGGCTTTCAATAGCATGTTAGCACGTGATGCTTCCGGGAATCCTATCCCCTTTGCCGATGGTTATCTTCCGGACTTGGCCAGTTCGGCATACCGGGATTTCCTCGTGGGTTGGTCCAAGAAACAGGTCGATGCTGGAGTTGACTCAATGTTTTTCGACGGCATCTACTACTACGCCAACTATAGGATATACGTGATGGGACAGAACCATGACCAGACTTTGACCCAGTACTCTGGATACTTCAAGGTGATTGCTGATCAGCTCAAGTCATACGCTGGCTCTAAAGGTACGCGCGTCTTCATAACTTTGAACAACGGGTATGGAGGGGACATTAAGTTGCACCCCTACCAGGATTTCGCAACTGTTTCATTTAGCCCTCAGGATTTCGATCCTCCCTTTACTCCTCACGAAAACTGGGCGCAGATCAAAGCCGATGCCGCGCAAGCGATGGGCCGTCCTGTTCCGATCGTCGCTTTCATCGACTGGGCTGGCTCGCTGGTAGGCACACCCCTGTCGAAGCTTGCGAGTCTGAGTTCGGCTGACCAGGTTACTGTGCTTCGCAATCTTGATGCTAGTACGAAGGCGGCTGGGGTTTTCTTTGCTTATCCGGTTTATGGCGGTGACACAGTTTATGGCAAGTATGATAGTGTGAAGTATGGAACTTACAACACTATCGTTGCCCTAGCGAAGGGTACGCCCGGCACTACAACGACCGCCACCCTACCAGGCACCACAACGACCCCCCACGCGCAGCGAGTAATCGCTATGATCCGGGTACTGGAAAGTGGGGTGCGAGAGGCAGTCTTGCTGTCGCAGAGGAAGCCCTAGCTTTCTGATGAGCCTCATAGGCATCAAGAGCATCTGAGAGTTCACAAGTTCCCGCAGGCTTTGCAGCCGGGCTCTGTTAACTCTTCGGAGCAGTATTGACATCATTGACTGTAGGTACCTCGTCGGTTCTGAAGGGAGACTTGCCGCTTGACCTGTTCAACGTAGTTCTGCATCAACCGAACGTACTTGTTTATCGACTTGTACACGGCCACATGGCTCGCATTGCGGCCCTGGAGGCGCAAGAATTTCGACGGGATCTTCCTATCGGTCTTTATGACGCTCGACTAGGTGCTGTCACGCGACAGCCGCTCGACAACCTTCGCAATGTTTGCCGTGCATCTCAACAGTTCCCATCATACTGAACTTGCCGAGCGCCTGCAACCGCATCTACGGGGAGAAATTACGCAAGCTCGTTCTGACATTTTAAGAAGGTCTTCCGAACTGTTTGGAAAGGGATTCTCTGGCTAGTGTAATCAGAATGATCCGAAAACGGAGACGACGAAAAAGGAGTTCCAAGATTGGACGCCGTTCATGTGCCGAGAGTTGACACCCGTAGTCGTGAGCTAACAACTTGGCGGAAGCCGCGGCCGCAAACGTTATTTCAGAATTCTGTTCGATGCTCAGCTCAGCCCATATGGCGGTGACCAGAGGCGTTTTCATTCCGTCGCTCGGCTATACGTGCAATACTGACGAGACTGGGAGAGGTAGACCGCGACGAAAGAAATCGTCAATTGGCAAATAGGATAGTTGAAGCCATCGGAAGAAACTCCCTGAACTCGACGTGTATCTTGGCCGATTGCGGCGGAGAAGACGGACGCGTACTGGATCGCATAAACAGTCTTCTTGGTCTAGACAGGTCCTCGCAATTGCTAGTCATTGATCGCAATCTGGATGAAATCAAGAAGGCATCAGTCTCGGGTCTTCCAGTGGTACAGGCCGACTGTGAGTACTTGCCGCTTCGCCCAGCTTCCGTCCATGTGGCGCTCGGCTTGTCATTGCTCGAGCACTTGAAGAATCCTCGATTGTTCCTTGAACGGGCTACCGCTGCGCTTGTTGATGACGGGATTCTTGTCCTTCAAGTTTCAAATATGACTGGGCTTGTTGAGGTGCACGCCGGCTTCGTCATGCCACATATTGTTCCGCCGTTCGTCAAGGACGTGTTCGGGCGCAGATGGGAACGCAAGGCCGGGCTCTATTTGAACTGGTCCGTGACCAAAGAATTCATCCAAAGTACTGTTGAAGGATGTGGGCTGTCGTGCAAGACATTTGCGTTCTCGTTCTCGCCAGATGTTTTGGTTGGAGCCATCAAGAGCGTCTATAGCTTGGTTGGACAGGTAGGGCTCCTGAGAGCCTTTCCGCTTGACTATCTCTTCATAGGCCGCAAAGAGAGACCTGTATGTCGAGCCGGTGTTGCATGACCTCTTGCACGGCTGCGTTGTGGGCTATCGAGAAGTAGGATACTGCAGCGCAGAGGTCGTTTGCGCCGTTCACATCCGAATTCAGCGTGAGGCCTGTCTTGGCATACTTACAGAGTCCGCGATGTACCCTGCAGTTCACATATTTTCGACCGCATATGGCACGGCCCTTCGATGTCCCTCACTCTGACTTGAACCGTGCACGTGTGCCGTACTCTTCTCCGAGTTCGTGAAAGCGTTGCCGGATTTGCGCGAAGGACCAGAAGTCATACAGCTTCTGCTTGCCAACCTTGCCATGGTTCGTGCTGTCACGGATATCTTTCAAGTCCCCCAAAACAAGGTCTGTAACGCCCTGCCCCTCTGGGCGGTTGCAGAGGTCTCAAAACGTCCTCTTCATCGCATGATTCAATGGCCGGTTCCGTCTCCGAGTCCGCTGAGACACTTCGAGGCATCCCGCCCGTTCGTCTTGTCCAGTTCGCTTTCGGTTTCGGCGATTCGTCTCGTCCGGTATCGCCAGTCGCTTGGTACGGCGCGTCTTGAATGTTCTCCAGTGATTCTGGTAGCTTAGCCCCCTGTCTACGAAGAAGGCTTGCCGCCGCTCAAGGTCTGCCATGTTCCACAATCGCGCTGATGCGTCCGCAACTGCATGAAGTCCTTGCTAGTGCACATCAGTTGGTGTGAGGAGGATGGTGTTGGTTCGCTGCGTCGAGTTCGACTTTAGGCTTGCTTATCCCCCTGAATAAAGTTCAGAGGTTTGTGCTCGGCCTCGCCTTCTGTTCCTTCGAATGATGAGTAGCAATGCAAGCCCTGTCACCAATCCCACGAGAATCGATACGACGGGGAAACCCTGGATTACTCGCTGCGGGTGGGGGGTCGTTGTGGTGCCTGGTAGGGTGGCGGTCGTTGTAGTGCCTGGTAGGGTGGCGGTCGTTGTAGTGCCGGGCGTACCCTTCGCTAGGGCAACGATAGTGTTGTAAGTTCCATACTTCACACTATCATACTTGCCATAAACTGTGTCACCGCCATAAACCGGATAAGCAAAGAAAACCCCAGCCGCCTTCGTACTAGCATCAAGATTGCGAAGCACAGTAACCTGGTCAGCCGCACTCTGAGCCGCAAGCTTGCTCAATTGAGTATTACTCTCCCTTCCGGCCCAATCAATCCAAACCATAATCGGCACGTCGCGTCCCATCACCTGCGTTACATAAGCTCTAATGCTGGCCCAGTCTTCGTGAGGAGTAAAGGGAGGATCGAAATCCTCTAGGCTAAACGAGACACTTACATAATCGAGCATCCCCAGTGCCACCTGCATTTCGGCTAAAGGGCGACCTTCAAGCTTGGCTCCAATGCCACCATTTAACGTAACAAGCAATTGTCTACCCTTCGAGGTCGCATAGGTCTTCAACTCGTTGGCAATTAACGTAAAGTATTGAGCGTATTCGGCTGTTGTGCTTGTTGAGTCTTGTCTCATATTGGCTATCCTATACTGAGCATACTGGTAGACTTCCCCAAAATGTAAGGCATCGACCCCAGCATCAATCTGTTTCTCACACCATCCGATCAGATACTTCCTGTAGGTTTCACTGCCAGTGTCGCCAAGGTATCCGTTCCAAAACGGGATAGGATTGCCTGAACCGTCGCGGGCCAACATCGCGTTGAAGTCAGAATCGGATATCGCAGAGCCATCAGCCCACGTATCACCTTGAACGAGAAGCCCCGCCGAGGCGCCTCCTTCATAGATTAGGTTCGGCATCGTCTGCTTGAGTTCTTTGATTGATGCTTGCAGATCACTATACTGCGACTGCGGCGTTTCACCCCACTTGAAGAAAGCTAGCTTCACGAAGTTGGCGCTCATTCCTTGGAGAAGTTGAGTTGAGGTTCGCCCGTCAGAGGCCTTGGTGGAAGTCGGCTCATATACGCCGACAACTTTCAGGCTTGCTCCCAACGTGACAGAGCCCTCAGCGTTCACCACTGAAAGCGGCATCATCAGCAGCAGCGAGAGCACAAAAACTCCGCCGGTGAAGACAGCTCTTCTCCGATTCGCGCAAGCTGAAAATAACGGGCGCATGATCTACTAGTGTTGATGTTGACCTATTAAGCCCTGCGTGAGACCTTTCGATCCACCGCTTGGTCCCACTCCGCGGAAAACGGCGCCGCAAAAACTGCTTGGCGTCATACGTCTAGCAGTTAAGACTGACTGCTCGAACTGCTTCGCTAAGCTTTCATACTTGGTCACCCTATCACGCTCGGCAGCTTCGACTTCCAGAGGTCTACATGCATGGTCAAGGTGCTTGTCATCGGACTCGATGCGGCTGAACCAAGTCTTATCGAAGAATGGCAGGATCAGCTACCCAACATAGGCAGAATCATGAGGGAGGGTGTCTATGCGAGGATGAGAAGTTCAGATCCTCCGCAAAGTGTCCCCGCATGGAATTGTCTCTGTACCGGAAAGAACCCGGGCAAGATCGGAGTCTACGACTTCTTCTACCGCGAGTCAAGTACGTACAGAATAAGGGTCGTGAACTCAACAATAGTGCGAACGCCCAACGTCTGGAAGATTCTGAGCACCAAAGGTAAGAGGGTAGTCATCATCGGCGTGCCCACAACTTTTCCCCCTGAAGAGGTCAACGGCATCATGGTTTGCGGTCTCCCACTGCCAGTAACAGAGGGAAAACCGGTCAGCAACTATACATATCCTTCTGAGCTCTCGAATGAAATTGACAAGATTGTGGAAGGCTATGAGTACGCTGTGTCTTTCAACATTCCGGAAAACTTTGTCGTCAGCGACTTAAGTTGGGCAACCTCTACGCTGGCACATGACAAGAAAGAAGGCGGCTTGAGCAGGGCTGAGGAGAAGCAGCTCTTGATAGCAAAGCACCTCCTGCAGAGCAGCGACTGGGACTATTTCATGGTCGTTTTCCGCGAGTTGGATCGTGTCGGACACTTCATGTGGAAGTACATGGACAAATCTCATCCCCAGTTCGAGGACCAACCTCCTCTTCGAGAAGCGATAAAGCGAGTCTATATCAGAATGGATGAAATCATAGGCGAGTTATTGCGTCTAGTTGGGAACGACACAATAGTGCTCCTTGTTTCTGATCATGGTTTCGGTCCTCTTCACAGGAGATTCTACGTGAACGAGTTCCTGCAAAGAATCGGGATGTTAAGATTAAAGCGAAGCAAGTCGGTGCAGGTCCGGCTCGCACAGAAGTTAAGGTTCGGTGCCCCTGAGATCATGCAAATCCTGCTCAACCTGAGGCTCCACTGGATAGTACGCCTCGTCCCCAACAGGTTTCGTCAAATGGTTCGGTCAATAGATCAGTTTGAGGGCAACCTGAGGAATATAGACTGGGCTAAGACGAAGGCGTATTCTTACGGGGAGATCGGCCGGGTCTTCCTCAATGTGAAAGGGAGAGAACCCCACGGCATAGTAGAACCAGGAGGGGAATACGACCGTGTGAGGGACTTTATTGTACAGAGCCTCGGAGCACTAACGGATCCTGCCAGTGGTTCAAGAATCGTTGACAGAGTTTTCAAGCGAGAGGAAATCTATTCGGGAGAATTCACTGAGGAGGCTCCAGACCTCCTATTCTACATGGATGGTCTTAGATGCATAGCATCGACTCGACTGGGATACCGTTCCCTATTCGACAATGAGAGCCTTACAAATGGGACGCATAGGCCGTACGGTATCTTCATGGCGTACGGAAACTCGATACGGAAAGGCGCCTCGGTCAATCTGGGCATTTGCGACATAGTGCCCACTATTCTTCACATAATGGGCATTCCGATACCTGATGATATGGACGGGACACCAATCGTCGACATTCTCGAGCCTGACAGCGAAATGGCTCGTCGCCCTGTCGCTTATGAGAAACCTGTGAGAGGAGGAGAGAAGGTTTTCCAGTGGTCTCCCGAAGAGGAGAGAAAGCTTGAGGAGCAACTTCGAGGTCTTGGATACTTGGGATGATCGCGTCGGATTCCCAAGGGCGCCGTCTGCGAAGTCCATATGATGAGGTGCCGCCTAGTTCCACACGACCCCGGCGCACCGGAATGGCCGGCACAGAAGTTCGTCTACTTTTCAAGCCAATATTCGCTAGCAGAACTAGGTTAATGAATCATCGACGCGCCGATTCGCCTCCGATTCATTCCACGTATCCGAGGCGCTTCAGCTGGGTCTTGATTCGCTCCTCGTCCTCTTCGGTCCACTTGAAGCCGGCCTTCTGAATAGCCCCTGTCCCTTCGTATGCGACTTGACGCTTTGCAAAGCTCGAACTCGGATCGAAGATTGCAATGAGTGGTCTACCGTCCATATCCTGAGGGACGGAAATCCCCATTGAATGAAGAATCGTAGGTGCGATGTCGTGGACATGAGCACGTATCTTGGAGTTCAAGCGAATTCCTTCCCCATGGGCGATAAAGATGCCTGTAGGCCGGTGTGTCCCGCTCGTAAGCGGGTCGGGGTCGAACAAATTTCGTCTTCCAAGGCCGCTTGAAACTCTGCACCTGAAGTGATCCATTCTGAGAAGCAGATCCGGAGCAAGGTCAGCGTACGGGCCATGATAGATCTCGTCTGCCTTCCATATCTGATCTACCAATAGGTTGCCTTTGGGATCGCGTATTCTCTTGAGTGCCGCTATGATCTCTCTTTGCAGTCTGTCGTAATCCTCACCCCTTCGAACGATTCCTTTAGGCTCCCGACCCTTGACATTCAAGAAGATGAAACCGAACGCCCCGTAGGAGTAGGCACGAGTATGGGGCCAATCAATACTGCCTGATATATCTTCAAACTCCGCGCCTCTGAACATCTTTCGAATCGATTTGGGCGTCATGTTGAGCAGCGTGGATAGATTATGCCGTATCAGAAGTTTCGAAATCCGTTCACGCGAAATTGGTGAGTTGGCAAGGATGGAGACCTGCAGTCTTCGGCGGCCCGCCAAAGAGAGGAACCCGAGCCTTCTGAGCCATTCGTTCAGGTAGAATTTTTCGTAGAGCGGTCCGAATCCATGATCAGAAACCACGATCGTCACTGTGTCGTTTCCAGTGTGTGAAAGGAGTCGGCCTACTAAGCTGTCAATCTTCACGTAGAATCTATGAATCGTGTCCCCGAATCTTTTTGCTTCTCTATCGTCGTAGTTCGGATGGTTCCTATCCATGAACCTCCAAGCCAAGTGGCAAATGCGATCCAGCGCAGTAAACACTATAAATGCAAAGTCCCAGCGCTCTTTGTCTAGCAGATTCTCCGCAATTCTCAACTGCTTCTCCAATGTCTCGCTTACGATTTCGACAAACCTGTCATACGTAAACACAGACCCGAATGTTGCTCGCGTTTCGAACAACCTGTCGAGCTTGATCCAAGGATAATCTACCTCATACCCGCCCACCAAGGTGTCCAGCTCTCGGCTCAGGGCGCTGGGGTACGTGTAGACCAGACGACCATCGTTACTTGGAGCTGGCATTCCGCTTACCAGAACGCCATTGACCTTCTCTGGCGGAAAGGTTCCAGGGACATTCAAGACGACAACTCTCTTGCCTTTCTCTGACAGAATGTTCCAGAGATATGGTGATTTGATGACGGTTGAATTCACCACGTGTACGTCGTAGCTGCTAGCCTCGCGGTGGAGAAAGCTGAACACTCCAATCTTTCCGGGGTTCTTCCCGGAGCCTATGCAACTCCACGCTGGAATGCTAAGCGGAGGAATTGAGCTTTCGAGTGTTCCGGACACACCACCTTGCATCAGACGGCGGAGATTTGGGAGATCATGCAGCCAGTTTTCGATTAGCGTTGGCTCTGCGCCATCTAGGCCCAGCAGGAGAACCCTAGTCATTTTCCGGCTCGTTCCGTATGACTAGCCCGTCAGCTAATAGCCGTTTCTCTCACGTAACGAGAGTACCGCGTCGAGTTAACACGCTGGAGATGCAGTACATTCAATCAGTGCCTGAGCGTCAGCGAATGTCCCAAATGCGGTGCAGCGCATACCAAACCGGCACTGTTCTGTGCGAGGAGTCGTCAAGGTTGGAATACGTTCCATGGGAACACGCAGGTTCTGAGACTTGTCAAGGGTCACGAGGCGGCTGTTGATCATCCCAAAAACAATCCAATCGGTGAGTGAGGCACGCGTATGAGAATTTATGATCGCGGTGTTGCAGTTGTCATCAACATAAGGGTTCACTGCAATGGCTCTTCCGGACTTGAATCTGCCGATACCGCAATGATAGGAAATGACCATATAGCAAGATTCATGAAGCCGGCCTATCAAGACAAAAGGCCGAGACTCGTGGGAGCTTGTAGTCTGTGAACGCCTTACTGCCACGGCAACACCGATGGCGGCTCGATCTAGTGATAGCGGGTTGCCTGTTCATTGTGGCAGTCACGTTGAGAGTGTACAATGTAGATAAGGTGTTGGTCTTCGGTGATGAAACGTATTTCGAGGCCTACATATTCGGGATCATAGGCAACAACTGGCTTTGGCCTGTTCGATTGATGCAGCAGCATCCGCCCCTATTTCCCTACCTTGGGGCTCTCTCCGCGATATTCTTCTCAGGGACCCTGAGCGCCTTCAGGTGTATCTCGTCGATAATGGGAGGCTTGGCCGTCGTCGTCATCTATCTACTCGGGAGGGAGATGTTTGACAGAACCACGGGTTTCATTGCCGGTATTCTGCTAGCGTTTGCATCATTCTTCATTGTTGTAAGTAGATACGCCATTCTAGATGCCAGTGTGACTCTCTTCATCTACCTCTCACTGTATGCTTTCTGGAAAGGGTACTTCAAGGACAATGATCAAAAATACATGGTTCTGGCAGGCCTGTTCCTTGGCGTGGCCAACGATATCAAGTATGCGGGTTTCCTGCTTTACCCGACATACGCGATTTTCATCATCTGGTACAGGAAGAGTCTGCGATCGCTGCTAGACAAGAGAGTGCTGCTCGCATTCGTGATGTCAGTGGTCGCTTTTAGTCCGATCCTTCTTGCTCTGCAAGCGAACAACATGCTGCTCATGCCATACGATCATCTCTTGGCGCTCCGCTCCAAAGGGACCGTCTCAACCTACAAGAAGCTTTCATTGGATGCGACTATTGTGCGAGGTCTTGACCTGTATGTCAATGCGATCACAGGGTACCCCAGTGTGGAGACATCCTCCCTGCCCTGGTTCTCTATGTTAGAAAGCGCGATATACATTCTCGCGCCACTTGTTGTCCTGTACTCTCTAGCGGGGTTATTTAGGAGAAAAAAGAAAGAGAAAGGCGCCCAAGCATTCCTTGGAATTCTGTTTGTTGTCTTCAATGGATTCATAGTTGCTGCTCTTCCGCACAATGAGACCTATATGACGTGGTCGCTTCCGGCATTCTTTCTGATGTTTGCTTCGTTTGCATTCTTATTGTTTCGGTCTCTTCGGTCGACCCGATGGACAGCCACCGGCGTCTCGGCTAAGGTTTTTTCGGCCTTGACTCCTTTGAAAATCGTCGGTCTCCTACTGGTAGCAATAGTAATCGTGTCAACTTTCTTTGCCGGGCTAGCTGCCCCGGCGGTTGACAAGGGAGGATACGGTTTTGACCAGGACACAACCGGCTTCTTTGATTCTGCGCAATTCATAAAGAAAAGGGCTGCGGAAACGGATATTCTGGCCATGGACGGTTCCGCATATATCAATTTCTCTCCATCATTGTTCGGCCCGGTGTATCCTATCATGTTGTTCAACCAGACGGCTCGCGAGGTCAGCGGTAGGACGTATGCGGTCAAGACGATCAACATCGATTTCATAGAAGAAATCAAGCCGAGGTTCTTGCTAGTTTACTCGTATTCCTATTCTCAGATCAGTGAGACGGACCGGCAGGCAATCTTCGAGCATTACCGACTGGCATTTGAGGATGGGGGCTGGAGGGTCTTCGAGCGCACTGTGCCGCCGGCGCGGCCTGAACCAGTAGGAGGGAGTTCCGTTGCTGTCTTCGTGCTCGAAGATCTGTCTCTCTCATCGGTGCCACCGACCGTCACAATGGGTGAACCGTACGTGATAGATGTGTGGGTACTGAATCAGGGTAATCAGACGGACCGCTTCCGAATCGATGTCAGTGGGAAGCACTTTTACGTGCTCAAGTATGAGGATGCGTTCACGCTGTCTCCCAGCAGGGTATGGCATCTCAATATCACGGTCGTTCCTCGGGTGCCCGATGTCGACTCTGTGATCCGGATTGGTTTGTTCCTTGAAACGGGTCCTCTTCCAAGCGATCTGCAATTGCAGGACACCATTACAAAACCTGTTAGGATCCAGGCATCTTTCTTCTCAGAAGCCCTGTGGATTCTCCTCGTGATCGTGGTCGCCGCAACGGTGCTAATCGTGGGAGCATCACGCATATTCAAGAAACGCGTACGTAATTTGCCGAGCGAGGCGGCGCAACAGAGGAGGTAGACGAATTCTTGTCGTTTCTACGGATAGGCTTAAATGCGGACAGGTGGGGCGAGGAGAGATTTCGAGGAGTTTGGGACATGAAAGGAATAGCGCTCGCTATTCTATTCGTCACAGCCCTGTTCAGCCTCCCTCACGGCGTGAATGCCGAGGCTGCTCCTTCCCTCGTGTTGTCAAGCGTGACGATCTCTCCCGCTGAAGTCATGGTGGGCGGTAGCTTTGAGTCGGAGATGATGGTTGTCAATGTGGGATCTCTTGTGGCTTTGACAGCTGAGTTGAATTTCGATTTGGTCTCCATCTCAGGAAGGCCCTTTTCGATAACAAGTTCAGGCACGCTCCTGAACATAGGTGAACTCGCTCCAGGGGCGAACATGACGTTGCGTGCTAGTTTTGCGGTTAGCTTCCAAGGAACAACAGGAACCTATGACGTTCCGTACAGGCTGACCTACTCGGACGAGAACAAGTACTCGTACACGAAGTCAGGGACTTTTGGAATAGTGCTTAGGGGCGTACCAGATCTTGAAATACAGTATCTAACGGTGGACCCTGCGAAGTTGACTCCGACCGTGGACGGAACGTTGTCAATATCCTTCATCAACATAGGAACCGAGCTTGCAAAAGACGTGACAGTCAGAATCTACAACGATGGAGGATTACTTACCAGCACTGTTGGCTACGTGGGCGAGTTGGATCGAGGGGCTGTCAAGACTGTCGCCTTCGGAATCCACGTTGACGAGGCCCCCGCGATAGGGACCCGCCTTGCAAACCTGACATTAACTTACACGGATCCCTCTGGGAACTTCTATACGAGCCGGAAGATCTGTGAGCTCAGGGTGTATCCATACGAGCCGTTAATTCCGTCGTACGACTACCCGTTCATCGCCGGAGCCGTGCTGTTCACAGTGTTGTTTTACATAGCGCTGCGTAGGCTTGGCCATGGGCTTTGGTGAATCCTATGCGCCTGAAGCAAGTCGCTTTCTTTGTGGTGGTGGCAATCTCACTAGTTGCGTATCCGCTCCTACTCTTGCCATATCTTGTTCACCACAACCTTCCCAATGCGGGTTTGGTCCTATCTAGCGAGAGCATAAAGACAACGGAACTCCCGCAGGCCATACAGAGCTACCTGAAATCGGACAGCGACATGTATTACCTGATTCTCAGACAGAAATCCCCCGTTCGGACCGACCAGCCGTATACAGACTGGATAATTGCCGTGATTACGCCGAGGCCGTTCGAACCGGGCAAGTTAGTAGAATTCGCCGACCCCAAGGCAGACTTCTTTGTAGACTGGCGCGACTATCCGTTCGGTCGATCGTTCAACGAGCTTGTCGTAGCTGATGTGGTCCAAGAAGTGAGTGGCATCGAAGCATATGTGGAAAGGCCGATCTACGATCCGTACGGAGGACCGCTACTCATTCTATCTACCGCGGACTACTACGCAGGGTCTCTGATCTTTATCTTGCTCTGCCTTTCCTTGCCTAGGCGGCTCTCATTCTGGAGCATTCTTCTCTCCGTTTGGGGATATGCGTTCGGACAACAGTTGTACAACTATTTTGCATTGGTCCACCACAATTACATTCCTGACGAGCTCAAACTGTTTGGATTTACATCGTTTGTCTGGGCCGCGGGAGCGTTCTTGCTATGGATATATGAGACCCGGACGGCACATGGCCGTCGTGTAACAGAGACGGTTTTTCATCTGGGCTAGTTGAGGGCTTTGCTTTTCGTTCCATCACGTACTCCTTGAGAATCTTTAGGAATGTTCTGGGGTCTACGAGAAGCGAAGAATAGGCAGCGCTTGCAAGAGGGCAGGCGCACTCCTGCCGTTTGATGCTTTCACGAATTCTGTTGGCTTGTGGTGTGAGCCAAAGCTTCTTGATATCGTAGTCAGCTTGACGTAGGTCGCCAAAGCATCCTTTGTCGATCCATCTTGTGCAGCAGCTGGTCAAGAGGCCCTTCTCCGTAATGTGACATGAAGCCACGCCTGCCATACACGGTATGTATTGCCTTGTCGGCGTCCGCGTCCATTTCTGCACAAAATCGTAATAGGTGTATCGTAGACTGCGTCGTACCTTGTCGCGATCACGCAAAGCTTCCTTCAAGAATGGTGTCACGCAAGCATACTTCTCGTATGGTGTGATCGCTCGATCTCTCGTGCCGAGTTCGAAGCGTTGTTCGGCGATCTCGAAGATATGGTTGTCGAGAGGTATTTTTCTGAAGAACTGCACGGTCTCTCCGATTGTGTCCACAGTGTACGTACTAACAACCGTGTGCACAGCAACTCGTAGGTTGGGATACCGCTCTCTCAGCAACAGAAGGCCCTTCAGAGTCTTCATGCACTTCTCAAAATTGCCGGTTACTCCACGGACTTGATCGTGCACCACGCCGATCCCGTCAACACTGACATTGACGTGCCATGTGACTCCTTGGGCGCTTCTGTGCAAGATTCGCTCGATTCGTGTCAGCAGCGTGTCAGGTGTTAGCGCATTAGTGGGAATTGTAACAAATTTCGGCGTGGTCTGCTCTGCGAACGCCAAGGCCACAGGTTCGAGGTTGCGGCTCATTGACGGTTCGCCGCCGGAAATTGTTAAGAAAGCCAATTTCCAGTTGATGTTACCGACTACTTCCAGCCATTCATCACACGATAATTCTTCGGCGATGTTGACGAGCCCGTTTCTCGTGTCGAAACCGCAGTTGCATGTCAGGCATGCACTTTGGCACGCTCTAGTGATGGATATGGTCAGATTATCTGGAAGTGTTTTGCCTATGCCGAAATGGTATGCGAGACTGTAGCGAGGGATCTGTGCGAGATACCATATCAAGACTGTTCACTCATCTTCGAGCGCCGCCTCACGCTGTGAAGCGAACCGATCCCCAAGTTCACCTACATGTGGTTCTTTTGATCGACCTTGACAGGGGATCTTCAATGATGCGACAATGCTCGTTTCTTGGGAAAAAAATCAAAGCTTGACGCCCAATCTCTTCAATGATAATATCGCCACAATCGCCAACGCTACGGAAACAAGTCCGAGTGAGAGATCGTACGTAGGCAAGAGGCTCACCGGAGCCACTACGTCAATCTCAAGAAGCTTTGATTCGGCGAAACTGTTGCCTTTTGGATCCATGTAGGTGACAGTGGCATTCAGCAAGTGTGTGCCCAAGTTCTCGTATTTGTACACGTGGATGCCGAACACGACGTCGACAACATTGTCTCTCTCAATCCTTCCCGCGTAGCCGGTCGTCGAAGTCAATATCTCGGCACCTTGAATCCGAACCGTTACCCCGTCAGCCACCTCTGTACCAGCATTTATCAACTCAAGCGTAAGAACGCCGTCGGTTCCTCTATTGAGAGTCGAGGGATCGACGATCACATTATGTATCTTCACTTCTGGGAACCCACCTACGAATATGCCGAATGCCCCTTCGTATTCGTAGGAATATCCGGTGTCGCTCGTGTATGACATCTCGTATTGTAGCAAGTGGGGACCTGTTGTTGCGGAGAGATCCACCAAGACTCTGGCAGTCAGGTCTACGGTTGCATTGATGTCGAGCGCTCCCAGGTTGAACGTGGTTCCAGTCTGGAACATTGTGATATGTGTGGGGAACGCGATGAATGTTAACAGAGAGGCATTCGCATTGAGGGTGCCCATGTTGGTGATCGTGATGCTCATGTTGACAATATCCCCTGGGGTTATCTCTGAAGGTGAATAGTCCACGTTTGAGACTACCAAACGAGGAGCCGGAGCCAACCTTTCGAGAGAGAATTCCAGATAAACATCCTTCGCATTCATCATCTGAACGATCTTCGTAATGGTATTCCCATTGAAGACCTTGACATCATATTCTCGTCCGTCTGCATCAAGCCTCGTCTGCCAGAGGCCGTCTGTATCGGTCTTTCCAGAATCCACCAGGACCGCTCTCCAGACTTCGACGGTAACATTCTCGTAGTCTCGTGCATTTTGGTCTACGACATGAACCCGAAGAAATGCTCGACTTTGCGCATGCACTGGGGCCGGGAGTCCAAACAAGATCGAAGACATCGACACTAGCATGACGAGCACTACAACTATCGTTCGCACGCGAACGACCCCTTGCCCAAGCATGTTCCGTTCGTATGAAGCGCACGCATATAAGATGTACGCGGAATGGTTAGCTCGTTTCGGACTTGCGAGCTCGGTCCCAAACATCATATGAAGTGTGAAGGGGAATGATGCTCGAAGTCGTTCAGGCTCTCAACATCGGCCGAGTCTCAGGAGGAGCGCAGCAACCAGGCGATGTGGGCTTTTCTTACTTTCACCGCGTAAGGGTACCACTGCTCTAAAGAAGCCAACAGCCTCAGAACAGGTTTCGCGAAAGAACTGAATCTCAGCAAGGGCGAAACCCCGGACGTTTGCTTGAGGGGCCGATGACCAGATTTCCAAGGCGGAATGTCTGCAAATCCTGTTGCAACCACAGTGCTTTTCTTTGAAATGCTTCGAAGCAGTTCAGAGTCGTCCTTCCTAGATAGGAAAGTAACGACATAGTCTCCGGGGAACTGTGCTCTCAAATGCCGCATGATGAGCCGGCAACTTATAACCTCGTAGACTTCCCCTAAGCCCGTGATTTCAGTTCGATACTCATCACGTAAGGAGAGCTTTCTCATGCGGCCCACCTCGGATACTCTGATAGAAGAATGGTTTATCATAACCTTCATAAGGTCAGCGCCGTCAATGCTGAAACCGAGTGGAATTTCCTGCCATATCATGCCCGGCTGCCGCCTTGCTCGGCCTGCTCTTCGGGTGCGAAAACGTTCTGTTTCCCTGACAGCGACGCGCGCCTGGAATCAGTGCGGGGAGTCAGAAGCGCGTTGGTGACGTCTGTCCTCGCCGATGCGGAAAGTTCGCAACAAATGTGCCTCTCGAGCCTGAACGTCGTAGTTGGAGTCTGTGCTCACAACGAGGAGAAGAATGTCGGCCGACTGTTGGAGGTCCTAGCGTCAGTCCATTTTCCAAGCGAGATAGTTGTTGTCAGTAGCGGAAGCACCGATAGAACTGATGCGATCGTAAGAGAGCACCGATCAGCTGACTCGCGCGTCAAGCTCATAATAGAACCCGTTCGGTCTGGCAAGGCGAAGGCCGTAAACACCATCATGAATGCCTGCCGTTCAGATGTGCTTGTTCTTGTATCTGGAGACACGCTTCCTGCGAGAGAGTCGATCGCTCGTCTCGTCCGATGGTTTGACGATCCGGGAGTGGGAGCCGTGAGCGCTCGCCCTGTGCCTGTCAACCCCAGAAAGGGATTTGGATGGGTAGCCCACATAATGTGGTCGGCCCACTGGCATTATCTGTGGAACCTTACGCAGTCCACGAAGCTGGGTCATGTTTCGGGAGAGATGTGTGCCTTCTCTAGCCAGGCGCTCGCACCACTCCCGCAAGACATCATCAACGAAGATGCGTACATGGCTACAGTGGCGAACAGAACAGGGTTCAGGATGCTTCTCGATCCGGAAGCCATTGTCTACATGAAGGCGCCCACCGGCATCATGGAATTGATAGATCAGAGGCGCAGGGTCCTCGCTGGTCACAGGCAAGTCAAACAGAAGACCGGACACTATCCTACAGTGCTCGCCGCATCTTGGTGGATGTACCGGTCCGCATCAATCCGCACCCTGTTCTCTATCTTACGTGAGTTTCGGCTCAGAACGTGGGTGTGGGGACCCGTGCTCTTGCTCTGCGAGATCCTAGCTCTTGCACTAACACTGCAGCTCTTCGGCCACAAGACGCACTTGCTTTGGAAGCCGGTCAAAAGCACAAAGAACCTGGCCGTGTAACGAAGGAATATCAACGCGGGTGCTCAAGCTATCTGGACAGAATTCTGAACAGAAGTCTTGAACCCAAGGCCAGCGTTGCGGCAGCGTATAGTAACAGAACTCCTACGTCAATAAGAACCTCCGAAGCCCCGAAGCTCAGGCCCTTTATGACTACAGCCCTCAAGGCCTCTATCGCGTAAGTCAGTGGTAGAAGCGACGCTATTGGCCTTAGAGCATCGGGTAAGGCCTCAACTGGATAGAAGACGCCTGACAAGAGCACCATTGGCCAATTTATCATCTGGTTCACCATCATGGCCGCACGGGGCTCATCCACCAAAGCCGAGACGGTGACGCCGATACCCGTGAAGATGAAGGCTACTAGGAACACTATTAGGATCAGTACTCCAACATTTCGCACAACCGCCCCAAAGACGAAATGCGAAAAGGTCAGCACGACGATCGCTTGAGCGATGCCTATCAGTGAGCCGGCAATGATCTTTCCCAGAATAATCGAGCCTGCTCCTACGGGGGTTGATCGGATTCGGTCAAGCGTCCCGAGGGTCCTTTCCCAGACGAATGACAAGGCTTGAAAGGTTGTGCCGAACATGGCTGTCATGGCCACGATGCCTGGAACTATGAAATCAACAAAGCCGAATCCGACTCCGTACATGAACGAGAGCTTGGCGGTGATTGGCTGTGGTGACAAGTTGTTTGCAGCGGTTCTCACGGAGTCATCAATTAAATCGTAGACCGACTTGGCGAAGAAGGGGTTGGAGTCGTCCAAGACCAACTCCAAGGAAGCCTGCTGGTGTCGCTCTATGTTCTTCGAGAAATCTTGGGGGACGAGAATCGCGGCGGACGATTCTCCCCGGCGAATCATATTCTCGGCCTCTGCTCGGCTTAGAGCTCTGGTTATGACGAATCTGTCGTCCGTCGTCAGGACAGTCATCAGGTCTGAGGAGTACGATGACCGGTCAAGATCCACTACAGCAATGGGCACGTGCTGCGGTGCGACACCACCGACACGAAAACTGAAAACCATGAGAAGCAGAAGGGGAACCAGCAGTGTCACGATGAGTCGAGCAGCTGGCAACCCCCCAAAAAACTGACGGAATTCTTTTTCAGCAACCCACACAGCGGCCTGCAACGCGGTCTTGACACGCAAAGAGGTCACCTATCTCCGTGATCTCTATGAGTAGAGGATCCAACTTGAACGTCTTTCCATTCCTCGCGAACGGGCCTTCCGGTCAACTTGATGAATATATCTTCGAGGCTTGCTTCTCGCACTATAACAGACTTCACCCTAGCTCCAAGTTTGGCAGCGGCTTCCATGATCCTCGGGAGTGCTCTTTCAGCCTCGTCCACTTCAACTCTGATCACGCCATCGTCATTGATGAGATCAACTCGCTTCGTCAAGTCGCATTCTCGGAGGCATCGAAGCAGCTGTTCTTGATCTGGCGTGGACAGCTCGATGATATCAAACTGCTCAGTCTGGTGACGCAGCGCATCGACAGTGCCGCACGCTACAATGGTGCCATGATCTATTATCGCGACACGGTCGCACAGCTCCTCTATCTCGTGCATCCTGTGAGTTGTGAGGAAAACGGTTGTGCCCTGCCTGTTCAAGTCTTTGATCTTGGCACGAATGTTTCTCGCCGACTGGACATCAAGTCCACCTGTCACCTCATCGAGGAAGAGAATCTGCGGGTCGTGCACAAGGGCCGATGCGATCGCTAGCCGGCGCTGCATGCCCTTAGAGAAGGTTGAGGCCAAAGCACTCTGTCTATCCGCCAGACCGAACTCTTCGAGCAGGGTCCTCACTTTTCTCATCCTTAGCTCCCTTGGCACTCTATGCATCTTGGCCATGAACTCAAGGTTGTATCTTGCTGTGAGATCCGCGTAGATGTTTGACACTTCAGGTACCAGTCCCATTCTCGATTTCACTTGATCTGGATCTTCCAGTATGTCAAATTGAGCAACGCGAGCGGTCCCGGATGTCGGTCGAAGGAGGCCGCAAAGCATCCTGATAGTTGTGGTCTTTCCGGCACCATTCGGACCGACAAAGCCGAAGAGTTCTCCCTCATCAACTTCGATGTTAACCCTGTCAGCCGCTAGCAAGGATCCGTACTTCTTGGTGAGGTCGGATGTTTCAATCGCGAAGGAGATTTTGAGCAGCCTCCATTTGATCCCGGGGGATAGCCATCGATGTCCTTTTCAAGATTTCTCACGATTCCGTCTGGTCGCGCATGCTAAATGAAGCCGTTGGGAATTGCCTCTACAGTAGATGCGAATTTGTCTTTTTCATCCCGGTGAAGCCTGTATCTCCATCTGGTGGAGGGTCAGGTAACTCCAGATGTAGTTGAGTTTCATGGTGATGGTCGTTATCTGCTCTTGAGTTCTGGCGTTGAGGACGACCCATGCGTTGTAGATCAGGCAGGCGAAGATGAAGTTGAAGATGCGGACGAGCCAGATTCTCGATGTGGTCTTGGGAAGGAACTCGCGGATCTTGCGGTAGCTTGTCTCTATGCCCCAGCGGCGCTTATACATGCGGAGGATACGTTTCGGTGAGGCGGCTATGTTCGTGGCGAGGAAGTAGCGTAGCCCTTTCCTGTCTTCAGCTTCAACCACATCCACCGTCACGCCTTGAGTGGTATAGTTGAAGCGCTTCGCATATCGCATCCAACGCCGTCTACGCTTCAGCTTCACTGTGTCACGGAGCGGTAAGATGAAGGGGATCCCGCGTCCCTGAAGCTCCAACATCAACTCGCTGCTCTGGAAGCCGTTATCTAAGGCCACGTACGCTAGCCCCTTCACCCACATCTTGACACGCGCTACGAGTTCAAGCACGAGCACGGAAAGTCCCTCTCTGGACGAAAGCGGCACAATACAGAGCACCAGGCGCCTGCCAGCCGTTAGGATGCTGGCGGTTAGAAAGGAGAAGGCGTAACAGGTCCCACGTTTAGGCTGCGTCCCAACCATTCCAGGCATGGGCTTACCGTAGTAAGGCTCATCATGCCAATCAAAGGCTACCGCCACATCCTTGAAGCGCAACCCCTTCATCTTGAGCTGCTTCACGCAACAGTCTATCTGAGCTTCAGCGTTAGCCAACACCTCATCACACGTCATGGTCTTGACGTAGTCAAGCAGGGTCTCACCGGTCGGTGCCTTGCCCTGA
>Ga0315280_10002454_pt1 | contig 30007 bp, 22 predicted proteins | sample YL17G06_40_MG_FD_203697 | JGI IMG/M metagenome (GOLD analysis project Ga0315280, IMG submission 203697) | Sediment microbial communities from Yellowstone Lake, YNP, Wyoming, USA - YL17G06_40 | ecosystem: Environmental > Aquatic > Freshwater > Lake > Sediment | place: USA: Wyoming | collected... | reverse complement strand
CTGGCGCATGCGCGGGCTGCGGCCGATGATGTTGCCGAACTTGCTGTAGCGCTCCTGCAGGCTCTGCCGCAGGACCTTGTTCTCGGTCTCCAGGCGCCGGCGCTCGGTCGCGTTGCGCAGGACGACGAGCACCTCGTCGTTCTTGAACGGCTTGGTGATGTAGTCGAACGCGCCCCGCTTCATCGCGGCGATCGCGGTCTCGACCGACGCGAAGGCCGTGATCATGATCACGGGCAGGTCTTCGTCGAGCTTCTTGATCTCGTCGAGCGTCGTCAGCCCGTCCATCTCGGGCATCATCACGTCGACGACGGCCGCATCGAACGACGAGCCGCGGGCGAGGGCGAGCGCCTCCGTGCCGCTGGAGGCGAGGCGCACGTCGTAGCCCTCGCGCTCGAGCAGGGTCTGGAGGATCTCACGCATGATGTCCTCGTCGTCGACGACGAGGATCGAGCCGTTATGAGGCATACGTCACTCAGTTCACCGCCCGCGCCGTCCGCTCGGCGGCGGCCGCCGAGGGGAACGACAGCGTGAAGCGCGTGCCTTCGCCGGGGGTGCTGTCGCAGGCAATCGAGCCCTCGTGCTCGCGAACGATGCCGTAGGTGATCGACAACCCCAGGCCGGTGCCCTGCCCGATCGACTTCGTGGTGAAGAACGGGTCGTAGATGCGAGACAGGTGCTCGCGCGGAATCCCGGTGCCCGTGTCCGCCACCTCGGCGACGACGAGGTCGCCGTCCACGCGCGTCGTGATCGACAGCCAGCCGCCCTTCGGCATGGCGTCGCGCGCGTTGAGAAACAGGTTCAGGAACACCTGCTGCAGCTTGAACTCCGAGCCGGTGACCAGCGCCGCGGGCGACGCGAGCTCGCGCCGCACCTGGATCTTCGCGACCCGGAACTGGTGCTCGAGCAGCGACAGCACGTCGTTGACGACCGCGTTCAGATCGACCGACACGTGCTCGGCGCCGGCGACGCCGCCGGGCCGCGCCAGGTTCAGCAGGCCGTTCACGATCTTCGCCGCGCGGAATGTCTGGCGCTCGATCTTCTCGAGGACTTTCGTCGTCGGGTCCTCGGGATTGGAGCCCTCGAGCAGCATCTGCGTGAAGCTCGAGATGCCGGTGAGCGGCGTGTTCACCTCGTGCGCCACGCCGGCCGCCAGGATCCCGATCGAGGCCATCTTCTCCGAAATCTGCAGCTGCTCCTCGAGGTGCACGCGGTCCGTCACGTCGTCGATGATGATGATGGTGCCGATGACCGACGACGAGGGGCCCTGCCAGTTGCGCAGCGGCACGATCGTCACGTTCACCAGCAGGCGGCGGTCGTCGCGCGTCTGCAGCGAGAAGCGGTGGACGCCGGCGGCGCCCTTCAGCCCGGACTGCGCCGCCTGCAGCTGGCGCAGGAAGCCGCCGTCGAACAGCTCGGAGAGCGGGCGGCCCACGGCTTCGGCGCGGCTGATGCCGTACAGGTGTTCCAGCGCCCGGTTCCAGCGCACGACCCGCTCGTTCGCGTCGGCGACCAGCAGGCCGGCCTCGAGCGACTCGATGATGCTCTCGCTGAACTCGCGCATCCGATCGACTTCTTCCGCCTGCCCGCGCAGCTGCCGGTACAGCCGGCCGTTCTCCAGCGCCGTCGCCACGTGGCCGGCGACCGCCGCGAGCAGCGACAGGTCCTCGCTGTTCAACGGCTCGCCGTCCGAGCGCCGGCCGAGCGCCAGCACCGCGTTGCAGCCGCCCTTCGACACGCACGGCACGAAGTAGTGCACCTCGCGCTCGCGCCACCGGTCCACGTCCTCGGCCTTGAGCGTGCGCGCGGTCGCCGGTTCGTCCAGCGACACCGACTGTCCGGACACGAGGCGCGCACCCAGGGTGCTGGTGCGCGGCAGGCGCGGCGGGGCGGTCTCGAGACCCACCGTGCGGATCGGCACGAACGCCTGCGATTCGCCGTCGGCGAGCAGCAGCGAGATGCGATCGACGACGAACGTCTCCATGATGCGCGCGACCAGCCGTTCGCCGAGCCGGTTGAGATCGAGATCGCTGTTCAGGTCGCGGGCAAAGGCGATCAGCGCCCGCCGAAAATCGTACCGGTCACGGTAGAACGCCCGGTCGAAGGTCGCCTGGATCGCGCTCTTGACGGGCCGGGCGAGCAGCACGACGACGAGCGTTGCGAGCATCGCGATGATCGTGAAGTGTGCAACCGGGTCCTCGATCACCGCCGAGGCGAGCTTGAGCAGCGCCGCGTAGATGGCCCCGATCGCCAGCACCGCCGCCGCATAGACCAGCGTCCGCTTGATGATGACCTCGACGTCCATCATCCGGTAACGCACGACGGCCGAGGCGAAGGCCAGCGGCAGCAGGCCCAGCGGGATCGCGAGCAACTGCCTCGTGAGGCCGGGTTCGCCGCCGAGCGACCAGGGAAGCGCGTAGCCGAACACGAACGGGCCCGCCCCGAACAGGACGCCCGCCACGATCCATCGCAACTGCCGCCGCCCGGTCACGGTCCGCATGCGGCTGAGCGCCCAGACCCACACGAGGAATCCGGCCACGAGGCAGATCGCCAGGTGCAGGTACTCGAGCCGATCGATCCGCGCCCCCCAGTTGAGGATGTAGTACCGGGGGTTCAGCGAGGCGCGCGCCAGCACGCCGACGTCGAGGACGCCCAGCGCGAAGGCGGGCACGTAGAGGAACGGCTGAACGCGATCGGCAAACGCACGCTGCGGCCGCGCCCGTTCCGGAAACGCCAGCGTGAAGTGCAGGAACAGCGCCGGCAACAGCAGAATCGACACCTCGTTCGCCCAGTAGAAGATCCAGTCGAGGGTGTCCAGACGGCCACTGTAGGAGAAGGTGAACACGCCGAAGAAGGCGATCGACAACAGGAAGAAGTGCAGCGTCGCCGGGTCGCGCGGCCGGCGCAGCCGCACCGAGGTGCCGACGAGCAGGCTGAAGATGCCGACGGTTGCAAGGATGAAGTAGAGCGGCAGGTTGCCGGCCGGAACCGGCGTCAGCGTGATGTCGATGAAACGCGTCGAGCCGAGCCGAACCAGCTTGTAGTGCAGCGGCGTGTTCTTCGGCGTCCTGTTCAGGATCTGCTGCACCTGATCGAGCCTCTCGATCGGGGTGCCATCGATGCCCTCGAGCAGGTCGCCCGGCTGGAGCCGGTCGGCCGCCGCCGTCCCGCGCGCGACGTCCTTGACGACGACCCCGTCGGGCCCCGCGTCCCAGAGCACGCCGTCCTCGACGCGGTGCCACGTGGCGCGCAGCGCGACGTTCGCAACGCCGAGGACGAGCAGCGTGCCGACGAGCGCAAAACCCACGAGCGCCTGCAGCGATCGCACTGAAGGCCTCAGGGTCAGGACGTCCTCGCGGCCGCTGGTTGGCTGATGACTTTCCATCGTCTGTTCGACGGAGGGAGGGCTGCTTGACCGCAAAGGAGCAATCGGCATACCACAGCCGCAATCCGCCGAAATCAATGGAACGCCTTGATAATCAGTCACTTCACGGCAGCCGCCGATTCGCGCCGCCCCAATACTCCAACGGAACGAATCGACACTCCAAATAACCGAATCCAGAAAAACGGCCAAAAAGGGGGTCGGGACTCAATTCGCAGATTACAGACGCCTCTGTAGTCGCCGAATTGGGTCCCGACCCCTGCCTAGAACCGAACGACGAGACCGCCGACCAGGCGCTTGGGCGGCCGCACGACGAGCAACTCGTCGTAGACCGACGCGCCCGGCGACGGCTCGCGGAACAGGTTGCGGACGGCGAAGACGACCTGCCACCGCGCCGCCGTGAAGTCGAGCAGCGGCAGCGGCTGCGACACCTGGACGTCGAAACGGCCGTCGAGCCCGGGTCCTGGTTCGTGGGCGTTCGCGAACGCCGTGTTGATCTTGTAGAGCACGAACACGTGTGTCTCGGTGCCGGGCACATCGGTCTCGAGCGACGTCGTGACGTCGTGCAGCCGGGCGACCGGCGCCACCGGCGCGAATGCGCCCAGCACCCCCCCGCCGTTCGACGTCACCCAGCTGGCCGTCGTCATCTGGTAGGTGACCGTGCCGCGCAGGTGCCGGTTCACCGTGCTCGATACCGACGCGCTCCATCCCTTGGCATCGACATCGCCCAGCGGACCGACGTGGTACAGCGAGCCGGCCAGCGGCGAGGGGTCGTCCGCGCGGCCGAACAGCGCGACGAGCTGGTTGTTCACTTCCTGGAAGAACGTCCGTGCCGTCACCGAGTAGCCGTGCCCGAGATCGCGTTCCACCGTCAGCTCGTAGTTGTTCGCGTGTTCGGCGGTCAGCGGCGCATTCGACAGCCAGTCGAACGTGCGCTCGGACGGCACCCACAACCCGGACGCCAGCAGGGGCGGCGCGAACTCCTCGGCGCCCGGCGCGAGCACGTGCCGCGAGACGGAGGTTCGGATGGTGACGTGCGCCACGGGTTTGAGCGTCAGCTCCGCGCGCGGGCTGAACAGGCCGGGACCGACCAGATAGTCGTAGCGTGAATAGGTCGCGCCGTAGCCGAGGGCCACCTGGGGCGAGAGCTGCCAGCGATCCGCCGCGTAGAACGATCCAACCGCTCGCGTCGACTCACTGCCGGTTTGCGGGAATTCGGTGGGCACCGGCGGGCTGAGACGCTGCGTGCTGTAGGCGATGTTGATGTCGTAGACGTGCGAGCCGGCCGGACGGGACTTCAGAACGCCCGACAGGAACCACGTGCCGAGATCCCCCTGCGCCGTCATCCCCTGGATCGCCCAGTCGCCCCAGCCTCCCACCGGGCCGCCGAGCGAGAGCGACGTGATGCTGTGCGACACGAAATCGGACGAGAACAGCCGCTCGACCGTGTCGAACGAGCTCGTCGTCAACAGGTTCACCTGCCCGCTGAACGGCAGGTCGTCGAACAGCGACGACGCGAAGCGCGACGCGGAAGGCACCGCGCGTGCGGCCCCTCCCGGCTTGTCGGCATCGGGCGGCGCCGGCTTCTCGCCGGCGATTCCGTCACGATCCGTCGTGTCCTTCAGGACGCTGCGCGGCAAGTGCCGCAGGTACCAGGCGATATCGCTGTGATCGTCGCCGACCTGTGTGTCCTCGCCGCCACTCGACGTGGAACCCAGGCCCGCGGCCACGACGCGGCTGCGATCCATGCGCCGCAGCATGACCGAGATCGTCGTGCGCACGCTGGGTCGCACTTCGACGAACTGACGGCCGTTGCGCGAGGAGGCGATGTACCCTGCGGAGTGAACGCGGACGAGGTACGCGCCGGGCTGAAGTCCGTAGAGATGGAAGCGGCCGGTGAGGTCGCTCAACGCGAGGGCGCTCATCGCGCCGATCGCGGAGGCGGTGACGGTCGCGCCGGGGATGGGCGCCCCGGTTTCGTCGGTGACGACACCTTCGACCGATCCATGAAGCGCGGCGGCAATGGGCGCGAGCGGCTGGTCAGCGCGCACGAGCACGCTCCGCACCTGCCCGGAAGCGTCCGGGACGACGCCCATGAGAGCAGCGACGACGGTCGACGTGACGAGCGTGCCGAACCGGGTCATGTCTGCCTCTTGCCGTTCAGGAACCCGTTCCCCGCCATTCCTGAAGGCAGCGGGCGGCCGGTGCCATCGGCCGCCCTGCCTCACGTCATGAGACTGAGAACTCCAGGTTCCTGGTCAAGCTCTTGCCCGACGGCTTGTCGGTCACCTTGATCTCGAGTCGATACGTCCCGACCGGAATCTTGCCAGCCGGTACGGTGATCCCGCTCGACAACTGGTGCTTGGTGCCGTCGAACATCGGGTTGACGCTCGCGGCGTTCAGCACCTCCGGCTCCGTCTTGTTGAAGTACTTCTCGCCGCTGTCCAGCTTCCGGTAGAAATTGTACTCCACCAACACGTCCGGTTTGTTGCCTTGCGTCAGGGTGTAATTGTAAATCTGGAAGAACACCTGTAACGGATCGGTTGTTGCCAATTTGGTGCCGGCCACGGGCACGATCTCGATCGTGCCGATCGCGTACGGGTGGTCGCGCTGCTGTTCGGCGGTCGGCTGCTGCGTCAACTCTTCCGTTCTGGCAAGCAGCAAGACGCTGCTCACGGTCAGGTCGCCGGGGATCGCCAGGTTCGGCAGGCTGAAAGACTGCCTGCAAACCGCCATTTTCGGGTTCTTCTTGTCTGCCGGCTCCCGCTCCTTGACCGCCACGTAGACGTCGTAGTCGCCCGGCTCGACCTGAAACGCTCGAGCCAGCCGTCCCGGCCGTTCGGCCAACGGTACGACGCTGACGAAATACAAATCCTGAAAGCTCGCCGCCGGCAGCGGCGGCAGATTGTCCTTGTTCGCCCCGGCCTGTGCCCGGTCGGCATCCATGCGACTTCGCAGATCGGAAGAATCCGCTACATCGCGGTCGGTCGCCGGCGTGATCCCGGGCACCTTCGCCTGCGCCTGAGTCGGCGCCGCAGCGCTCTTCTTCACGACGCGCAGCATGACGGATACGGCCGGGCTCGACGCCTTCGACGTGTCAATCACCATCGTGAACGGAACGTACGTGGCGCCGGTGGCCGACTTGAAGTAGTGATACGCCTCGATGCTGACCGGCAGATCCGCCGGCACCTGAAGCCCCGCCTGAGCCTGGTCGACCAGCTGTGTCAGGACGTTCGCCTCCTGCTGCTGGGCCTTGTCGAGCTTTCTTTTCTGCTGCGCCTGCGCCGCCGGAGCCGACAACGAAGCGACAACGACGACCGAGACGACCACGCTGGCACTCGCCAGAGCGAGCACCCGGCCGCGAATACTCATGATGGCTGTTCTCCGCGTCCCCGCAGCTCTGGGGAACCGATCGTCCGATCATAGGCGCGTCCCCTGTAGAAGTCAAAAACGTAATCACCCCGTTTCACCCGATAACAGGCCCTCCGCGCGTCGACGCGGGCGCGTGCAGACGTGCTCCGGGCCCGTGCTATATTTGTCGCGTCGGCGCGATCCGTATCATGAGACTGATCGACGTCAGCGTGCGGCTGTCGGCGATGACACCGACGTTCCCGGGGAACCCCGCGTTCGCGTGCGACCCCGTCAAGCGCGTCGCGCGCGGCGACAGCGCCAACGTGACCGCGCTCCGCCTCGGCACCCACACCGGCACGCACGTCGACGCGCCGCGCCATTTCTTCGATGCCGCACCGGGCGTCGACGCGCTTCCGTTGGACGTGCTCATCGGTCCCGCCCTCGTCGTCGAGATTGCCGGGCCGCGTCGCGGCATCGAGGCCGGGGATCTGGCGGGCGCCGAGCTGGCGGGCGAGACACGGGTGCTGCTGAAGACTGGAAACTCGGTCCTCTGGCAGTCGCACGAGTTCCACACCGACTTCGCGTTCCTCGACGAGAGCGGCGCCCGGTTCCTCCTGGATCGCGGCATTCGGCTGGTCGGCGTCGATTACCTGTCCGTCGAGCAGTTCAAGCGGCCGGGTGCGCCCGTCCATCGTCTCCTGCTGGAACGGGGCGTCGTCATCGTCGAGGGGCTGGATCTGAGCCGGGTGTCGGCGGGCCGCTACGAGATGTACTGCCTGCCGCTCGACATCGCCGACGCGGACGGCGCCCCGGCACGGGTGGTGCTGCGAGAGCCGGGAGAAGCTCCATGAGCCTCGTGGAGGACGCCCTCGTCATCGTGCTGGCCGGCGGTGCCGGCGAACGCCTGTATCCGCTCACGAAGGAGCGCGCCAAGCCCGCCGTGTACTTCGGCGGCCCGTACCGCGTCATCGATTTCGTCCTCAGCAACTGCATCAACTCGGGCCTCCGGCGCATCTTCATCGCCACCCAGTACAAGTCGCTGTCGCTGAACCGTCACATCCGCAAGGGCTGGAGCGTCGTGTCGGAAGAGATGGGCGAGTTCATCGAGATCCTGCCGCCGCAGAAGCGCGTCGGGGAGCACTGGTACCTGGGCACCGCCGATGCCGTCTACCAGAACCTGTACTCGATCGTGCGCGAGAACCCGAAGCACGTAATCGTGCTGGCCGGCGACCACGTGTACAAGATGGATTACTCGAAGATGCTGCGCGCGCACCTGGAGCGCGAGGCCGCGGTGACGATTGCGACCATCGAGGTCCCGAAGGGCGACTCGCGGCTCTTCGGCATCATGCGGGTGGACGACGCCGAGCGGGTCATCGGCTTCCAGGAGAAGCCGGACGACCCGATTCCGATTCCCGGCTCCCCCGATCTCGTGCTCGCGTCGATGGGCATCTACATCTTCGACATCGACGTGCTGATCCGCGCGCTCGACACCGACGCGGCGCGTCCGACGACGCACGACTTCGGCCACGACATCATCCCGGCGGTCATCAACGAAACCGCCGTCTACTCGTACCGGTTCTACGACGAGAACAAGAAGGCGGCGAAGTACTGGCGCGACATCGGGACGCTGGACGCCTACTTCGAGGCGAACATGGACCTGGTGCAGGTGAACCCGGAATTCAACCTGTACGACCCCGAGTGGCCGCTGCGCACGTACCAGATTCAGGCGCCGCCGGCCAAGTTCGTGTTCGCCGAGCAGGGCACGCGGTCGGGGCAGGCGCTCGACTCGATCATCTCGGCCGGCTGCATCGTCTCGGGGAGCACCATTTCCGGAAGCATCCTGTGCCCCAACGTGCGGGTGCACAGCTTCTGCCGCATCGAGCAGAGCATCCTGATGCCCGGTGTGCGCGTCGGCCGTCACGCGCGGATCCGCCACGCGATCATCGACCGGGACGTCTTCATCCCGCGCGGCGCCCTCATCGGCTTCAATCGCGAGGAGGACCTGCGCCGGCACACCGTGTCGGACCAGGGGGTGACGGTGGTGACGACCGACGACCAGCCGCTCATCGGACCGATCGACGAAGAGGCGCTCCGGCTCGAGGCGGACGCGGATCGCCGCGGCGCCGGCGTGCCGACGTATGAATGATGTGCGAGGTGCGGAGTGCAATGTGCGGCCCCATGTGCTCGATGCCCGCGCAGCCGCCGCACGGCACTCAGCACGGCACCTCGCACTTCGCACTTCGCACGTTGCACGTTGCACCTCGCACTTCGCACTAATCTTGGGAGAACACCGTGAACATCGCCACCGTGCACGGCCGCGAGATTCTCGATTCCCGCGGCAATCCGACCATCGAAGTGGACGTCACGTTCGACAACGGCGTCCTCGGCCGCGCCGCCGTCCCGTCCGGCGCCTCCACGGGTGAACGCGAAGCGCTCGAGTTGCGCGACGGCGACAAGCGCCGCTTCCTGGGCAAGGGGGTGACGCAGGCGGTCGCCAACGTCAACACCGAGATCGCGCGCGCGGTGGTCGGGCGCGAGTACGATCAGCGCAGTCTCGACCAGGCCATGATCGCCCTGGACGGCACGCCGACCAAGAGCCGGCTGGGCGCCAACGCGATCCTGGGAGTGTCGATGGCGGCGGCGCGGGGGGCCGCCATCAGCGCGCGGCAGCCGCTCTACGCCTACCTGCGGTCGCTGTACCGCACGGCGACGGGCGGCTTCGCGCTGCCGGTGCCGCAGATGAACATTCTCAACGGCGGCGCGCACGCCGACAGCAATGTCGACGTCCAGGAGTTCATGGTCGCGCCGCTCGGGCTGGCGTCGTTCCGCGAGGCGTTGCGCGCCGGGGCCGAAACCTTCCACGCGCTGCGCGGCATCCTCAGGCAACGCGGCCTGTCAACCGGCGTGGGCGATGAAGGCGGCTTCGCGCCCAACCTCAAGTCGAACCAGCACGCGCTCGAACTCGTGCTCGAGGCGATCAGCAGGGCGGGCTACAAGGCGGGCCAGGAGATCTGCCTCGCGCTCGACGTGGCGGCGAGCGAGCTCTGGAACGACGGCAAGTACGTGTTCGCGAAATCGGGCGACCGCACGCGAGACGCCGGCGAGATGGTGGCGATGTACGCCGACTGGCTGCGCCAGTATCCGATCGTCTCGATCGAGGACGGCCTGGCCGAAGGCGACTGGACCGGCTGGAAGACGCTGACGACCGAGCTCGGCGCGCGCGTGCAACTGGTCGGCGACGACATCTTCGTCACCAACCCCGCGATCTTCACGCGCGGCATCGAGCAGGGAATCGCCAACGCGATCCTGATCAAGCTGAACCAGATCGGCACCGTCACCGAGACGCTCGACGCCATGGAGATCGGTTGTGGCGCGGGCTACGCGACGGTGGTCTCGCATCGCTCGGGCGAAACCGAGGACACGACGATCGCCGACCTGGCCGTGGCGACAAACGCCGGGCAGATCAAGACCGGCTCGGCGAGCCGCACGGATCGCGTCGCGAAGTACAACCAGTTGCTGCGGATTGAAGAGGAACTGGGCGCACAGGGCCGCTACGCCGGCAGGAGCGCATTCAGGCAGCTTCAGTAGACAGCAGGCGGGTCGCAGCAGGCGCTCGCCTGCTGCGGCCTGCTGCCGATCGCCTGCTGTCTACTTAGACTTCCTCCTTGGTTTCGTCGGCGGCAATCCTCAAAGACCGAAGGAACCGACGATCGCTGGCGCTGACCTCGAAGGCCCGCGAGGCGGCGACCTGCGCCGACCCCTCGTGCTCGCCGGCCGGGCGGTTGATGAAGCCGACCACCGCGTCCAGCGAAACCTTCATTTCGTATCCCGCCGCGCGTGCCCGGGCCCGGCAGGCTTCCACCCGCGGGTCCGTTGCGGCAGCGGCGGCAATGGCCTCGGCGAGCTCGCGCGCAAAACGCTTCGTCACCTCATCCATAATGCTCGCCTCCCCCGAGAAAGGCCACCCGGTGGACCGGGCCGCTTCGAGCGTCCCCGCGCTCGCGGGTGGACGCCCGGCTGATTGAGAACCCCACCGCGTCGGCCGCGCCCGTCGCCGGGCTCAGGGCGTGGCGAGCAGCGTCGAACGACGTTGGGGCCCTGCCAGGACCTCGCGCGCCTACACGATCGCCGTCAGCGAGATCGAGGCGTCACGTTGAATGATTCGAAGTAAAGGGAGAGAACAGGGGCTGATGAATGATACGTACCCCAATCGCTGAAGTCAAGACGCGCGCCGATGCGTCCGCCTTCGCTCGTGACGGTCGCACGAGCCATGGCGTGAGGTCGCCGTAGTGCCATCCATCAAAGGCAGCGCAGGCGGGCCGCGACCGTGAGATAGAATGAGCCTCATCATGGCGGGCTCGCGCACTTCCCCCGACTCCACCGGCAAATCACCGACACCGAAGGCGCCGTCCGGCCCCGCCTCTGCTGCGCCGCGCGAAGGCCGCGCAGCCACGGCGAGGTCCCGCCGTAGCTCGACAGCAAGGCCAGCGAGTGAAGGCGGAGACGCGCAGGTGCCGAAGGCCGCGCAGTACGGTCCCGACGCGCTCGATGACTGGGATCCGGCGGTGCAGCTCGGCTTCCCCGGGCAGTTCCCCTACACGCGCGGCATCCAGCCCACGATGTATCGCGGGCGGTTGTGGACGATGCGGCAGTACGCGGGGTTCGGGACCGCGGCCGAATCGAACCGGCGTTACCGCTACCTGCTCTCGCAGGGCGTCAGCGGCCTCAGCGTGGCGTTCGACCTGCCGACGCAGATGGGATACGACTCGGATCACGCACTGTCGGCGGGCGAAGTCGGCAAGGTCGGTGTCGCGATCGATTCGATCGAGGACATGGCGGAACTGTTTCGCGAGATCCCGCTCGACCGCGTGTCCACGTCGATGACGATCAATTCGACGGCGATGATCCTGCTGGCGCTCTACATCGCCGTGGCGCGGCGACAGGGCGTGGCCGAGCGCGCGCTGTCGGGGACCGTGCAGAACGACATCCTCAAGGAATACATCGCGCGCGGCACCTACATCTACCCGCCGCGGCCCTCGCTTCGGCTCATCACCGACCTGTTCGCCTACTGCGAACGCGAGGTACCGAACTGGAACGTCATTTCGATCAGCGGGTATCACATCCGCGAGGCGGGATCGACCGCGGTGCAGGAACTCGCGTTCACCTTCGCGAACGCGATCGCCTACGTGCAGGCCGCCATCGAGGCCGGCCTCGACGTGAACCGGTTCGGCGAACGCCTCTCGTTCTTCTTCAACGCGCACAACGATCTGCTGGAGGAAATCGCGAAGTTCCGCGCGGCGCGGCGCCTGTGGGCGCGGATCATGGCGGACCGGTTTCACTCCACCAACCCCCGCGCGCAGCAACTGCGCTTCCACACGCAGACCGCCGGCAGCACGCTCACCGCCCAACAGCCCGACAACAACATCGTCCGCGTCGCGCTGCAGGCGCTCGCCGCGGTGCTCGGCGGCACGCAGTCGCTGCACTGCAACAGCCGCGACGAGGCGCTCGCGCTGCCGACCGAGGAGTCCGCGCGCATCGCGCTGCGCACGCAGCAGATTATCGCGTCGGAGAGCGGGGTCACGAACACCGTCGACCCGGTGGCCGGGTCGTACGCGATCGAGCGTCTGACCGACGAGATCGAGGAGGCGGCCTCGGCGCTGCTGGCGGAGATCGATCGGCGCGGCGGCGCGCTCAGCGCCATCGAGAGCGGCTTCGTTCAGCAGGCCATCCAGGACGCGGCCTACCGCGACCAGCGGGCAGTCGACGCCGGGGAACGTGTCGTCGTCGGCGTGAATCGCTTCGCGGGCGAGGGTCAGGCCCCACACATCGACACGTTGCGGATCGACCCGGATATCGAGCGGCGCCAGGTCGAGCGGCTGCGCGAGGTGCGCGCGAGTCGGAGCGAGTCGAGCTGGCGCGAGACAATCGATCGCGTGCAGGCCGCCGCGCGCGACGGCAGCAACCTCGTGCCGCCGGCGATCGACGCGGTGCAGGCGCGCGCCACCGTCGGCGAGATCGCCGACGCGCTGCGGGCGGTGTTCGGGGAATATCGCGAAGAGGCGGCGGGTTAGCGGGTCCGCAGATTCGCGGGTCCGAGATTCGCGCGTCCGCAGATTCGCGCAGAGATGTACCGGTCCACAGATTCACACGAATTGACGCAGATTGAGGCTCGGTCAGGGACCGTCGAGACGCTGCGCGCGACACCAGGCTGGCGATGATTGTGCGCGTCGAGAGCGGACGGCCAAAGGCCGTTCCGCCGGCGCGATGGGAGGCAGCCGTTCGCGAAAGCGGCTTGAACGTCGGGCTCTCGCGAACGGCTGCCTCCCCATCGCGCCAGCCGCCGTTGGCGGCTCTCGACGCGCACGTCGAGTCTCGAGAATCTGCGAGAATTCACGTGAATCTGCGGATAGATTTGTCGTGGCATCGCGCGCGGGCACGATGAATACCCCGTGACCGACCAGGAGCGGACCAACGCCTGAGCCCACCCGACCGAACGGCGACGCGCTGCTCGAGGTCGAACACCTGACGACGGGGTTCGACACGGCGACGGGCGTCGTGCGGGCGGTTGACGACGTGAGCTTCACCGTCCGGCCCGGCGAGACCGTGGGCCTCGTCGGCGAATCGGGCAGCGGCAAGTCCGTCACCGCCCTGTCGGTGATGCGGCTCGTGCAGCCGCCCGGCCGGATCATGGCCGGCCGCATCATGTTCGACGGCCGCAACCTGCTGGGGATGTCCGAGCGCGCGATGCGGGCCGTTCGCGGCGCCCGCATCGCGCTCATCTTCCAGGAACCGATGTCCGCGCTGAACCCCGTGTTCAGGGTCGGCGACCAGGTCGCCGAAACACTGGTCGTGCACCGCCGGGCGTCCGGGCGGCAGGCTCGCGCGCGGGCCGTCGAGTTGCTCGAGGCCGTCCGGATCCGGGAGCCGGCCACGATTGCCCGTGCGTATCCGCACCAGTTGTCGGGAGGCATGCGCCAGCGCGTCCTGATCGCAATGGCTCTCGCCTGCCGTCCGTCGCTTGTCATCGCCGACGAGCCGACGACGGCGCTCGACGTGACCATCCAGGCGGAGATCCTCGACCTGCTGCGCGAGATGAAGGCGAATTACCACCTCGCGCTTCTCCTCATCACGCACGATCTCGGCGTCGTCGCCGAGATCGCGGATCGCGTGCTCGTCATGTACGCGGGGCGCATCGTCGAAACCGCGGCGGTACGGACCGTCTTCGCCGCGGCCGCCCATCCCTACACGCGCGCGCTGCTGGCTTCCGTTCGCGGACGGACCGAGGGACGGCGTCTTCCGGCCATCGAAGGCGTGGTTCCGGACATGTCCGCGCTTCCGCCTGGCTGCGCGTTTACCCCGCGCTGCCCGAGTCGCATCCCGCGCTGCCATGTCGAAGCGCCCGAGGAGACCGCCCTCGCGGCGGGCAACTCCGTGCGCTGTCACCTCTACTCGCCCGCCGCCTCGGTCGCCGGCCCCGCGTCTCACCCGGGCGTGGGCCCCGAGTCCGGGCTCGGGGCCGAACCGGCGGACTTCGGACGAGGTGATCGGTGACGACACCCCTCCTCGACGTGCGGCACCTCGTGAAGGAATTCCCGGCCCGGGGGGCGCGCTGGCGAAGCGGCGCGCGCGTGCGCGCCGTCGACGATGTCAGCTTCTCGATCGAAGAAGGCGAGACGTTCGGCCTCGTCGGCGAATCGGGCTCGGGCAAGACGACGACGGGACGCTGCATCCTGCGGCTGATCGCGCCGACCTCCGGCGAGGTCCGCTTCCGCGGCGAGGACGTGCTCGCCGCGTCGCGGACGCGGATGCGCGAGCTGCGGCGTGAGATGCAGATCGTCTTCCAGGATCCGCACTCCTCGTTGAATCCACGGATGCGGGTGGGCGCAATCGTCGAAGAACCGCTCGTCATTCACGCCGTCGGAGACCGCGCCGCGCGGCGCGCGCGTGTCGAGGAACTGTTCCGGGTGGTGGGCCTCGACACCGGGGCGATGCGCCGGTATCCGCGGGAGTTCAGCGGAGGCCAGCGCCAGCGGATCGGCCTCGCCCGTGCGCTGGCGCTGAAGCCGTCGTTCGTGGTCGCCGACGAACCAGTCTCGGCGCTCGACGTCTCGGTGCAGGCCCAGGTCCTCAACCTGCTGATGGACCTGCAGCAGCACCTCAAACTCACCTACCTGTTCATCGCGCACGATCTGAGGCTGGTCGAGAAGATCTGCGATCGCGTGGCGGTGATGTATCGCGGCCGGCTCGTGGAACTGGGCGACACCGCATCCATCTTCGCGGATGCGACCCACCCGTACACGAAGGCGCTGCTGTCGGCGATACCAGTGCCCGACCCCGATCGACGCGGGTCGAGAATCGTTCCGGGCGCTGACGCCGACGCCGGCACCGCCCCGTTACGCGAGGTCTCACACGGCCACTGGGCTGCGGTGTGATCGAGAGGGCTCGAGGCTTGAGACAGATCCCAAGGCGGTCCGTGAAACGTGCTTCAACCTTCACGATCACGGCCTTGGGAGATGTCTAAGCGGCGCGACGCACGTCGTCGGAGATCTGCCCGTCGCGGATGTGGACGACACGATGGGCGTGCGCGGCGATGTCGGGCTCGTGGGTGACGAGCACGATCGTGTTGCCTGATTCGTGCAGGCGCGCGAACAGGGCCATGATCTCGTTGCCGGTCTTGCTGTCGAGATTGCCCGTCGGCTCGTCGGCCAGCAGGATCGAGGGATTGTTGACCAGGGCGCGCGCCACCGCCACGCGCTGGCGCTGGCCGCCGGACAGCTGGTTGGGCCGGTGCATCATGCGATCGGCCAGTTCCACGCGGGTCAACGCCTGCCGCGCCCGAGTCAACCGGTCTCGCGCCGGAATGCCCGCGTAGACGAGCGGCAGTTCGACGTTGTGCAGCGCCGTCGCGCGTGGCAGAAGGTTGAACGTCTGGAAGACGAAGCCGATCTCCTGGTTCCGGATGCGCGCGAGTTCGTCGTCGTTCATCTGGCCCACCTGCTTGCCGTTCAGCAGGTAGCTTCCCTTGCTCGGCGTATCCAGGCAGCCGATCAGGTTCATCAACGTCGATTTGCCGGACCCTGATGGCCCCATGATCGCAACGTATTCGCCGCGCTCGATTTGCAGCGACACGCCGCGCAGCGCGTGAATCTCTTCCGAACCCATCACGTAGGTCTTCCACAGGTCCTGCGTTTCAATCAGCCCCATGATCTCACTCTGATGTGGGTGGGCGGCCACCTGCCCTTATACAAATCCGTGGGCGGTTGCAGCAGTGTACACGAGCAGGGACCGCCACCATCAACATACGAGAAGGCTTGCCGCGCGGTTCCAACTGCCGGTCGAACCGCCGACTGCCCACTGCCATGTAGTCCGTAGCCGGTAGCCCGCTGTCAGCCTGTCCACGATGACGGGCGGTCTACCGACTGCCAACGACGAACTACCAGTATCAGACGACGCCCGGTCCGTTCTGGCCGCCCGGCAAGGCCACCGGCACATCCGCGATCTCCGGGACGTGCGGGATCTGAATGGTAATACGGGACGTGTCCGCGCGAGGAGCTCGAAATCGCGCGAACAGCAGCCGCCTCTCACCCGGCGCCAGCGGCAGCAAGCCGGTGCTGCAGTCGGGCCGGTTGGCACGATCGCGAAGCACGAAGTATTTTCGCTGGCCGGACGGCTCCGCGAGCGCCACGTCCGCGATCGTGTCGCGGTCGCCCGGCCCCGCGGCGAAGCGGTCGCCGAACTCGAATGGCTGCCCCGATTCGTTCGCGAAACGGAACCGAACCAGCAGCGTGCCGTCAACCCGGCTGACCTCGACCACCTCGATCGTCAGTTCGGGCCATTCGGCCCTGGCCTGCGCGAGCGCCCGGACACGGACCGTCGGGGCCGCGGCCGGCACCGCCTGCGGGTCGGTCGCCGGGTCCCCGCCACAGCAGACGAAGCTGGTCGCCGCGACGAACACCGCGACCAGGATTCGGGCGGGAGCCGACAATCGGTGCGATCGCCCCTGGATCGGCATCACGTGGACCGGAGGCGGGCGGCGAGCGATCGGATGGCCGGGTCCGCGCTCTTCGGGACGAGCGCATGCCAGTCGCGCACGTCCACGGGAATGATCACGATCGGGTGGTCCGGTTTCTGGGTGGCGATGGCATCGGCGATTTCACGCTCGCTCTTGATGTCGCCGGACAGCAGGAACACCGAGACGGCGGCCTGCTTTACCGCGTTGGCCCGGGCCGCTTCCGCGCGGACCTGCTGCACGATCCGTTTGTCGAGCCGCGTGACGAACTTGGCCAGCAGCCACGGCCGACCCTGCGTGCGATCGAAGAGCCGCGGCTTCGACAGGTAACTGATGTCGAAGCCGGCCACCGGCCAGCGCTCGCTCACCGCGAACGCCTCGTGGAACAGGTGATCCACGCGTTCCAGCGCGGCGCGCCGCAACACGGCGTCGCGGCCGGATCGAAGCGATTTGAAACGCAGGTCGGGCGCTTCCCCGTCGGCCTCGACCGGCGGTGCGGCGCGCGGGGCGGCTTGCGCCGCGACCGGACTCGCGGCCCCGGACGGAGTCGCCGGGGGCGGGGCCGCTCCACCGCCGCCGCGCAGCCACTCATCGTACTCGGCCCGCCGCTCGGCATCGATGAGCGTCTTGTAAGCGGTGGTCAGCTCCGCCGACCGGACCTGCGCAATCTCCTGGAACTCCACGCCGAGGTGCTGCACCTTGTCGGGGTGATACCGCGAGATGGTATGCCGAAACGCCTGCTTGATCTGCGCGGAGGACGCATCGGGCGCGACCTGCAGGAGCTCGTAGTAGGTTTTCACGATGCCTCGAGGTTCACACGCGGCGCCGGCCCCGGAGCGACGTTGCCGGCCGCCATGACGTTCAGCTCTTCTTGAACTCGGCGATGTTTACCGGCGGCAGCTCGCGGCGATCCACGAGCTCGCGCCGCCTCCGCAGCCGCCGGCCCGGTTGCGTGGCCGCCGCGCAGTACGGGCAGTAGTTCCAGCCTGGCTGCAGGGCGCGACCGCAGGCGGGGCACCCGCCCGACAGCCGGCGGCCGCACTGCGGGCAGGCCACGAATTCCATGCCCACGGCGACACCGCACGCGGGACAGAGTGTACGCATTTCGCGGACTTCGGTGATCACCCGCAGCAATTCCTCCGCCGTCGTCACCCCGCTCTTCATCTTCGCGAGGCCGTCGTCCCCCAGGCTGACCATCCCGCCCTGTATCGCCAGGTCGCGAATCGTGTCTTCCGGCGCCCGCTGCGCGACGAGGCGCCGCAGCTTCGATCCCGCGCGCATCACTTCGTAGAGGCCGACGCGGCCCCGGTAGCCGGTGTAGTTGCACTGCTCGCAGCCGGCGGCGTGGTAGAAGGGAACGGTCGACGCGTCGCTCTCGGTCAGGTTCAGCGCCCGCAGGGTGTCGGGCGACGGCGTGTACAACTGGCGGCAGTTCGAACACAGCCGCCTGACCAGGCGCTGCGCGACGATGCCGATCACCGCGGAGGCGATCACGTAGGGTTCGATGCCGATGTCCATCAGCCGGGTGATCGCCGAGGGCGCGTCGTCGGTGTGCAGCGTCGACAGGACGAGGTGGCCCGTCTGCGCCGCCTGCATCGCGATCCGTGCCGTCTCCTGGTCGCGAATCTCGCCGATGAGGATGACATCCGGGTCCTGCCGCAGGATCGAGCGCAGCGAGCTCGCGAACGTGAGGCGGATCTTCTCGTTGATCTGCGTCTGGTTGACGCCCGGCAGCTCGTACTCGATCGGATCCTCGATCGTGACGATGTTGGTCCGTTCCGACTGGATGGTCGTCAGCGCCGCGGCCAGCGTGGTGGTCTTGCCGCTGCCCGTCGGGCCGACGACGAGGATCATCCCGTGCTGGTGTTTCAGGAAGCGGCGCAGCTCGTCGAGCGATGCCGACGACATGCCGAGCTCGTCGAGCGCCGGGACGCCTTTCCGGCGATCGAGCACGCGCAGCACGATCTTCTCGCCGAACAGGGTGCGCAGCGTCGAAATGCGGAAATCGACCTGCGTCTCCTGGTCGGCGTTCACGCGGATGCGGCCGTCCTGCGGCAGCCGCTTCTCGGCGATGTCCATGCCCGCCATGATCTTGAGGCGGGCAATCAGCCCCTCGTGGACCCACTTCGGCAGGTCCATCACTTCCTTCAACATGCCGTCGAGCCGCTGGCGCACGACGACGGTCTTCTCGAGCGGCTCGACGTGTACGTCGCTCGCCCGGCTGCGAATGGCGCTCTTGATCACCAGCTCGACCAGGTCGACGATCGGCGCGGCATCGCCGCCCTCCTTCGGCGGTTCGGCGCCCTCCGGCGCCCGCTCGACCCTGGCCAGCAGCCCCGCCGTCTCGAAGCCGGCGGCGGGCTCCGGCGACGAACTGCGCGTGAAGACGGGGACGGCCGCGGCCGGCATCCGCACCATCGCGTTGTCGGGATAGTACTGGTGGATCGCCTGGACGATCTCGGTCTGCGTCGCGATCACCTGCTTGATGCGATAGCCGGTCTTGAATTCGAGATCCTGCACCAGGCTGAACAGCAGCGGGTCGGCCATCGCGAGCGTCAGCACGTTCTTCTCGAGACGCACGGCGATGCAGGCGCGCTTGAGCGCCACCTCCTTGGCGACCAGCACGACCGCCGCCGGATCCGGCGGGTTGTCGACCAGGCTCAGGTGCGGAAACCCGAGCTGATAGGCGAGTGCCTTGACGATCTGCTTCTCGGTCGTCAGTTTCAAGCGCACGAGCGCGGCGCCCAGGCGTTCACCCGTGCGCTTGTGCTCGGCGAGCGCCACGTGCAGTTCGTCCTCGGTGATGAGACCCGCCTGGATCAGACACTCGCCGAGTTTCTTGCGCATTACGCCCTTCGCCTACCTGGTCTTCAGTTGGACCCGCCGCAGCTCGCCGGATGGCCGGCGAACGAGGACGGCCTTCGGCTCGATCGCTTCGATGACGCCGGCGTCGACGCGGTCGCCGACGCGCACGATCCGATGACCGATCAGCGCGAGACGCCGATCCGGTCCGTAGAGGATCGAGTCGACGATCGGATCCGGCACCGCCGGCTCCGCGCTGGCGGCAGCGACCCGCGGCCGGCGCAGCCGGGGCTGCCGGACGCGAAACGCCGGCGCGTCGGGCGGCGGACTCACCCGCGTTGAGCCGGCCACGCCCGCGCCGACCGCGGCGCGCTCTGCCGCCGCGTTCGTCGCCGGGCGCGCGTCCAGTTCAAGCCCCCTCGCCTCGCCTCGCGCGGCATTCCGCGGGCCGGCGGGGCGCATCCACGCCGCCCAGCCGACGAACGACACCGCGGCGAGCAGGACGAGCGCAGCCGCGACACGCGGCGCGAGGCGTACGACCGGGCGTCGCCAGTCGGCGCTCGCCGCCGCGGCCGGCAGCAGGCTTGCCAGGCGCGACCCGGCGGCGCCGGCCGCCCACGCCACCCGCAGTGCGCCCGCCTGGTCGCGCACCTCCGCGTCCAGCGCCGCGCCTGCGGCCAGTCCCTGCGGGCCGTCGAGCGTCGCGACCTCCACCTGGAGCGACGTCATCAGCGGCGCCGTCAAGGCACGCAGGTCGCGGAACTCGCCGCAGATCACCACCTGGCGCACGTCCAGCTTCGACTGCTGCTTCAGCAGCAGGAACGATCGCTTCAGTTCGGGCGCGAGGCGGCGGACGAAATCGAGCACGTCCCCCGATCCGGTTCCCGCGTCCGCGTCAGGACTGCCGCAGCTGGCACGACACGGCAGCGCGACTTCGCGCGCAAGCAGTAACAGTCCGTTCCGGACGATCGCCACGGCCGTCGCGTCGGCGTTCACGGCCACGTAGGCTCGCACCGTGTCGTCGCCGTCGGGTAGCAGGCGGGCAAGCGAGGCCAGCGCCATGGCGGGCGTGATCACCGCCTCGATCGCGAAGTTCGCCGACACGAGGGGCGCGACCAGTGCCTGCACCTGCGCGGCGGGCGCCGTCACGACGGTGACGTCGCGCGTCGTCCTGCGCGCAGACGTCGCCACGTGGTCCACCAGCACTGCATGGACGGCGCTGCGGTCTGCCACCGGCGCCGTCATGCGCACTTCCCTCAGCGCCTGCGCCCGCAACCGCTGGTCGTCACCCGAAGGCAGCGAGAAGTGGTGACACGTCGCGTCGAGCCCCCACAGCGCGACGGCCGCCCGTGCGGGAACGACGTTCGACTGTCGAAGCAGGCGAAGTGTGGCAGCGAACGCGCCGGCGGTGTGCGGGCTCCACGGAATCGTGCGGAACGTCCGCACCTGCGCGGGCGGTGCACCGCCTGCGCGCACGTCGAGATCGACGAGTGCACAGCGCGACGGCGACAGTTCGATTCCCACGCGACGTGCCACTTGCGTCCTTCACCACGAAGCCAGCGGGAGGGCTGCGATGAGGCGGCACCTCTCCCTGCACTTCTCTTGAAGGATTTCGGCTCGAACCGGGCAACTCGCTAGGTGGCGGAAGACATCCCTTGTTTCACGGAGGAGGCGGATTATAGCACCCGGCCGACGCCGCGCGAGAAATTGTGCAACTGGTGGTAAGCAACTGATCTTCAAGGAGTAACGACCGTGCCGCAGGTTGCGGTGCGCGGCGACCTGCACACTCTGGCGCAGGCGCTGCACCTAAAGCAGGCGCGCGCGATGACCGAAAATTGATTAGAGTTAGTGTCGGTTCGGCCGTCGGCAAGTTGCGACGGCGCCCGTCCAGACGCCAACTGCCGACTGCGAACCCCAACACGCAGCCCGTTCCAATGACCGAACAGGACTGGTTCCCGGACGATGTCCGCCAACGTGCCGCGAGCGCGATCCGCAGCCACCGCGACACCCTCGTGGCCGATCTCGACGTGCTCGTCGGCACTGCCCTGCCCGAACCGCCGGTGGGCGATCTGCGCGCGCGGCTGGTCCATCGAATCATCGAGCTGCTGGCCGCAGCCCTGTCTGGCGGCACCCTCGCCGAGGACCCCGGCGTCGCCGATTTCGCGAGCATGCAGCAGGAAGGCCTGAAGCGCCAGGATATGTTCACCGCCGTGCGGTTCGCCGAACGGTCGATCCTGCATGAACTGTCCGCCGACGCGGAGCTCGGGGCGACGAGCGACTACTGGCCGGCGATCAGCGTCGCCGTGCGGCGGGCGTCGTTCGATCTGCTCGCAAGCGTCTTCGATTTCTCGATGACGGCGCCTCGCGCGCTCACCGATCCGCGGACGATGCTGATGTCGCGCGCGGTATTCGAGATCGCCGTCGCGAAAGAGCTGCAGCGGGGCGTGCGGTATCACCACCCCGTGGCGCTCGTCCTGCTGGAGGTGGACAACCTGACAGAGATCAACGAGCGGCACGGGTACGGCGTCGGCGGTCTGCTGATGGAGCGGCTGGGCGTGCTGTTGCAGCGTTACTTCCGTGAACCCGACTGGGTGGCGCGCTACGCGGCCGATTCGGTCGCGGTGCTGCTGCCTGAAACCGGCGCGCGGGACGCGTGGACGCTGGCGGAAGGCGCAAGGCAGGCCATCGAAGGGCGGCTGGCGTTTCCCGACAACGAGGAACGCCCGGTGCGTGTCACGGCAAGCGCGTCGGTCGTGACGGTTGCACTGCGCGGCAAGTCGGGCGACGAGCGGGAGACGCCAGACGCAGCGCGGGTGCTCAGCGAGGCGGAAGCCGGGGTGAACCGTGCGCGGGCGCGCGGCGGCAATACGATCGAATGCGTCGAGGTCGCCAGGGACTCGTTCTCGGTGGCTGAGACGGCCACCTACCTGCGCTGCTCGGCGGGAGCCGTGCGCAAGCTGATCTCCGCCGGCACGCTGCCCGCCGTGGAAACCGGCCGACGGATACGCATCGATCGCATCGCCGTCGAGGCGTACGGCAGGCGCCAACGGCCGCGAAAATCAACGGGTGCTTAGTGGCCCGCCGCCTGATTACGCCGGCATTCGGCCGGCGATGCATCCCGGCTGACTGCACGTGCTGACTGCCGCACGAAGCACCGCACTGCGCACGCAGCACGACGCGCAGGGCACTCGTGCTCTACCGCGGGATCAGCCGCTGGCGCAGCACCTGACAGTGGTCGCGGACGGCCGCAACGTGTGCCGCGTCGCTGCCGGCCGCGTATTTCAGGTACGTCTCGTAGTGGTCGAGCGCCCGCACGATTTGACCCGCGTCCTCGTAGAGCAGCGCCAGGTTGTAGTGCGCCACCGCATTGCCCTCATTGACCTCGATCGCCCTGATCAGCGTCTCGCGCGCCTCGTCCGCGTGGCCGCCCGCGCGCTGTGACAGCGCCAGGTTGATCAGCGCCTCCTGGTTGGCCGGGCGTCCTGCCAGGATACGCCGGAACTGGGCGGCCGCCGCCTCGACGTTTCCCGCCCGCATCAGGCCGACGCCGAGGTTGTTGCGGGCGGTGTCGTAGGCGGGATCGATCGCAATCGCGCGCCTGAACTCGCGGTTCGCCTCCTCCAACAAACCCTTCCCCTGGTACAGCAGTCCGAGGTTGTTGTGCGCCTGCGCCTTCGAATCGTCCGCCTCGAGCAGCGCGCGATACTCGCGAATCGCGTTCTCGATATCGCCGCTCTGTTGATAGTGCAGCGCGCGCACGAGGCGTTCGTCGTCGGGGCTGACGGCGCCGCCCGCCGTGCGCGTGGCGGCGACCGGTGCGGCGTGCGCGTCGCCTGCCGCGCGCCGATCGGGCGGCGCGATCGGCGCCGCCTCGTGGGCGGCGGACGGCGGCTGCCGGCTCGCGGGCTGTTCCGGTGCGCTCGCGCGAACCGGTGCCGACCCCGGCATCTCCGGCGATCGCGCGGCGGAACGAGACTTCTGTAGCCCGGTGTCCGACGGTCTCACTCCGGCAATCGTGGCAGGCGTGATGCGGGTTCGCAGCGCCGGCTGATCCGGGTTCGAGCGTCCCGGCATGACCGTCATGTAGAGAAGAACTGCGGCGGCGCCCAGGACGCCCAGGATGGCGGGCACATGACGCCGGTACCAGGGAACGACTCGCCCGCCGCCCGACAGCGCGTCCAGGACAACGGCCCGGCTCGCCGCCGTCGACTGGCGCGCCGAATCCGCGGCCGATCGGTCCTCACCCCCGACCGGCGGCCCGTCGCTGCGCCGCTGCCGTCGCAGATTGTCGAGAAGGCGGCTCACGGCTCATCCCCCGACGCGCGGCGCCATCAGCCGGCCGCGCAGCCAGCGAAACTTCGGCGCCGGCGCAGGCCGCAGATCCAGCGTCTCGACGGCGCGGGCGATGATGTCGCGCGACACCTGCCCGGTCTGCGCGGCGAAGGCGCCGAACAGCGCGCGATCGCAGATGAGGTTCACGAGGCGGGGAATCCCGCCCGAACACCTGTAGATGTGGTCGAGAGCGGGCTGATCGAACGCGACGGAGCCCGACCCGCCGGCGATGGTCAGGCGGTGCCGGATGTAGCTGGCCGTTTCGTCGCGCGAGAGGGGCTTCAGCTCGTAGCGGATCGAGATGCGTTGATCGAGCTGGCGCAGGGCCGGCGTGCGAAGCAGCGTCTGCAGATCGAGCTGGCCGACCAGCATGATCTGCAGCAGCTTCTCCTTGTCGGTTTCGAGGTTCGACAGGATCCGCAGCTGTTCGAGCACCTTCAGCGGCAGGTTCTGCGCCTCGTCGATGATCAGCACGGCGCTGCCCCTCAAGGGCAGCAGGCTGAGAAGGAAATCGTACAGGGTGTCGATCAGTTCCTGCTTGCTGACGCCGTGCAGCCGGCCCTGCTTCATCTGCTCGCGCGAGACGACGCCGAAGTCCTGGAGCACGAGCTTCAGCAGGTCCTCCTCGGACAGGAACGGATTGAGGACGAGCGCGGTGAACGTGTTGCGATCGATCGTCTCGAGCAGCGCGCGGCAGAGGGTCGTCTTTCCCGTGCCGATGTCGCCGGTAATCGCGATGAAGCCCTCGCGGCGCCGAATCGCGTACTGGAGCAGCTCGAACGCGCTCGCATGCGACTCGCTGCGATAGTGGTACTTCGGATCTGGCGTCAGGCTGAACGGCTTCTCGACGAACCCGAAATATTCTTCGTACATGGCTAGGAGCCCGCGTGAACTGACACGCTCCTACCCGATCGTCGGCGTGAGGAGGATGACGAGTTCCGTTTTCCGGGCGGTCGCAGGTTTCGCGTGGCGGCCGAACAGACGGCCGAGTACGGGAACCGCGGCCAGCCCGCGCGCCTGTGCCGGCTCTCTGCGCGTCGCGGCCTGCATCAGGCCGTCGATGACGATGGTCTCCCCTTCGCGCACGCGGACGAGCGTGTCGGCACCCCGAACCTCCAGGGACCGCGCCACGCTCGGCGCGACGCTCATCTGAATGATTCGGTCGGCGCTGATCTGCGGCGTGACGGTCAGCACGACGGCGTCAAAGATTCCCTGGAACGCCTGCGGCGCGCCCGCGCGCACGATCGCCGGCTCGTTGTTCATCACGGCGACCCGGGGCGTCGCGACCACCTTGACGACGCCCTGCGTCGCAAACGCACGCAGCAACCCGTCGAGGTTGCGAATCGTGAGGGCAGGTGCCGGCCGGCCCTCTCCGGGCTTCGCCGCGGCCACCGCATCGCCGGCCGCCCTGAGCACGACGCTCCAGTCGATCCCGGCGGACGCGCGGTCGTTCAGATCGACCTCGACGAATGTCGCCTGGATTTGAACCTGGCGCGTGACGCGCAGTTCGGCGAGCTCCAGGTAGTGCGAGACCCGGTCGAGGCGATCCGGGTAGTCGGTGACCCGCACGAGGCCCGCCTTGCGATCGATCGTGAAGGTGCCCTCGGCCGACAACAACGGACCGATCGTGCGGGTCACCTCATCGTAGAAGTCCGTGGCATCCGACGAGGTCACGCCGCCTGCGACGCCAGCGCGTCCCGCGCCAGCGGCAATCCGGCCGAAGCCGGCTCCCACGTCTCGAGGCTGCGCCGCGCCGGGCGCCGCCTCCGTCGTTCGCTCGCTCGATCGCCGTGTCGCCACGTGGTCGACGCTGAAGAAGCGCGTTTCGGTCGGTCGCCTGGAGACGCGCAGCACGTTGTCCGCGAGCGTGTACTGCAGGCCGAGCGGCTGCAGCGTGATGTCGAGCGCCTGCTTCAGCGTCACGTTCGCGAGCTCGCCCGTGAACGTGCCCGCCACGTCGGGATCGATGACGACGCTCAGGCCGGTGTCCTTGAGGATCAGCAGCAGGACGTCGCGAATCGGCTGCGCCCCGGAGAAGCTGAGTGAAAAGTTCTGGCCCGATCGTGCCGCGGCCGGCACGCGGTCATCGAGCTGGGTGACGGGAAGCGGTGGGAGCGGCGCGGCGGCGCCGGCCGGGCGCTGTGGCGGCGGCACCTGTTGCGTCGTCCGCGCGACGGGACGCACCGGGGCAACGCACAGCGCGGCCGCCAAGAGACCGGCGCCCAGCGTCCTGCTCCACGTGCCTGTCATGGCTCTCCGGCCTCTCCCGGGCGGACGGATAGACACAAGTGCCGTACACGTGGGTTTTCGGCTGATTGAGGGGGGAACGTTAGGGACGCGCTGGACCAGCGACGAGGGACCAGGGCCTGGTTCTTGGTCCCTGGTTCTTGGTCCCTGGTCCTTGGTCTACGCTTCCGGCGGCGGGGGCGGCGGTACCGGCGGCGGTATGGGCGACACGGGTGGCGGCGGCGGCACAGGCGCGGCCACGACCGTTGGCTTGCCCCGGCCGAAGATCGCCGCGCCGATCATGCCGCCGATCGTCGCGAAGATGGCGCCGAAGACGAGCCACAGCATGAACGTCGAGATGAACGCGAGCGCGAGGCCCGTGCCACCGAACATGCTGCGCTCCATGAACACGCGCAACCCCTCGGGCATGTCGCGGCTGTTCTCGAACACCTGCTGCATGAAGTGCGACTCGAGGGGCCCGAGGATCAGGTAGATGGGAATGTAGAGCACTGAGCGCACGACGGCGCCGATGATGCCGGCAATCAGGCCGCCCAGCGCCCCGTCGCCGACCGTGATGGCGACGAGCGACGCGTTCTGCATGAGGTAGGCGGTCACGATACCACCGCCAATCACCCACATGCAGCAGCAGGTATTCAACCAGCCGATGAACGGCAATGCCGAGAGGACCCCGATGAACAGCCCACCGATCAGCGCCGGTTGCAGGTTTTTCGAAGGCATGCAACCTCACGGCGATCGTCCGAGGTCCGAGGTCCGAGGTCCCAGGTCCGAGATCGACTTCGGACTTCGGACTTCGGACTTCGGACGACGCTAGTCGTAATACTCCCGTCCGAGGTGCGTGATCAGTTCCTCGCCACGCAGATAGCGCAGCGTGTTCTTCAGCTTCATCAGCTGGATGAACAGGTCGTGCTCCGGATACAGCCCCTTCGCGTGCATCGGGCTCTTGAAGTAGAACGAGAGCCACTCCTGGATGCCGCTCCAGCCCGCGCGCTTGGCGAGGTCCATGAAGAGCACCAGGTCGAGCACGATGGGCGCCGCCAGGATGCTGTCGCGGCACAGGAAGTTGATCTTCAGCTGCATCGGATACCCGAGCCAGCCGACCAGGTCGATGTTGTCCCAGCCTTCCTTGTTGTCGCCGCGCGGCGGATAGTAGTTGATCCGCACGACGTGGCAGACGTCGCCGTAGAGTTCCGGATAGAGGTGCGGCTGCAGGATGTAGTCGAGGACCGACTTCTTGCTCTCTTCCTTCGTCTTGAACGACTCGGGATCGTCGAGCACCTCGCCGTCACGGTTGCCGAGGATGTTGGTCGAGTACCACCCCTCGACGCCGATCAGTCGCGCTTTCAGGCCCGGCGCGATGATCGTCTTCATCAGCGTCTGACCGGTCTTCAGGTCCTTGCCGGCCACCGGCGAGTTCGTGCAGTTGGCCAGTTCCAGCATCGCCGGCACGTCGGCGGTGAGGTTCGGCGCCGCGTTCGCGAACGGGATGCCTTCGCGCAGCGCCGCGTACGCGTACACCATGCTCGACGGGATCGCGTCGTCGCTCTTCTCGAGCGCCTTCTCGAGCGACGCGACCGACTGGTGCACGGCCGACTCGGTCATGAAGACTTCCGTGCTGCCGCACCACACCATGATCAGCCGATCGAGCTTGTTCTCGGCCTTGAATCGCCGGATGTCGGCGACCACCTGCTCGGCCAGATCCTTCTTGTTCGCGCCCTTCTTGACGTTCGGCCCGTCCAACCGCTTCACGTAGCGGCGGTCGAAGACCGCGGGCCAGGGCTTGATGGCCTCGAGCTCGGGCCGCACCTGTTCGAGCAGCGCCGGCTCGAGCACGCCGGCGTTGGCCGCCGACTCGTACGCGTTATCTTCGAAGATGTCCCACCCGCCAAAGACCAGGTCGTCGAGGTCGGCGAGCGGCAGGAATTCCTTGATCAGGGGCGAACGCGCCTCCGTGCGCTTGCCCAGCCGGATGGTCCCCATCTGCGTCAGGGAGCCGATCGGACGGGCGATTCCCTTGCGGACGGCGATCACGCCGGCGATGAACGTGGTACTGACGGCCCCGAGGCCGACCAGCATGACTCCGAGTTTTCCTCTGGCTGGGGCGATTTCGACTGGTTGACTCACGGCGGAGAACTATATCATGGTGGCAGGCCGGCGCACGGGCACCGGCCTGCCACTGGCAGCGATCAGGGATCAGGGAGCAGAGGCCGGAATCGCTGCATATGGCGCAGCTTCTTGATTCCTGATCCCCGATCCCTGTTCTCCGATCTCTGCTCCCTGTTCGATCGCATCATGGCTTTTTTCCGCCCCGGCCCAGGTCCCTACGCGCTGGCGATCGTGATGACCGGCGTGCGTCTGGGCGAGCGCCTGCTCGAGATCGGCAGCGGCACCCCCGGCCTGTTCGGCGCGCTGGCCCAGAAGACCGGCCTGTCGGGACATGCCGCCGGCGTTGCCGACGATCCGCCGGGTGCGGCCGCGCTCGAACAAGGCGGTGCCGAGGCGGGCGCGCTCGTCGACGTGGAGGTCGCCTCGCCGGCCTCGCTCCCCTACGATCCGGAATCGTTCGACCTGGTCGTCGTCGATGCGACCGCGATGCCGGTGGACAAGGCCGCCGCGTGGCTGCCCGAAGCGTTTCGCGTCCTGCGCGCCGGCGGCCGCCTCATCGTCGCGCAACGGACCGGCGGCTTCCGACTCTGGGGCGTCTTCGAACTCAGGTCATCGTCCGGGCCCGCCAACGCGGTCATCCGCGCGCTGCAGACGAGCGGCTACCGCCCGGTCCGCAAGATCGCCGAACGGGATGGGTGGAGATTTACCGAAGGCCTCAAGCCACGGACCTGAGGCCTGTCAGTAGCGAGCAGCCAGTAGCGAGTAGTGAGCAGGCTACTGTCTGGTGACTGCTTCCCTACTCATTACCTACTCGCCACTCACTCCTCACTCTCACTACTTCCACGGTTCACCTCGCGCACGTCAGATGCCGTCCCCCGTCGATCGCGATCGTCTCGCCCGTAATCCAGCCCGCGCGCTGCGAGGCAAGAAACAGGATGAGCTGCGCGATTTCCTCCGGCTGGCCGGCGCGGCCGAGCGGGTGCGTTTCCTTCGATCGCTCCAGGAATTTCGCGTACTGATCCTCCGCCATGCCCGATCGCCGGTGCAGGTTGGTGACGACGACACCCGGGTTCACGGCGTTGACGCGCACCCCTTTCGAGGCGAAGTCGAGTGCCGCGCAACGGGTGAGCTGATCGACCGCAGACTTGCTGGCACAGTAGGCGGCGAGCCCCGGAAACGCGCGCAGGCCGGTGACGCTCGACACGTTGACGACGGCGCCGCGCCGGGCGACGAGGTACGGCGCGGCCTCGCGCATCAGCCGGAACGGCGCGCGCACGTTGATGGCAAACATCGTGTCCCACATCGCGTCGGTGGTCGCCTCGACGCCGCCCGATCCGATGATGCCGGCGGCGTTGACCAGCACGTCGATCGCGCCAAACGCCGCCGTCGCGACGCGCACGATCGTCGCGGCCGCGCCGTCCGCCGTCACGTCGGTCACCACCGCTTCACACCGGCCGCCGGCGCCTTGAATCGTTGCCGCCACCTCGTTGAGTGCGGTCGTGTCCCGCCCGACCGCTACCACGCTGGCATGCTCGCGCCCGAACGCCTGCGCCGTCGCGCGACCGATGCCGCTCGACGCGCCCGTCACAATCGCAACCTTGTCTGTGAACATTGTTTGAATGGCGGGGGCCCCTGCACCCCGCCAAGCTCCTCGCTCGCGGGGCCCCTGCGCCCCGCTCCGCTTCGTCGCCTTGTTTGAATGGCGGGGGGCCCCCTGCACCCCGCCAAGCTCCTCGCTCGCGCCCTTCGACAGGCTCAGGGCGCCCCGAGCAACGTCGAGGGGC
>Ga0315280_10002453_pt1 | contig 30007 bp, 22 predicted proteins | sample YL17G06_40_MG_FD_203697 | JGI IMG/M metagenome (GOLD analysis project Ga0315280, IMG submission 203697) | Sediment microbial communities from Yellowstone Lake, YNP, Wyoming, USA - YL17G06_40 | ecosystem: Environmental > Aquatic > Freshwater > Lake > Sediment | place: USA: Wyoming | collected... | reverse complement strand
AGTGGACTCTCCACCCCCTCGATGGCCGTGTCAAGGAGGACCCGCAGGTCCGGGCCGCCGTCAACAAGGTGCGCGCGGGCGTCGTCAGCGATCCGCACTTCGGAGCTGTCTACAGCCAGATCGTCGCCACGGCCCTCCGGGACATCCTGAAGAGCTGGCCGACCACCGGCCCGAACAGGGACACCCCGCTCGGCAACCTCATCACCGACGCCTTCATGAAGAGGCTGACGAAGGCCAACTTCCAGGTCGATTGCGCCCTCGACGTCCTCGGCTACGAGGGGGGCGACATCTACGCCGGCAAGGTCGTGGGGAACAACATCATGAGGGCCGTTCCCTATGGATACGACCAGGACACGGGGCTCGACTTCAAGGTCGTCGTCGTCCAGCTGACTCCGGAACTACTCATCGGCGGCCTCGAGTACGCAGTCGATCAGGTCAAGCTGACTACGGATCTCGCCGTCCAAGCCTCAGGCCTCACGTTCAACTACGACTCGAGCAAGGACCCGGGCACGAGGGTTGACCAAAGTTCTGTGCTCGTGGGCGGGAAACTCTTGGGCTCCAAGCCCTCTTACTATGTCGCGATGAGCGATCAGGTCTTCAAGTTCCTGAACGCGCTGATGGGGGGCGCGTTGCCGAGCACGCCGACCGGCCTCAATGAGTATACGATCGTCCGGGATTATATGAGGTCGCTGCGTTTTGTCCGTTACGACTCGCAAGGCCGGATCAAGGACACCGGCGCGACGGCGACCGCGGTGAAGTGATTCTTCCGGCCCGGGGACGGGCCCGGAGGGCCGTCCGGGACGAGGCGTCGCCTGGGGGGTGCGACGGCTCTCCGGACAAGCTCCGGCAGGGCTTCCCCGGGCCCCTTTTTTTCATGGGCCGGGGCGACCTTACGCCGGTCCGCCGCCGTCTTTATTTTTGCTGGCAAAACGTGGATAATACCTGCTTGCCGCAAGAACCTATCGCGCAAAGGACCCGATAATGAAAAAAGCCTGCCTCATTCTCCTCGCCCTGACGTTCGCCTCGAGCCTCGGCTGCCAGCAGGAGACCGGACCGGACAAGACCTCGAACCCGACAAGCCCGAACTTGCCGCGGGCCGCGCAGGTCCAAACCCCCGCCCCAGCGGCTCCCGCCGTCGCCGTCGACCGTCTCCACGACGAGGAGGCGACGACCATGAGCGGCCTCGCCGCCGCCTCGGATGAGTCCAGGAAGATCGAGGCGGCCGCGTCCTGGCAGGCCTTCGCCAAGTCGATCAACGGGCACTGGAGCGCCTTCGACACGGCCATCCTCGAGCCCATGAAAAAATGGGCCGGAGAGGACCTCCGGGAAAGCCGGCTGGTCACGAAGACGCTCTTCTATCCCTTCGGCGGGCCGGACTTTATCACCGCCTTCGCCTTTTACCCGGACGTCGGGAAGACCGTCCTCATGGGCCTCGAACCGGTGGGGAACCTGCCCGACTTCGGCCAGGAGACGCCCGAGTGGCGGGACGGATTCTTCCAGGACTTCGAAACGATCCTCTCCGACTTCCTGAAGCGCGGGTATTTCGTGACCGAGCACATGAACGAGGCCTTCGCCAAGGGCAGGGTGGACGGGGCCCTGCCCGTGATGCTCTTTTTCCTGAAGCGGTCCGGGAACACCATCGTCGGCCTCCGCCGTCTGACCGTCGACGGGAAGGGGGAGTGGGCCGAGTCTCCGTACACCGTCCAGAAGCGTCTCGGCAGGCGGCCGAACGGCGTGCGGGTCGAGTATGTCCGGCCGGGGGAGGCCGTCGCGCGATCCGTCTATTATTTCTCCTGCGATCTTGCCGACCCCGCTTTCCCCAAGGCCTCGCCGCTTTACCGCCTGTTCGATGGTCTCGAGGGTGTGACGACCTTCATCAAGTCGGGGTCCTACCTGCTTCACTACGCCGACTTTTCCAACCTCCGGGCGATGATCATGGCGAAGAGCCTCTACGTTCTCGAGGACGACACGGGTATCCCGTACCGCTATTTCAAACGGCAGGACTGGGAGATGCAGCTCTACGGCGCTTATGCCAAGCCCGTCGAGGACTTTCCGGCCCTCGTCGAGCAGAAGGACCTCAAGGCCGCCTACGACGACCCGGCCGGGAACGTCAAGCCCCTGCCGTTCCATTTCGGCTACCGCTGGGTGTCGAAGGTCGACAACCTCCTCCTGACGAAGAGGCCCGCGGCGAAAACCGGGAACGGAGGCCTCTGAGCCGGCGACGGACACACCATGGAACCTGAAAAAGGCGTGAGGATCCCGCTCGCCGTCCGCGTCGCGTTCGCGGCGGCGTTCCTGGGCCTCATGATCTTTGCCTCGATCAGGCTCACGCCGGTCTTCACGGGGCTGATGAGTCGCCCTGAGGAGGTCGGCCGGTTCGTCGCGTCTTACGGCTCCGTCAGCGCCCTCGTTTACGTTATCGTCCAGATCGTCCAAGTCGTCATCTTCGTCATCCCAGGGGAGGTTGTCCAGGTCGCCGGAGGCTACATCTTCGGAACGTGGCTCGGGGCGCTGCTGTCCGTCCTTGGGATCCTCGCCGGCACGGCCGTCGCCTTCTTCGCCGCCCGGCTCCTCGGGTATGCCCTCGTCCAGGCCCTTGTTTCGCCGAAGAAGCTTCAGAGATTCGAGTTCCTCATCAGCGACCCAAAAGCCGAGATCGCTATGTTCGTCCTCTTCTTGGTTCCCGGCATCCCCAAGGATTCGCTGGTCTACATCTCGGGGTTGACGCCGGTCAAGCCGCTGAGGTTCTTCCTCATCTCCATGGTCGCACGGATTCCCGGGATATGGGGGGCGGCCTACATCGGTGCCCACCTGCAACAGAGGGACTACGGGCCGGTCTGGATCCTCTCGGCCGTGGCGCTCGTTCTCTTCGTCATCGGCGTCGTCTTCAGAGAAAGGATCATCGATCGCCTCCACCGCCTGCGGCGCGGCGACACCGATACGCCGGCCGGGCCGCGGCCCTGAGGGCAGGCCGGGCGCAGGCGGCCGCTCCGGGGCTCCGGCGGCATCGCGTTTGTGATAGAATATCGCCGATTCCGGGATTGGGAGTGTCCAACTCATGATCAAGAAACTTTTCGCAACCGACGGCAGCCTGTCCGGAACGATCCTGCGCGTGGCGCTCGGGGCGGCCATGCTTCCCCACGGCGCCCAGAAGCTCCTCGGCCTGTTCGGCGGCGCCGGCTTCAACGCCTCGATGAAATGGTTCGAATCGAACTTCCACGTCCCCGCCCTTCTGGCCCTGGCGGCCATCCTCGCCGAGTCCGTGGGCGCCGTCGCGCTCGTCGCGGGGTTCTTCACCCGGCTCGCGGCCCTGGCCGTGGCCGTGGATATGGCCGTCGCCGTCTATCTCATCCACTGGAAGATCGGGTTCTTCATGAACTGGATGGGGAACCAGAAGGGTGAGGGCTTCGAGTACCATATCCTGGCCATCGCCATCGGCCTGGCGCTGACGGTCAAGGGCGGCGGGCGGTGGTCGGTCGACCGGGCCCTCGCCGGCGGGAAGTGACGGCAGCGGCTATCTCGTAACGCCGGTCCCGGTCCTCCCGACGTCGAGGTCGACGTCGTAATAGACCGCGGACATCGGCCGGCCGGAGACCGGTTCGACGTTATCGAGCCGCACCACGGCGTGATAGATCCCTTTCCTCAGTTCCGTGGTCGAAACCCTGTTCGTGATCGTCTGGGTCCGGCCGTCCTTGGCCACGGTCACCGTAAGCCAGGGGGGGAGCCCCGGGCGGACTTGCCACGGCGAGAGCTCGGCCGTGCCCTTGTTGGTGATGGTCAGCGTTTTCGTAAGGCTCTGAGGCCCTTTTCCGGTCGCCTCGAACGACAAAAGGTACGTGTCGGCGACGATGACGGGGGGGAGGGGGAAATCGCTCGACCTGGATATGCGGAGGAAGCGGACGTCCTGCGGAAAGACGGTCACGGCGAACGAACCGTCCGGGCCGGCCGAGCCATTCGACGTTTCATGACGCCAGAGGTCGCGCACATAGAACTCCGTCCCCGGGATCAGGCCGACGTCCTGTAGCCTGAGGGTTGCTTCGGCCTGGGTCAGGCCGTGGTTGAAGACCAACACGGTCCGGCTTCCGTCGAAGAGGGGCTTTGAGGCCCAGATACTGACCTCGCCCTCCGCGCGGACGATGCGCCCCTGAAGGCCCAACGGGTCCTGGTCGACGGCGATGGCCTCGGGATTGGTCAGGATCTTGACCGTCGATTCAGACATGTCCCGCAGGTCGTTCCCGGCCATGAGCGGCGCGGCCATCATGCACCAGAGGCTGAAGAAGGAGCGGTTCTCCGCCTCGGTCAGCCCGGGCATCCCGGCGATGAGCATGTCGGGGTCGTTCCAGTGACCAGGCCCAGCCGAGCGGTAAAGCTTCTCATTGGCCAGGGCGATCTTGACGGCGTGCTCCCAGTCGGCCCGGCCCGGACCGCAGATGTCCTCCGTCGTCCGCCACAAGTGCCCGATGGGAGCGGCCCACTTCCACGGCTCGCCCTCCCCCCATGAGCACAGGCTGTGGACGATGGGACGGCCGGCGGCGATCTGGGCTTCGTGGAGTTTCGTGTAGGTCTCGACGATGTCCTGGCCCTCCGTGTTGCACCAGTCGATCTTGATGTAGTCCGCGCGCCAGTCGGCGAAGCGGTGCATGTCCTCGGATTCGTGCCCCTTGGTGCCGGGCATAGCCTTGCTGCAGGTGTGGGTGCCGGCATCCGTGTAGAGGGCGTACTTCAGGCCCTTCCGGTGGATGAAATCGCCGAGGCCGCGGAGTCCGGACGGGTAGCGCTCGCGGTTCGTTGTGAGCAAGCCGTTCTTGCCGCGGGAGAAGCAGATCCCCTCGTCCGGGCCGACGTAGGAGTAGCCGGCGTCTTTCATGCCGCTTGCGACCAGGGCGTCGACGATTTCCCTGATGAGCTTCTCGTTTTGCGGCTCCTGGCCGAAGATGTTCCAGGGATACCAACCCATGGGCGGGGTGAGGGCCAAGCCGTCATCCTTGGCGTGGACGGCGGGGGAGGAGAGTTGGCCGACCCGGGCGGCCGCCAGGACCGCGAGCACAGCAACCATTCCAATGACAACCGCAGGCCTGCTTCTCATGGGACGCCTCCTTTTGCGATGGGCTCTTTGGACAGGATACCCACGGCGTCCGGGCCAGTCAATGGGGGAGGGGGGGGCTAAGGGTGGGGTTCGCAGATGCTAGTGGAGAATTGGCTGGGAAGCAAGGATTCGAACCTTGATTGCATGATCCAGAGTCATGAGTCCTGCCGTTGGACGACTTCCCAGCAGGGACCACTATATTAAAGAAAATCTCGGCGGATTTCAAGCCTCAAGATCAAGAGGGACAGGACCCGTTTGTCCCCTCATCTGGGCGTTGAGACCCGCTCCCGTTCATGGTAAGATGAGCGGCAACGGATGAAGAAGCACCTCCCGAAGATCCTGATCATCGCCGTCCTGACGGCGGTCTTCGCCTACTTCTTCGCCCGGAGCGCCAAGTGGGCCGACGTCCTGAAATACATCGAGGGCGTCAACCTGCCGCTTTTTCTTCTCCTGTTCCCCTTCGCCACCGTTCATTTCTTCACGCGGGGCCTGCGCTGGCGCTACCTCCTCATCCATGAGAAGAAGGGTGTCCGCTTCTCGAACATGGTCGCGGCGAACGCGGTCGGGTTCACCGTCACCTTCGTCTTCCCCGGCCGTCTCGGCGAGCTCATCAAGCCGCTTTACCTCGCCCGCAAGGAAGGCATCCGCAAGGGCTTCGCCATCGGCACCGTCGTCGTCGAGCGCATCTTCGATATGTTCACGATGTGCTTCCTCCTGGGGCTCTTTCTCCTCGCCGGGCCCCTGTTCCCCGGGCTTTTCGACGTCGCTCCGGACGCCTACGGCCGGCTGAGGTTCTGGGGGATCGTCGGGGTCGCCTTCGCTCTCGCGCTCCTCCTCCTCATCGCCGCGCTGTACTTCTTCCGGGAGAAGGCCGTCGGCGCCATCGGCTTCCTCGTTAGGCCCCTCCCCGAGCGGATCCGCCGCAGCATCATCGGGCTTCTCCACGAGTTCATCGACGGCCTGAAGTTCTTTCACTCCCCGGGCAATTTCGTCATGTACACGCTCCTCTCCTTCGTCGTCTGGCTGGCCATCATCTTCTACTACTGGCTCATGATGTTCGCCTTCCACGTCCGGGTTCCGTACTTCCTGGTCGTTCCCTACGTCTTCCTGACCATGATCGGGGCCTCTATCCCGACGCCGGGCATGGCGGGAGGGTTCGACTACTTCAGCAAAATCGGCCTAACATCGCTCCTCCACGTCAACGCCGACCTGGCCGTAGGCATGACCCTCGTCATCCACGCCATCCAGGTCCTGGTGACATGCGTCGTGGGTTATGTTATATTATGCCGCGAGGGCTTATCCCTCTTTCAGATCAAGAAGATGGGAGAGAGCGAAGAGCTATGAGGTGTCCCTTCTGCGGCTTCCTCGAAAGCAAGGTCATCGACTCCCGGGAGAGCAAAAAGGGCCTGTCCATCCGGCGGCGCAGGGAGTGCCTCTCCTGCAAGCGCCGCTTCACGACCTACGAGAAGATCGAAGAGATCCCCTACATGGTCGTTAAGAAGGACGGCACGCGGCAGCCCTATGACAGCCAGAAGCTCCTGCGGGGCATGATGAAGGCCTGCGAAAAACGGCCCATCCAGATTAGCCAGCTCGAAGAGATCGTGGAGGAGATCGAGTCCCTCCTCCAAGAGCGGCCGGACAAGGAGATCAGCGTCGCCGAGATCGGCCAGCTCGTCATGGACCGCCTCAAGACGCTGGACAAGGTCGCCTACGTGAGATTCGCCTCTGTCTACCGCGAGTTCAAGGACGTCCCCGAGTTCCAGCAGGAGCTCGAGAACCTTATGAAAGAGAAATAGCCCCGGCGCCTCCGATGGTCCGCCGCATCAAGCCCGTTTCCCGCATCCGGAAAACGGAAACCGTGGTCCGGAAAACGGAGAGCCCCGTCCCGCTCCAGAAGCGGGCCGTGCCGGCCCTGGGCGAGCTCACCCTGCCGGCCGTGGACATCTACGAGAAGGAGCGCGAGATCGTCGTCGAGATGGAGCTCCCCGGCGTCCAGGAGAAGGACATCCGCATCCTCCTCTATCCGAGCCGCCTCGAGGTTCGGGGACTGAAACGTGAAGTCCCGGGCCACGAGGGCCTGCGCTACCTCCGGCTGGAGCGGGAGTTCGGCGGCTTCCGGCGCGAGGTCGTCCTGCCTGGCGCCGTCGACCCGGGCAAAGCGTGCGCGTCCCTCGAGAACGGGATCCTGACGGTCGTCCTCGGCAAACCGCCGAAAAAAACGCTGGACGTGGACATCAAGAGCCGCGGGAACGAAGGATGAGAACGGAGAGCTTTCATGGCCCAGATCGACAATAAGAACGGCGAGCCCTTCGACGGGCTCATCGAGGAGCACAACCAGAAGCTGAACGTCCCCGCCCAGCTGCCCGTGCTCCTCCTGCGCGATATCGTCATCTTCCCCTACATGATCGCGCCCCTGTTCGTCGGCCGGGAAAAGTCCAAGAACGCCATCGACCAGTCGCTCTCGACGAACCGGATGATCCTCCTCCTAACCCAAAAGGACATGGAGGTCGAAGACCCGAAGCGCGAGGACGTCTACGACATGGGCACGGTCGCCCTGATCATGCGCATGCTCAAGCTCCCGGACGGCCGCGTCCGCATCCTGGCCCAGGGCCTCGTCCGGGCCCGGGTCGAGTCGTTCGAGGACGACGGCACGCTCGTCACGGCCAAGATCTCCGTCGTCGGCGAGCCGGAGAAGGGCGAGAAGACCCTGGAGAGCGAGGCCATGATCCGGAACGTCCGCTCGGGCCTCGAGCGGGCGACCTCGCTCGGCAAGTCCATCGCCCCCGAGGTCCTCATCATCGCCTCGAACGTCGAGGAGTCGGGGCGGCTGGCCGACCTGACGGCCTCGAACCTTGAGCTCAAGGTCCCGGAGGCCCAGGAGATCCTGGAGATCGTGGACCCCCTCCAGCGGCTGAAGCGTGTCTTCGAGCTCCTGACCCGGGAGCTCGAGCTCCTCGACGTCCAGTCCAAGATCTCGACCGAGGCCAAGGGCGAGATGGACAAGCTCCAGAAGCAGTATTTCCTGCGGCAACAGATGAAGGCCATCCAGAAGGAGCTCGGCGAGGGGACGGAGACCCAAGAGGAGGTCAAGGCCTACCAGGACAAGCTCCGCAAGCTCCGCGTCCCCGACGAGGTCAAGGAGGAACTCGAGAAGCAGATCAGCCGTCTGGTCCAGATGCACCCCGAGTCGGCCGAGACGGCCGTCGTCCGGACCTACCTCGACTGGATGTTCTCCCTGCCCTGGAACAAGTCCACCGTCGACAACCTCGACCTCCGCAAGGCCAAGACGATCCTCGACGACGACCATTACGGCCTGGAGAAGGTCAAGGAGCGGATCCTCGAATACCTCGGCGTCCGCAAGCTGTCCAAGACGATCAAGGGGCCCATCCTGTGCTTCGTCGGGCCGCCCGGCGTCGGCAAGACGTCGCTCGGCAAGTCCATCGCCCGGGCCCTCGGCCGGAAGTTCGTCCGCATCTCGCTCGGCGGCGTCCACGACGAGGCCGAGATCCGCGGCCACCGCCGGACCTACGTCGGCGCCATGCCCGGACGCATCATCCAGGGCATCCGGCGGGCCGGGTCGAATAACCCCGTCTTCATGATGGACGAGGTCGATAAGGTCGGCGCGGACTTCCGCGGCGACCCGTCCTCGGCCCTTCTCGAGGTCCTCGACCCCGAGCAGAACGACAACTTCCGCGACCACTATGTCGCCGTGCCATACGACCTGTCCAAGGTCCTATTCATCACCACGGCGAACCTCCTCGACCCCATCCAGCCGGCCTTCCGGGACCGGATGGAGGTCCTCGAGCTTCCCGGGTACACGGAGGAGGAGAAGCTCCAGATCGCGATCCGGCACCTCATCCCCAAGCAGGTCTCCGAGAACGCGCTGAGCGATAAGCTCATCCACATCACCGACGGCGCCCTCAAGAAGATCATCTCCCTCTACACCCGCGAGGCCGGCGTCCGGAACCTCGAGCGCGAGATCGCCTCGCTCTGCCGCAAGGTCGCCCGGCGCGTGGCCGAGGGCAAAAAGGGCCAGACGGTGATCACGTCGCAGACGATCGAGAAGTACCTCGGCCCGCCCAAGGTCTTCAAGGACCAGCTCCTCCACAAGAACCAGGTCGGCGTGGCCACGGGCGTCGCCTGGACGGCCGTGGGCGGCGAGATCCTCTTCGTCGAGGCGACGAAGATGCAGGGCAAGGGGAACCTCCAGATGACGGGTTCGCTCGGCGACGTCATGAAGGAGTCGGCCCAGGCGGCCCTGAGCTACGCCCGGGCCCACGCGGCGGAGTTCGGCATCGACAGCCGGATGTTCTACCTGAACGATTTCCACATCCACATCCCCGAGGGCGCCATCCCGAAGGACGGGCCGTCGGCGGGTGTCACGATCGCCACGGCGTTCATCTCCGTCTGCACGAACAACAGGGTCCGCTGCGACGTGGCCATGACGGGGGAGATCACGCTCCGGGGGAACGTCCTCCCCGTGGGCGGGGTCAAGGAGAAGGTCCTGGCGGCCCAACGGGCTGGCGTCAAAAAGATGATCATGCCGGCGGCGAACCGGAAGGACCTCGTGGACATCCCGAAGAAAGTCATCCGCGACATGGAGTTCATCTTCGTCGAGGACGTCAAGGACGTCCTCAGCCACGCCCTGGAGAAGAAGTTCGGACCGGCGAAAGGCCGGGCGAAAAAGTCCGGCTGACCCGCCTTCAGGGGGACGGCATGCGGCTCAGGGACATCGGCGAGCGGCGCCTTATCTCCGGGATCAGGCAGGCCGTCCCCGCGAAGCCGCGCGGTGTCATCCTGGGCATCGGCGACGACGCCGCCGTCGTCCGCGGCCCAGGGACCCTCGTCCTGACCCACGATCTCCTCGTCGAGGACGTCGATTTCCGGCGCGCCCTCTACCCGCCGCGTCTCCTAGGTCGGAAGGCCCTCAACGTCAACCTGAGCGACATCGCGGCCATGGGCGGCCGGCCCCTGTACGCCGTTCTGGGGCTCGCCCTTCCCGGCGGAATTGAGCGGCAATGGCTCGCCCAGTTCCTGAGGGGTGTCCTCGACGCGGCAGGGGCGGCGGGCGTCGCCCTGGTCGGCGGCGACCTTTCGTCGTCCCGGGAGATCGTCATTGCGGTGACGCTTACGGGCGAGGCGAGGAGGTTCGTTACGAGGAGCGGGGCGAAGCCGGGCGACCGCCTGTTCGTCTCCGGTACCCTGGGCGACGCGGCGATGGGGCTTCGGCTCGTCGAGCGGGGTCCAGCCCGGCGGAAAGGCCGGCCGGCCGGCCGCCTCGTCAAATCTTTTCTCGACCCTTCGCCCCGGCTCGAGCTCGGGCTCCTCCTCGCCCGGAGAGGGTTGGCTTCGGCCATGATCGACATCTCGGACGGCCTGGCCGTAGACCTGTCCCATATCTGCGAGGAAAGCCGGGTCGGAGCCGAACTCGAACTGGGCCGCGTCCCGATCTCACCGGAGCTGCGCCGCGCGTCCCGCAGACCCCTGGAGGCGGCCCTTTACGGAGGAGAGGACTTCGAGCTCCTGTTTACCGTCCGGCCGCGGAACATCCCCCGGGTCCGAGAGCTTGAGAAACGGTTCAAACTCACGGAGATCGGCCGCATCACCGCCCGCAAAAAGATCATGGCGGTCGATTCAACGGGAAGAAAGCGGCCCTTGAAGATCAGGGGCTACGAGCACTTCAGATAAGAAAAAGAGGGACTGTCCCCGCAGCGGGGACGCACCAGGACAGGACCCCTCCGACTCCTAACAGGCCGGGTATTCCCCTTCGAACACGACTTCCGCGGGCCCGGTCTGATAGACCTGGCCGTCCGCCGCCCATTCGACGGTCAAGCCCCCCATGCTTGTCCGGACCTTGACCGTGCGGTCCGTCAGACCCTTGAGCATCGAGGCCACAGCCGCGGCCGACGAGCCGGTGCCCGACGAGAGCGTTTCGCCGACCCCCCGTTCCCAGAACAGGACCTCGATCTCGCCGCGGTCGAGGACACGGATGAACTCGACGTTCGTGCGCTTGGGAAAGAACGGGTGCGATTCGATCTCCCGCCCGATTTGGTGCCACTCGATACGGGCAGGGAAATGGTCAACGAAGATGCTGCAGTGCGGATTGCCCATCGACAGGCCGGTGATCTCGTAGACCTTCTGGCCGATGGGCATGGGGTAGTCGAGGACGCGGTCGCGGGTCCGGCCGTCGTCGAACGGGATTTCCTCCGGACGCAGGCGCGGGGTCCCCATCTCCATCCGGACCTCATAGAGCGTGCCGGAACTCGCGATGATGTCGCCGGTCCTCTTCCCGGCCGCGGTCCTGAAGACGACCCGCCGGCCGCCGATCTTCTTATGATGGGCCAGCCAGGCCAGGGCGCAGCGGAGGCCGTTGCCGGAGATCTCGGCCTGGCTGCCGTCGGCGTTGAAAACCCGGAAGCCCGTCTCGTCGCGGGCCGGGGCCTCAAGGGAGAGGAGGAGCAGTCCGTCGGCGCCGACGCCCGTATGGCGCTCGCAGATCCGTCGGGCGAGCTCGCCGGCCCTGGCCGCGTCGGGGGCCGCGTCCTCGGAGACGACCAGGAAGTCGTTGCCGAGGCCGTGGAGCTTCGTAAAACGCATCAGCGGATCTTGAGCGCCACGATGTTGTCCGCGATGCGGTTCTCCGATTCGATCCGGACGAGCAGGATGAGCTCGTCGCCGGCAGCGGTCTTCTTTAGAATGCTCTCGAACTGAGCGACCGTCGTGACCTTGACCCGGTTGACCTCGATGACGATCATCCCGGCCTCTAGGCCCTGGCGGGCCGCCTCGCTCATGGCCTGGACATCGGTGATGAGCAGCCCCTCGGTCGTGCGCAGGTTGTAGCGGCGGGCGAGCTGGGGTGTCAAGGGCTGGAGGGACAGCCCGATATCCTTCTCCGGCGCCGCGACCTGCCCCTTCTGGGTCTCGGTTTCCTGCTCCTCGACCGTGGCCGTGACCCGGATCTCCTTGCCGTCCCGGATGACCTTCAGGTCGACCTTCTTGCCGGGTTCGATGTCCGCGATCTTGAAGCGCAGGTCGGTGACGCTCTCGACGGGCTTGCCGTTGATCTCGACGACGACATCGTAAGGCTTCAACTGGGCGCGGGCCGCGGGGCTGTCCTGCTCGACGGAGCTGATGATAGCCCCCTTGCGGTCCTTGAGCCCGAACTGCTTCCGCATGCCCTCCGTGATCTCCTGAGGGATGATGCCGAGGTAGCCGCGGACGACCCGGCCCTTCGCCTTGAGCTGGACGACGACCTTCTTGGCGATGTTCGACGGGATGGCAAAGCCGATGCCGATGTTGCCGCCGGTCGGGGTGAAGATGTTTGAGGTGATGCCGACGACCTCGCCCCTCATGTTGATGAGGGGTCCGCCGGAGTTGCCGCGGTTGATTGCCGTGTCCGTCTGGATGAAGTCCTGGTAGCTTCCGGTGTCGATCTGACGGCCCTTGGCGCTGATGATGCCCGCTGTGACCGTGTGGTCGAGCCCGTAGGGATTGCCGATGGCCAAGACCCACTCGCCGACCTTCATCTGGCCGGAATCGCCGAGCTCGGCGAAGGGCGTGTCCTTGGCGTCGACCTTGAGGAGGGCGATGTCCGTCTTCGAATCGGTGCCGATGACCTTGGCCTCATACTCTTTCCCCTGGACCGTGTTGACCGTCACCCGCTCGGCTTTCTCGACGATGTGGTTGTTCGTCAGGATGTAGCCGTCGGGGCTGATGAAGAAGCCCGTGCCCTGGGCCGTGACCGGCTGTTCCTGCTGCTGACGGGGCCTCTGCTGGCCGAAGAAACGGTTCCAGAAGTCCTGGAAGGGGTCGCCCTCGTCCATCCCGAAGGTGCTGACCTTCTCCCGGCGCTGGGCGTCGACCTTGACCACGGCCGGCCCGACCTTTTCAGAGATCGTGACGAAATCCATGTTCGTCTTGACCTCGGGGGATTGAGAGGCGAAGAGGTTGGAGGAGGGAGCCGCCGAGGGCGCCGGGTCGAAGACTGACGCCTTGGGCGCATTCCTCTCGGGGAGATAGAGAAAAACATAGCCCGCCATGAGCAGGCCCAGGAGGAAACTGGACAAAGCGATCCAAACGTATTTTTTCATGCTAAACCTCCAGAAGATAACGATTTAACGTACCATATCCAGGCCGGAAATTCAATTTTCCGAGGGATTAGGAACTCCATTGGGCCGCCTCGAGTTGCATTCCCGGGCGGGTTGCGGCTAAGATGGACCGGAAAGCCCATGACGCTCCGCCGCGGCCTCCTCATCGTCTTCGAAGGGATCGACGGGTCTGGGAAAACGACCCAAGCGAGGTCCCTCCTGAGGCGGCTCCGGTCGCGGGGCTTCAAGGCCGTTTTCTTCCGCGAGCCGACGAGGGGCCGGTGGGGCCGGGAGATTAAGCGCCTGGCCGCCCGGGCCGGTTCCCTGACACCGGAGGAGGAGCTCGAGCTCTTCGTCAAGGACCGGCGGGAGAACATCGAGAAGAACCTGAAGCCCGCCCTCGCCCGGGGAACGATCGTCGTGCTCGACCGGTACTATTTCTCGACTATCGCGTACCAGGGGGCCAAGGGCATCGACCTCCGACGGATTCGGCGCCTGAACGAGGCCTTCGCCGTCCGGCCCGACCTGGTCATCGTCCTGGACATCGGGGCCGGCGCAGGCCTGGCCAGGATCGCGGGGCGCAAGACGCGCGACGAGCTCTTCGAGCGCGAAGACTATCTTGTCCGGGTGGGGGAGATCTTCCGGAGCCTCCGCGGCCGCAATATCCTGCACCTGAACGGACAGGACGACCGCCGGGCCGTCGGCCGGGCCGTCTGGGCCCGGGTCGAGAAGATGCTCCCGATCTAAGGAGGGACTGTCCGGTTCGGGGACAGTCCCGCTGCTTTGTCTTTTCCCCCCTGATTTGCTATGATTGTTTTCCAAACCCATGGCCATCGCCTTCCTCAAGCTCAAGATCCGGAAACTCCGGGGGCGCGACATCGTCCGCATCCTCCTTGTCCTCCTTCTCGCCGGTGCGGCCGCCGTCCTGGGAGGGCTCTTCGGGTCCTTCATGGCCGTCAAGGACGACCTCCCCTCGATCTCCGAGCTCGAGACGATGAAGCCCAAGCTCATCACGACCGTCTACGCGGCCGACGGCCAGCCCATTAAGGAGTTCGCCGAGCAACACCGCATCGAGGTCCCCTTCGCCGACATCCCCGACATCCTGATCAAGGCCATCGTCGCCACGGAGGACAACCGCTTCTTCAGCCATGCGGGGGTCGATTACAAGGGCATCCTGAGGGCCCTCAGGGACGACCTGCCGAGGGTCCTCCGGGGACAGAGGCCTCAGGGCGCGAGCACGCTCACCCAGCAGCTCGCCCGCTCCCTGTTCCTTCACCCGGAGGTGAGCCTGCGGCGGAAGCTCAAGGAGATGTTCCTGGCCCGGGAGATCGAAAAGCAGTACTCCAAGAAACGGATCCTGGAGATCTACTGCAATTACTTCTACCTCGGCGACGGCGGGTACGGCGTCGGGTCCGCGGCCGATATCTTCTTCGGCAAGAGCGTCAAGGACCTGAGCCTGGAGGAGGCGGCCCTCATTGCCGGCATCTTCCAGCGGCCGGGGCGGTATTCGCCCTACGAGAATCCCAAGGTCACCCTCGAGCGCCGCAACCATGTCCTCAACCGGCTCGCCGAGGAGCGGTACATCACCAAGGACCAGGCCGAGGCGGCCAAGAGAACGCCGATGAGGGTCCTGCCGCTGAGGCAGACAAGCGGCGAATCCGGCGCCTATTTCCTCGAAGAGGTCCGCAAGTACATCGAGAAGAACTACGGCAAGGAGGCCCTGAAGAGCGGCGGCCTCAAGGTCTACACGACCCTGGACCAGAAGTTGCAGGGATACGCGGAGGCGGCCCTGCGGAGGGGGCTGCGCGACGTCGAGAACGCCAAGGACGGCTGGCGGGCGGACAAGCCGAACCTCCTCGCCGCCGCGCCCGACGTCCGGAAGGGCCTCGTCGACAAGGCTCAGCCCGCGCTCGAGGAGCAGTGGCTCAAGAGCTGGGGCAACCAGCTTCTCGAGCCGCAGGAGGTCTACGACGCCATCGTCCTCTCGGCGGACCGGACGGAGGCGACGGTCCGCGTCAAGAGCTTCACCGGGCGGATGACGAACAAGGACATCGGCTGGACCCGGGCCGGGTTCCTCTCGACCCTCATCAAGCGCGGCGACGTTGTCCAGGTCCGGGTCAACGCCGTCGACCAGACCCGGCAGGAGGCGCAGGTCTCCCTCGACCAGTATCCGGTCCGCAACGGTGGGTTCCTGGCGATCGAGCCCCAGACCGGCCAGATCAAAGCCATGGTCGGCGGCTATTCCTTCCGGACGAGTCAATACAACCGGGCGATGCAGGCGCCGCGCCAGACCGGCTCCGCCATCAAGCCCTTCCTGTACACGGCGGCCATCGAGAACGGCTTCACACCGGCCAGCCTGATCGTGGACGAGCCGACGACGTTCATCGACCGCTGGAACGGCGAGCCCTGGTCCCCGCGGAACTATGACCGGCAATTCAAGGGGGCGGTGACCGTCCGCATCGGCCTCGAGGAATCGCGGAACGTCGTCACGGCCAAGCTCCTCGACTATATCTCCCCCCAGGTCGGCGTCGACTACTGCCGCCGCTTCGGCCTAACCTCGCCGCTTTACCCGTATCTGGCCCTGAGCCTGGGCGCCTTCGAGGTCACCCTGGCCGAGCTCGTTTCGGGCTACTCGGTCTTCCCGAACAAAGGCGTCCGCGCCAAACCTTACTTCATCTCCCGGATCGAGGACAAGGACGGCAACGTCCTCGAGGAGACGCGGCCGGAGACCGAGGAAGTCATCTCGCCGCAAACGGCATACGTCATGACCTACCTCATGCAGGGGGTCGTCAAGGAAGGGACGGGGGCCGCGGCGGGTGTCCTCAACTGGCCCCTGGCCGGAAAGACAGGCACGACCGACAAGTATTCCGACGCCTGGTTCATCGGCTTTTCGCCCACGCTCTGCGCGGGAGTTTGGGTCGGGAACGACAAGCAGATCTCGCTCGGCGAGAGGCAGACGGGGGCCGCGGCGGCCCTGCCCATCTGGCAGAACTTCTTCGCCCGGGTCATCGAAGACAAGAAAAAGACGATGGCTCCGGCGGCCAGCCCGGAAGGCGGGCAGGTCCTGCCCGAGGACTTCGAGGTCCCGCCGAACCTGGCCTTCATCGACATCGATCGTAAGACGGGGCTGCTGGCGACGCCGGCCTGCCTCTTCGTCTTTCGCGAGGTCTTCTTTCCGGGGACCGAGCCCTCCCGCTTCTGCACGAACGCGGACCATATGCGGATCCTGGATTATTATTCCTCACAGAAGGCCAGCGAAGAGCACTGATAAAAAAAAGAAGGGGACGCCCCTTTCAAACCGGCTCAGGTGAAAGGGACGCCCCCTTGTATGGGAAAGGGGTTACTATCTCCTTCTCGCTCCACCACCGCTCGAATGCGAGCCGGAACTGCCCCGCGAGACCGAGCCGGAGCTCCGGCCCGAGGACGATCGCCCGGACGAGCTGCCCGAGCGGGACGTAATCCGGCCCGACGATCCGCCCGAACGGGACGACGGCGACGAGCGATAGATGCCGCTCGAGGACCTGCCGTAATAGTTCCCGCCCGAGAACGACCGGGCCCGCCCCGCGCCGCCGTCGCCGTAGTAGGGATTCGGGCTGTGGATCGCCGGGGAGGACGGATAGGTCCGCACGCTCTGCGGTGCGCCACCCCGGACGGCAGTCCCGGATGACGAGGCCACGGATGACCCGTAGCCGCCCAAGGCAGAGGGCGCGGCCGACATGGACTCGCTCTTCCGGATCCGGCGTGCCCCGGACCCGGAACTCTTGGATGAGCCGGACGAACGGGCCGGCGCGGACTTGCCGGAGTTGCCCGACTTGCCCTGCGCTCCCGTGCTCTTGCCCTGCGAGCCATCGTTCCTCTTGATCGAAGTCCCGCTCGAACCCTGACCGGAGGGGCGGGCGATCCCGCCGCGGTCCGGGACAAGACCGCCCGAGCTGCCGTCCTTCCGTAGCATGACCCGGTTGCCGTTGATCGGCTGGACGGAGATCTTCGTCCCCGACGGCCGCAGGTTCACCGTCCGGCTGGAGAGACTCATCTTCGTCAGGCTGCCCAGTGTCGCCGTGTCGCGCACCGCCACCCGCGACGCGTTGGGAGCCTTGAGCTGGTCCCTGCGGACGACGGTCAGGGCCCGCGAGCCGCTCGGGTAATATGCGCCGTAGTAGCCGCCGTAGAAACGGTTGCCCATGAGGATGCCCGGATATCCCCAGTAGCTCATGGGCGCCCAGCCGAAGTAGAAATCATCCCACCACCAGTTGACCCAGCCCGGACCCCACATCGACATGGGGATCCAGTACCAGCCGAGGTCCATGCCCCAGTGCCAGCGGCCGTAATGGAAGGTGACCCATCCCCACGGGTCGTAGGGCATCCACGTCCAGCCGCTCAGGCCGAGCCAGACCCAGCGCCCGTTCCAGTAGGGACGCCAGTCGGCGTCGATCCCGTTGGGCGTCCAGACGTCGCCGTACGGCGGGACATAGCGCCACTCGCCGTTCTGGTCGAGCTCGGACTCGTAGTCCCCGAGATCCTCGGGGAGGTATCTCTTGGCGTTCCCGGCGAACTGCTGGCCGAGTTCGGAGTTCCGGGATTGGTTGAAACGGTCGAACGCGTCATCCGCTACGGCCATGAACGGGGAGGGCTTGCCGGAGAACCGGCCCTCGGAGACCTCGAGCCGCTGGTCGGCCTTGACCAGGGTCGAGCCGCCCTCGCCGGCCACTTCGATGAGGCCGCGGAAGACGAGGACTTCTGTGTCATGGTTCTCGCGGACATTGATCCGGAAAATCCCCTTGTCCAGGATGTAGAACGAAGAATCGGCCGTGTGGATCTCGATGCTTTTCTCCTTGGCCAGGGTGCCGACGACGAGGTAGGCGCTCCCCGACCAGACGCGCATCCGGGCGATATCGTCGCCCTTCTTGGGGAGGTTCAGGATGTCGAGCTTGGAGTCGTTGTCGAGGCGGATATAATTCCCGCGGCCGAAGTGGACCTCCATCCGGCCGTCGGCCGTGCCCAGGCGGTCGCCCTCGCTAATGGGCATGTTCAGCACCCCTTCCTCGAAGCCGAGGTCGGAGGCGCGCTGGATGAACGTCTTGCCCTCGACGAAACTGACGCGGGCGACGGAGTCGTTGGTGTACTTGACGTCCTGCGGCTGTTGGGGCTGTCCCGGCTGCTGGGGGACGGCGGCCGCGGGCGGCTTTTCCTGGGACGGCGAGGTTTCCTGCGCCCAGGAAACCGAGAAAATGATCATGAGAGCGGCGAAGATGATGAGTGCTTTTCTCATGGAAGGTCTCCTTTATCGCATATTTTATCTGCAAGAAGTATGCCAAGGGCCTCCCCTGGACAACAGGGGGGGATTTCAGCCATTTTGTCCTATAAAAGGGACGTTTAGCCCCCGAGAGGACAGTTCAGGGAACGCAGGCGTCGCCAGGGGAAGGCTCGCGGCCGGGAGCCGGGGGGCTCAAAGCTCCCAGAAAGCGCGGAACGTCCGGAAGCAGGGCTCGAGCTCGCGCGCGGTAAGGGCCGAAGGTACGGCCTCTGAAAGAGAGGAGGAGGAAGAGGGATGGGCCAGCCGGTCGAGGACCTCGCGAACGCCGTCCTTGAGCACCTCCAGGTCGTAGCCGCCCTCCAGGACAACGGCCACGCGCCCCGGGCAGGATCCCGCCGCCATGTGCAAGAGCGCATCGGTGAGCCGGCCGAACCCGTCGCGGGTGACGAGCATCCCCCCGAGCGGGTCGCCGCGGCCGATATCGAAACCCGCGCTGACGAGGATGAACTCGGGATCGAAGCGGGCCGCGACGGGAGCGAGGATCTTCTGGAGAATGTAGAGGAAATCATCGTCGTCCTTGCCGGCGGCCAGGGGAACGTTTAGGTTGAAGCCTTTCCCCCGGCCGTCCCCGATCTCGCGGATCGCGCCCGTCCCCGGAAAAAGGGGGACCTGATGGGTCGAGAAATAGAGCACGTCCGGCCGGGAATAAAAGGCGTGCTGGGTGCCGTTGCCGTGGTGGAGGTCCCAGTCGACGATGAGGACCCGGCGAAGCCCGTGCCTCCGGATGAGATGCTCGGCCCCCACGGCGACGTTGTTGAAGAAGCAAAAGCCCATGGCCAGGGCGGCCTCGGCGTGGTGGCCCGGGGGCCGGACCACGGCCAGGCCGTGCCAGGCGCGGCCCTCGAGGATGAGGTCGAGGAGCTTCAGAAAGCCGCCGGCAGCGAGAAGCGCCGTCTCGAACGTCTTGGCCCCCGCGGACGTGTCCCCGTCGATGAAGACCCAATCGCGGCCCGCGGTCGCCCTGAGAAAATCGATGTAGGCGCGCTCGTGAACCCAGCCCAGCTCCTCGTCGGTCGCCGGGCGGGGTTCGATCGGAAGGAACGTCCCGGCCGCCTCCTCTTCGAGCATGCGGTTGAGGACGAGGATGCGCTCAGGGCTTTCGACATGGTAGGGACCCATGGAATGGTCGGCGAACCGCCTGTCGAAAACGACGCCCGGCTTCATCGTCCTCTCCTTCTCGGTCGGACAGGTCCCGTCACGGCGCACGAACGGCCTCGGGGATGGCCTCCACTCCAGAGTGCGTCTTGCGCTAAGCCGCACATGACGTTCTGGCCATTCCCCTTCGGCCGTCCGATCATCGCATCGTTTATCGGCCCTTTCCGACGTTCGTTTTTTCAGGGAAGAATTTCGCCAGCTCCTCCGGCTTCTGCTTCGGGGTCAAGAGGCTGACGATGACCAGGGCGGCGAGCGAAGCGATGAGTGCCGGGTAAATGAGCGGGATGCCCCACGGGTCGCCGTCCGGCACCTGGGCCGCGGGCAGGATCTTGGACAGGATGAAGAACGTGAGGCAGACGACCGTGCCAGAGATGATGGAAGCCAGCCCGCCGGCCTTCGTGACCCGTTTCCAGGCCAGGGCGGCGAGGAGGGCCGGGGTGATGGCGACGCCGTAGATCGTATAGGCGAAGAAGCTCATCTCGAGGACCGACTTGAGCTGGGTCGCGAGCAGGAAAGCGACGACGCCGATCGCGACGACCAGGACCTTCTGCAGCGCGACCATCTTCTTCGGGTCGGCGTCCTTCTTCAGGAACCTCTGGTAGATGTCGCGCATAAGGGTCGTCGAAGGGGACAGGAGGTAGTTCATGCCCGTGGAGATGACGACGGCGCAGGCCGCGCCGAGGAGCAGCACTCCGACCGGAGCCGGCACCAGGCTTCGGGCCGCCATGAGCACGACCTTGCCGCCCGCTTTCGGCACGCTGAGGTCGATCTGACCCTTGAGCTTGCTGTAGCCGAAGACGGCGATGACGACGACGATCGTCTCGACGAAGATCGTCCCCACGGTCCACCACGCGACGGCTTTCTTGGCATCCTTGGCCGACTTGGCGCTGTAGAATTTCTGGTACATGCTCTGGACGCCCATGAGGAGGAACATCGTCGAGAGGAAGTAGCCGACCGCCTTGAGCCAGGGATGGGCGCCGAACTGGTTATTGACGACGGCGAAGTAGCCGGCGGGGAGGGCCTCCTTGGCCACCGCCAGCCCGCCCGCAGCCGCGACGACGAAGGGCACCGCCAGGAGGCAGGCCAGGACGATGATGATCCCGTTCGGCAGGTCCGTGTAGGCGATGGCGACCATCCCGCCGAGCGTTGTGAACAGGATGACGAAGGCGGCGGCGATGAACGTGCCGGTCGACTCCGAGATCCGGCCGTCCGTGATGACGTTCAGGATGAACCCGCCGGCGACGAACTGGTACGAGACGATGGAGACGAACGACAGGATGAGGGCGATGGCCCCGAACAGCCGGGCCGCGGGCCCGTAGCGGACCTCGAGGACGTCGCCGACCGTATACTGGCCGAAGGTGTGGATCTTGGCGGCGAGGAAGTAGATCAGGATGATCCCCACCCAGGCGCCGCCGGCCAGCCACAGGGCCGAGAAGCCGGCCTTGGAGGCGAACTCGGCGCCGCTGATGAACGTCCCCGACCCGATCCAGGTGCAGATCAGGGTGAAGACCATGATCTGCCACTTGAGGCTCCGGCCGGCGAGCATGAATTGCTCCTGGCTCTTAATGCGCCGCGAGCGGATGAAGTTCAGCGCGGTGAGCGCCAGGAGATAGGCCAGGATGATCCAGACATAGAACGACATCGTCCCTCCTTCCTAGCGGGAGTCGGAATGCTTCAGAGGAGCGGCGGCCGTCACGGTTCCGTGCGTCATCCCGTCACGCCGTGCCGTTCGCGGCCTCGCCGCCGCTCTTTCTTTCGAGCTTCACGGACAGGAGCTTCGTCATGTTCGGCTCCGCCATCGTCGTGCCGTAGATGAAGTCCGCGACCTCCATGGTCTTGTAGTTATGGGTGATGAGGACGAACTGGGTCTGGTGCTTGATCTTCTTTAGGAGGTCGAGGAAGCGGGCCAAGTTGACGTCGTCGAGGGCCGCGTCGACCTCGTCGAGGAAGCAGAACGGGGACGGCTTGTAGCGGAAGAGGGCGAAGAGGAAGGACACGCTCGTCAGGGACTTCTCGCCGCCCGAGAGCAGATTGAGGTTCTGGACGCGCTTGCCGGGCGGCTGGGCCACGATCTCGACGCCGCTCTCGAGCGGGTTGTCCGGCTCGAGCAGCTTGACCTCCGCGTTCCCGCCCTTGAAGAGGGCCGTGAAGGTCTCCTGGAAGTTCTTGTTGACCTCTTCCAGGGCCTTGAGGAACTGGACCTTGCTCTCCTCGTCGATCTTGAGGATGGCCTCCTCGGTCGAGTGGATGGAGTCGCGGAGGTCCTGTCGCTGCCCGACGAGGAAATCGTGACGCTTCTTCTGGTCGAGGAATTCCTCCTCGGCCATGAGGTTGACGGCCTTGTAGCGGTTGAGGCTCTCCCGGGACTCGTCGAGCTCCTGCTCGACCTCCTCGTCGGCCATCTCGGCGACCGGGCGCCATTTTTTCGCCGCGCGGCGGGGTTTCAGGGCCTCCGGCGGACCGCCCGCCGGCGCCGCCTCCGGCGCCGCAACCTCTTCCGCCTCCTCCTCCGGGCCTTCGCCGAGGTCTTCGATCTCCGGAGCCGCGCTGCCGGCGGGGGAAGGCGGCGCCTGCTTCGCGGCCTCGGCCTCTGCCCGCAGTTCGGCCAGGGTCTTCTTGAGCTCCTGCCAGCACATCTCGTCGAGGTTGACGAGGTCGCGGTCGACCTCGGCCTTTCGGATCTCGTGCCGGACGCGCTCGTCCTTGGCCGCCTCTTCCTCCTCGCGCGTCCTGCGGATCGCCGCCTCCAAGGACTCGACGTCCTTGCGGGCCGACTCGATCCCCGACTCCGAGGAAGCCAGGGCCGATTCCGCCCCGGCCTCTTCGGCCCGGAGCGCCCTGGCCTTCTCGCGGAGGGCCGCGATGTCGTCCTTGAGACGGACCTTGTCCTCGTCGCTCTTGCGAGCGTCCGCTCCGAGCAAGCTGATCTTGGCTTCCGCGGCCTCCTTGCGCCGGGCCGTCGTCTGGTTCTGGCCCCGGAGGCCGTTCATTTTTTCCTGGAGCAGCTCGAGCCCGGCCTTGAGCTCGAGGTGGCTCCGCCCGGAGTCGTTGACCGCTTCCTGCAACTCGGCCAGGGAGTGTTCCTTCGCTTCGATCGCGCCCTTGGCGGCTTGGATCCCGGCGTCCGCGGCGACGAGGCTCTGCCGATGCGCCGAAAGGGTCCGGCCGAGGGCTTCTTTATCGCCCCGCAGCAGGCCGAGCTCGCGGCCGAGGACGTCCCGCGCCGTCAGGACCTTTTCGCTCTCGACCCGGCTGAACTTGAGTTCCCTCTCCCGGTCGGCGAGGACCCGGTCGGTGCTGAGGGCGAGTTCCCGCTCGCGGTCGAGCTCGCGTTCGAGACCGACGATCTCGGCGGCCTTGGCTTCGATGAGATTCGAGAGGGGAGCCATCGCGGCGTCGAAGCGGAGGGCCTCGTCCCCGAGCTTCCGGACCTCTGCGGCGAGGGCGATGATGCCGCCGGCCTTCTCGCCGACCTTGAGAAGGCCGGAAGCGAGCAGGAGGTCGCCCTCGGGCGTTAGGAAGTTGAGGTCGGGGTGCTCGAGCCAGATCCGTACGGCGTCCCCGACCGACCGGACGATGACCGCGTCCTCGAGGCGGGCCAAGCTTTCTTTCAACTTCTCGTGGGGCTCGAGACGGACCTTGAGGAGGCCGATGACGGTCGGCCGGGACAGGACGTCGCCGGGGACATCGGGCCTCGCGGCGGCCGGGATGAGGAGATAGCTTCCCTTGAGCCCGTCCGGCATCCCCCTCACGAATTCCTCGGCCGGGACGACCCGCGATTTGGCCTCCTCTTTCCAGAAAACGTCGAAGAGGGGCGCGTCCTCGGGGCTTGTCCGGATGAGGTCGGCCAGGAGTCCCAGCGTCCCCGGGACCTCGCCGGCCGCGGCCTCCCCGCGCTCCTTCTCCTCGATCTTCCGTAGAGCCTGGAGATGGAAAGCCGTTTCGTCCCGCCGGGCTTTCAGCGCGTCGAACTCCGCCTGGACCTCGGCGAGAGAGGCGCGGGCCTTGTCGAGGGAAGTCCGGAGGTCCCCGGCCGTGCGCTCCGAGGCATCCTTCGCGCTGACATGGCCTGAGATCTCAGTTTCGAGCTCGGCCGTCCGGGCCGCGTTCGTTTCGAGCTCGCGCACGGCTTCATCGATCTGGGCGGCGAGCTTCTCTTCCTGGCGGGCCAGGAGCTCGAGCTCCTTTTCCGCGCGGGCGCTCTCGTTCTTCGTCTCGGTCAAGTCCTGGAGAGCCTGGAGGTAGGCCGCCCGGAGCGCATCGAGGTCTTTCTCCTCCCGGGCCTTTTCCGCGTGCGATCGCTCGAGGAGCCCAGACGACCGCTCGACTTCGGCGCGGCTCGTTTCGAACGAGGCGTTGAATTCCTCCAGCCGGGCCTTCGTCTCTTCGATCTCCTGCGTGAGAAGCAGGACGTCGCCGAGGAGCTCGTCCCGGTCCGCCTCGGACCTCGTCCGCTTTTCCTCGAAGAATTCGACCCTCTTCGATTCCCGCTCGGCTTCGCCCTCGAGCCGGGCGATGTGTGACTTTAGGCCGTAGAGCCGCTCCTGAGTTTCCTTGAGCGACTTCTCCAAGTCCCAGAGCTGCTTGCGGCGGGCGGCCAGACCTTTCTCTTCCTCGCGGCCCCGGCCGGCGATGGCTTGCTCGTGGGCGAGCGCCTCCGAGTAGTGGAGGGCGGCGTCTTTCTGGGCCTGCTCTAGATGAGCGAACTTCCTCTGATAGTGGTGCGACGTGAGCTCGCGGATGCGCTCGCGGAGGCGCCGGTAGCGGTTAGCCGCCTGGGCCTGGCGCTGGAGTGAGTTCTTGGCCTTTTCGACCTCGATGATGATGTCCTCGAGGCGGATGAGGTTCTGCTCCGTCGTCTCGAGCTTGGACTGGGCCTGCTTCTTCTTGTCCTTATAGTAGGCCGTGCCCGCCGCCTCCTCGATGAGGGCCCGCTTCTCCGTGGGCTTGGAGGTGACGAAATTGCCGATGGCGCCCTGCTCGATGACGAAGTACTCCTTCTCGCCGATGGCGTGCTTCCAGAGCTCGTCCATGATGTCCTTGAGGCGGACGGTCTTGCCGTTCATCCGGTATTCGCTCTCGCCCGAGCGGAAGACGCGGTGGGAGATCGAGAGCTCTTCCTCCTCGCTCCCCAGGGTCAGAACGGCGTCAGCCATGTTGAGCGGCGGCCTCTTGGCGTTGCCGTTGAAGATGACGTCCTCGGTCCGGTCGCCGCGGACGATCTTCTGGTGATGGCCGCCGAGGACCCAGAGCATGGCGTCGACGAGGTTGCTCTTGCCCGTGCCGTTGGGGCCGACGACGGCGGTGATGCCCGGATGGAAAACGATCTTGGTCCTTTCGGCGAAGGACTTGAACCCCTGCAGCTCGAGCTTCTTGATGATCATGCTCATGATTCTTGGTTCTCGCGGCCCGTCCGGAGAGTCGGCCTCAGCCGTGCGGCCGAAACAGAGTGCTATTGTATGCGATTCGCCTCGCCTTGACTAGAGGGAATATTCGGCTGTGCCCGGCTGTATCAAGGGTGGAAGCGGAAGCTTCCGGGACTGAGTCGAAAGGAGGCGACCATGTTCCAAGACGCTCTATTCGTCCCCGGACGGAACGCCTGGGTGCGGGCGGCGGTCTTGCCGCTCTCGGCCCTGGCGCACGGGATCCTGGCGCTCCTCCTCGTGTCCTTTCCGCTCATGCGGAGTGGGCAGCTTCCACGGGTCGAGCTCACGGGCGTCTTCCTGGCGCCCCCGCCTCCGGCCCTGCCGCCACCTCCTCCCAGAGCCAAAGGAAGGCCGTCGGCTTTGAAAACGAGGATCAAGCCGGTTGCCGCGATCGGGGCCGGGGCGCAGGGATTTCTGGTGGCGCCCGTAACGATCCCGGACGTTATCACCGAGGAGCCCCTCGATTGGGGAGGACGGGTTGAGGACGGCATCGAGGGCGGCGTCGACTACGGCACGGCCGGCGGCTACCCGAAGAACCTGCTCGGCGAGGCGATGCACCGCATCATCGGCGACGAGACGGCGCCTGTCCGGCCGGCGGGGGAGGTGCGCATGCCGCGGCTCGTCAAGCGGGTGGAGCCCCTCTATCCCGAGATCGCCCGCCTGTCCCGCGTCCAGGGGACCGTCATCCTCGAGGCGACAACGGACATCTACGGGCGCGTCGCGGCCGTCAAGGTGCTGCGATCCGTGCCCCTCCTCGATGCGGCGGCGGTCGATGCCGTGCGCCAGTGGATCTATGAACCGCTGGTCGTCAACGGCCGGCCGCGCGGCGTCGTATTCACCGTGACGCTGCGCTTCGAGCTGAAATAGGAACGGGATCCTGCGCCGGCGCGCCTTGACAGGCCGGGCCAAATCGTTTAATTTCTATGTACTTCCGCCGACCCTGGAAAGCCAGCGTAGCTCAGTCGGTAGAGCAGCTGATTCGTAATCAGCAGGTCGGAGGTTCAATTCCTCTCGCTGGCTCTCGCTTTTTCAATTACTTACGAAGTGACCCGTAAGCTCAGTTTTCGGCAGGGTCTCGACTTTCTCTCGACTTTTTTCCATGAATTCGCCCAACTTCTCGACCGCCCGCCGCATAGATTCCGGCGAAGCGTGACAATACCGTTGGGTCATTACGATGCTGGCGTGACCGGCGATTTTCGAGACGCTCATGATATCCGCGCCGCCCTGGAGCATCCAGGTCAGGGCTGTGTGTCGGAGGTCGTGGAAGCGGACGCCCGTAATACCAGGGTCCTTCTCGTTGTCCGGGTTCTTTTTAGCCCGAGCGCACGTAGCCGCCCAGGCTGTCTTTATATCCTTGATTCGAGTCTTCGTTTCCGGGTTCCAGAATACGTATTCCCCGTGCTTGGGGACCGCGCCCAGGGCCGAGGCGACGGCTCCGCTCATGGGGATCTTCCGGCTTCTGCCGGACTTCGAGTTTACGATCGTGATGACGCCCATGACGAAATCAAGGTCCGCCCACTTGAGGTTGAGGATTTCGCCGCGCCTCGCGCCGGTGCCTAAAGCGGTGATGATTACGGGCCGGAATTCCGCGCTCGCAACCTCGAGGAGTTTCTTGGCCTCGCCTTCCGTCAAGATCCTCTCCCGGCCGGGCGGCTCCTTCAACAGCTTTACCCTAGCGGCGGGATTCACCTCGATCCGGCCCCATTCAACGGCCTTAGAGAGGAGCGTTTTTAAAGCCGCGAGTTCTCTGTTGCATGTCGCTGGTGATATCGGAGTCCCGGCCTTCGAGTTCTTTGCGGCCTCGACCTTCCGCGCCGCTCTGTAGCGTTCGACTTTCTCCGGGGTGATCGAAGGGAGGGTTTCGCCTTTGAAAAATCGGTTGAGGCTCGCGACCGACAGTTCATCCGACTTCCATGATTTCTTTGATTGCCGGGAACATAATTCGAGATATTCCTTCGCGTGTGTTTCGAAGAGGACCTCCTGGCGGCTGGCCCGGCCGAGGCCGTATTTCTCGCGGAGGATGTCGGACTTCATTGCCGCAAGCGCCGCTTCGGCCTCACGCTTCGATTCGCCGATGACGCGGGTGATCCGCTTGCCCTTGCATGTGAAATCAATCACCCACTTGCCTACCTGGTTTCTTTTGATGCTCACCTTTGCTCCTCTTCCCCTACGTCTTCAATCGTTTTTCCGTCACTCATTTCTTCTTATATTTGACCCCAGCCCCCGGATTTCCCGTTAAGGGATTCGAGAATCTCGCCGTCTCTCGCTTCGTTGCAGCTTGAGGCTGCATAAATCGCTCAAGATCTTCCCGCCGAATTCGCCAATCCCGACCAGCCTTGAAGCCCCGGAGTTCCCTGCGCCAGATAAGCCTGAGTACTGTCACCCGGCCGACCCGGAGCACGTCGCGAACTTCTCTTAGGATCATCAGCCTATCCGGCGAAGGTGATTTCTTCTTATTGTTCATTTAAGTCCATTATAGACCACAATAAAAGGGCCTGTCAAGAGGGAAAATAAGATGGTTTACTATCTCAGTCTTTTTGGGCTATATATAGGGCATGCCGTCGCCTTTCTGGACCATCCGAGACGTTATGGAGTACCTCCAGGTCCGTTCCCGAACGACAATGTTTAAGCTGCTAAAGGAGGGCTTCCCTCATGCCCGGATCGGGAAGAAACTGATCTTCAGAAAGGCTGACATTGACGCCTGGATAGAAGCCCGCATAGTAAAGCCCCGCCCAAAGAAAAAGGCCGACTGAGAATCCCCTCCGCCGCCGAGCCTCCCTCTCTACGAGGCCATCTTCCGCCTAACCAGCGTCCATGCGATCAAGGGAGCGTCCGGGCAACCGGCCTCCCCGAGGGCCTCATAGTCTCTTGGATATAAACCTTCACGGTATAGAGCAGAATGCTTGAGAATCTCACTTCAGGGCTGGTACATTGAGCTGGGGAAGGTCAGAGAGAAAATGATTGTTTTTTCCCATAAGCATGACAGAGCTATACATCGACGTGGGCTCATTGGTCTGTTCAGACTTTCATTAGAACATATAGCACGTCGAATTACGCTTTTGGATTCATTAGTTCGTGCTATGTTTAAGAAGGAGAGACAGCGGGTAGTCGCATTTGATAAGCAATTTGGTGTTGATACAATTGGTGTTGTCCATCAAACCGATTTGATCATCCGCAATCCAAATCAAATACACGCAGCCTCATATGAAGCAAGTGATCCGAAATTTTTCAGGGATGCGATCTCGACTCTAATGATTGATTACCGACGATTTAATTTCATTGACTTCGGCTCGGGCAAAGGAAGGGCTATTTTATTGGCTACTGAATTCCCTTTTAAAAAGATCACTGGAGTAGAATTCTCTGAAAAATTACACAGGGTCGCCCAAGACAATATCAGCCGTTTCAAGAGCACACTATCCAAGTCTACGGATGTTGAGTCTATATGCATGGATGCGGTTGATTATCCTCTGCCCAATGAATGCTTGGTCTGTTATTTTTATAATCCTTTCGACGCAATACTCATGGCTCAAGTGATTTCAAATATTCAAAAATCTTTCTTACAAAATCCGCGGGAAATATTCATTGTTTATTATAATCCCAAAGAAGCTCATATTATAGACCAGACCGAATGCTTCAAAAAAACCCATGCAATTGGTCTGGTTAGCATTTGGCAGACGACCATTAAATAAAATAACTATAAGTTGTTTGGCACTAAACTGTAGAGATCTTGAGCGAGCATATTGAAGATGCTTTCCCTCTTATTATTATATCGAAATTCCAGCTCCTAGAATCTTGTCGGCAGGACAACAAACCGCCTTCGGGAAGAACACCCTCCCGGCGGCTTCGATGCCAGAAAACTCACATTATGTCTGGACCATTTTTCGGGGATGAGGTCCCCCAATCCTGAGATTCCGCACCATCCTTGACATCTATTCAGGCAGAACCTATATAGTTAATAGGCTCCAGGGGAAAATTAGGATCTGGACTGGCCAGCGGTCATCGCACGCGTAAAACGGCTTCTCAAGCACTCCTGCCGAGCCCACAATGCTGATGGGTTCAGATCATGATTGAACGTAGGTGAGGCAATCCGAATCCAATGATCTCTCAATAAAGGAGGTTGGTATGGAAGCCCCGAAAAATAAACCATCCCGTTTGGCGTCCACGATCCGGTGGGTGGCGAGGATCCTTTGCATTCTGGCCATTGTCTTCATCGGCATGTGGTCTGTCGAGGCCATTGAGGGGAAAGTCGGCCTCGGGCGGCAGATCCTCGGCTTTCTGATGGCACCGTCCTTTTTGTTGTCCGTCGTGCTGATCATCATCCTGATCATTGCCTGGAAGCGTGAGCTTGTCGGCGGCATCCTGATAGCGCTCATCGGGCTGGCGACTGCTCCGTTCGTTTACATTTCCAATTACCACCGTCTTCTTAACATGGCCTCGAAAGGCTTTCGGACCGGGTCGCCCGGGCTTGGGGCCCTCAAGATCTTCGCCATGATCAACCTTCCCTTCATCATCGTTGGCGTCCTCTTCATTATCAGTTACTTCCTGCATCGCCCTAAAAAACTGACGGCCCAAACCCCCTGACTTTATTTCACGGGGCACAACTTCCGGATGAGGGTCGTGGCCCTTCTGACCGGGCCCGATATCTGGCTATCCAAAATAACTAAATGCCTAGTCGCTCGGAGCGGGATAAGGTCATATTCCACGAGACAAAAATCGTGGTCCAGGTGCCTACTTCCGTGAACCGCCGTATTTAGACCTCTGCTGGCAGGTGGTAAAGGCAATAAGATGGCGTTCCTGAGAGGATTCGAACCTCCGACCTTTGGATCCGGAGCCCAAGGATCAGGCTTTTCAACTGGCTCTTGAAACGGCGATTTCTACTGGCGTGGCGATCTGCTCTGTACTCGGTGTGGCTACTTGTAGCTCAGACCGCCGGCTTGGT
>Ga0315280_10002452_pt1 | contig 30009 bp, 22 predicted proteins | sample YL17G06_40_MG_FD_203697 | JGI IMG/M metagenome (GOLD analysis project Ga0315280, IMG submission 203697) | Sediment microbial communities from Yellowstone Lake, YNP, Wyoming, USA - YL17G06_40 | ecosystem: Environmental > Aquatic > Freshwater > Lake > Sediment | place: USA: Wyoming | collected... | reverse complement strand
CGCCTCCCCACCACCAACCTGGCCGAAGGCTTCTTCCGTCACCGGCGCCGCTACCTCGGCCGCTTCCCCGGCTGCGTCGACCCGGCGCATAGCTACCACGTCCTGGGCTGTTTCATCTTAGCTTGTGCGCAGGCCCATGCCTGAGGAGTTCAGCGTGACTCGCAGCACCCTCCATCGGACTTTCAACAGAAATGCTGGAAAGTGCCACGTCCGAACCCTTCCTTGCCTCGGCGCATCTAATGGGCTAGGATTGAATTGTTCTCCGAGCCCCCAGTGCTAAAGGTAGCCGACAATCCCAAGCCTGCGGGCCGATAGGGTGCTGCGGGAAATCGCGGCTCCTCCCGTGTTTGGAAAGGAGAACGGTGCCTACTCCAAACGCGGAGTAGGTTTTTTGTTTGTGGGTGTGTCTGATTTCGGGTGGCGCAGACCTTCTCAGGTCTGCGCCCCAGCGACTAGGGCCCCGACTGCCCACGCAGACCCCAAGGGTCTGCGCCCGACCTGCTGGTAAACGGCGATGCTGAAAGATAAGTTCGGGCGCGGAATCCGCGACCTCCGCATCTCGGTGACCGATCGATGCAACTTTAGTTGCGTCTACTGCAAGTCTGCTGACGCGAAGAGTTACTTCCGCCAAGGGGATCTCCTTGCTTGGGACGAATTCCTGAGGCTTACCCGCATCCTGGCCGGGCAGGGCATCCGCAAGATTCGCGTCACCGGCGGAGAACCACTGCTGCGCGAGGGCGTCATCGATTTCATCGCCCGGCTGCGGCAGATCGAAGGCCTCGAAGACATTGCCATTACCACCAACGGCTACTTGCTGCCTGAAATGGCCAAGGATTTGGCAGCGGCAGGTTCCCCTCGGGTGACGGTGAGTTTGGACTCGATGGCCCCCAGGAAATTCGCGAAGATGACGCGGACGCCCACCTCGTTCGAAAAGGTGATGAGGGGCATTGACGCGGCGCTGGAGGCAGGCTTGACCCCGGTGAAGGTGAACATCGTGCTGGTGCGCGGATTTAATGATGATGAGATCGTGGATTTTGCGCGCTTGGCCCGCCAGCAGGACATCGTAGTGCGCCTCATCGAGTTCATGCCGCTGGATGCGGATCATTCCTGGAGACGCGAATTGGTGGTGACCGCGCAGGAAATCGTCGGGGCGATCAATCCAGTGTTCCCCCTGGTTGAGGTCCCCCGCCATTCGCCCAGCGAAGCCGCGCTTCGCTATCGGTTTGCGGATGGTCAGGGTGAAATCGGTATTGTTGCCCCGGTATCGCTTCCCTTCTGCGGTCAATGCAGCAGAATTCGCTTGACCCCCGACGGAAAAATTCGCACCTGCTTGTTCTCGCTGGAGGAGCACGACGTGCGGCACCTGGTCCGCAATGGGGCTACGGATCGCGACATCGAGCAATTCCTAGTAGATGTGGTGCACCGGAAAGAGCCGGGTCACCGCATTAACGAGCCAGACTTCGTCCAGCCGAAACGTACGATGGTGTACATCGGCGGGTAGAGGCGTCTGGGCATGGGCATGGCACCCGTGCCCCTGTCTCCCTCGAAGCTAAAGTAGAATATTTTATAGGCCGCAATGGCAACCGTGACGTTGAGCTTGCTTCCCGACTCGTACGTGGAGCTCTCCGAGCAGGAGCTCGACGCGCGCATTGCACGGGCCAAGGCTCAGTTGGGTTCGCGCTTGGTCATCCTGGGGCACCACTACCAGCGCGACGAGGTCGTAAAGTTCGCGGATTTCCGGGGTGACTCGCTTAAGCTTTCGCGGTTGGCCGCCGGTCGTCCGGAAGCGGAATACATCATCTTCTGTGGTGTGCATTTCATGGCGGAAAGCGCTGATATCCTGAGCGCCGACCACCAGGTGGTGATCCTCCCGGACTTGAACGCAGGCTGCTCGATGGCCGACATGGCCAACCTCGAACAGGTGGAGGTTTGCTGGGAAGAACTCATCCGTACCGCCGCCGTGAAGATTGTCCCGGTCACCTACATCAATTCCACTGCCGCTATCAAGGCTTTTGTGGGTCGGAATGGCGGCGCGGTGTGCACATCTTCCAACGCCCGAAAGATTATGGAGTGGGCCTTGGCACTTGGGGAGAAGGCACTGTTCCTTCCCGATGAACACTTGGGACGCAACACCGCCTACCGCATGGGGATCCCACTCGAGCAGATGGCTGTGTGGAATCCCCATCAGGACTCGGGGGGCTTGAGCGACGACCAGATACGAAACGCACGAGTCTTCCTGTGGAAGGGCCATTGCTCTGTCCACCAGCGCTTCCTGCCGGCCCATGTTGAGCGCGTGCGAAGGAATTATCCCGGCATCCGTGTGATCGTTCATCCGGAATGCTCCTGGGAGGTCTGCCAGTTGGCGGACGAGGTCGGTTCAACGGAGCACCTCCTCAAGCGCATCGTTGAATCACCTCCGGGAACCCAGTGGGCGGTAGGGACGGAGATCCACATGATCAACCGCTTGGCGAAAGAGCATCCGGACCGGTTGGTGATCACGCTCGACGATTGCGCGTGCATGTGTAGTACGATGTACCGCATTTCCCCTCAGCACCTGTGCTGGACACTGGAAAGCCTGACGGCTGGACAGGTAGCGAACCGCATCAGCGTGGACTCCGAAACCAAGCGCTGGGCGCGTGTGGCGCTGGACCGGATGCTGGAGATTACGTAGGGGAGGGGGAGCGCTCCCGCAGGAGCCTGAAGGGCTCCCCTACTCAGGTGGCTGAGAAGTACTTTAACCGACAGGAAGCCGAAGAGCTTTTGCCGCAGATCGGCCTTCTCCTGCGGGCGGCCTGCAAGCAGAAGCGCGCCATTGAAAGTTTGGTGGTGGAGATCGCGCAAGTTACCTCACGGCTGATGATGCTGGGTGGGGCGCTTCCTCCTTACGCTCAACTGAGCCATAAGAAGTCGGAATCCGAGAAGGGCCGAGCGAAACTAGCGGAAACCATCGACAAGATCCAGCGGACCGGGTGCGTGGTGAAGGACCTTGATGTTGGACTGGTGGACTTTCCCACCCTGCGGGGAGGCGAGGAAGTCTGCCTGTGCTGGAAGCTGGGCGAGGAGCACATCGAATACTGGCACGGAATAGATGAAGGCTTCGCGGGGCGTAAGCCACTCGCTGATTCCGGCCGCGGGGAAGATCGACCGGGCCAACGCCGGCCACAGTGAATTAGGACTCAGGGCGATAAGAAGAGGCCCCCCAACAGGGACCTCAACTTTTGGGGCGTCTTAAAGAACAACAGTGGACAACAAGAAGTCGACCAACGAATTGGCACGGGCCACGAGCGCCTATTTGCGCAGTGCTGCACATCAGCCGGTGCAGTGGCGCGAGTGGGGCGATGCCGCGTTTGGGCAGGCCCGACAGCAGGACAAACCCATCCTGTTGGACATTGGCGCGGTGTGGTGCCACTGGTGCCACGTGATGGATCGGGAAAGCTACGAGAACGAAGAGGTCGCGCGCCTCATCAATGAGCACTACATCCCGGTTAAGGTGGATCGCGACGAGCGCCCTGACATCGACGCGCGCTACCAGACAGCTGTGAGCGCCCTTACGGGTCAAGGTGGTTGGCCCCTCACCGCATTCCTCACGCCGGATGGCAGACCGTTCTATGGTGGCACCTACTTTCCGCCTGATGACCGCTACGGACGCCCCGGCATGAAGCGCGTCCTGGAAGCGATTGCGTACAACTACAGAACGCAGCGAACCCAGATTCTGGAAAACGCGCAAAGAATCTCCGACACCCTCAGCCGCGTGGAACGCTTTGAGAAGGAAAGTGCAGAGGTGGGGCAGGAAGTTGTGGACGCCATCGTCGAGAATATCGGGCGGATGTTCGACCCGCGATTCGGAGGATTTGGGAATGCTCCCAAGTTCCCCCATCCCAGCGCCCTTGACGTGCTGCTCGACGTGTACCTGGAGACGCGCCAGGCTTGGTTGCTGAACGTGGTCACTACTACGCTCGAGTGTATGGGTCGTGGGGGAGTCTACGACCAACTGGGCGGCGGGTTCCACCGCTACTCGGTGGATGAACGCTGGATCGTTCCTCATTTCGAGAAGATGTCATATGACAACGCGGGCCTGCTCGTGAACTATCTCCGCGCTTATCAGGTGACAGGGAACGAGTTCTTCCGCGAGATTGCTCTAGGTACGCTCTCCTGGGTCGAGACCACGCTTTCGAGTCCGGGAGGTGGATTCTTCGCGAGCCAGGATGCCGATTACGGCCTGGAGGATGACGGCGATTACTTCACCTGGACACTGGACGAAGTGAAGGCGGTTCTCAACGACCTGGAAGCGCAGGTCGTGGCGCAGTATTACCACGTCGAGCCAGTCGGCGAGATGCACCACAATCCGGCCAAGAACGTGCTGTTCATCGATCAGCCCTTCGAGGCCATCGCTGCTCGGCTGGGTTTGAAACCCGAAGAGGTGAAGCAAATCCTGGCAAGAGCGAAGCGAAAGATGCTCATAGCGCGCGCCCGGCGGCCGACACCTTTCGTCGATCCAACGCTCTACGCCGGTTGGAACGGCATGATGGTTTCGGCGCTGCTCGAAGCCTACAAAGTGCTTGGCCTTGAAGGAGCCCGCGACCGAGCTCTGGTCACGCTGAACCTGCTTCTGGCCAAGTCCTATGACCCTGCGAAGGGGATGTACCATAGCCTGGTAGATGGGCAGCCGCGGATCGAGGGCCTGCTCGATGACCAAGTCTTCATGGTTGCGGCGCTGTTGGATGCTTTTGAGGTGACGGGTGCTCGCGCTTACTTCGACCGTGCGCTGGAATTGATGGAAACGACCGTGCGGCGATTCTGGGACACGGAATTCGGGGGCTTCTTCGATACCGCGCATGATCTCAAAGATCGGGAGGGCAGCCTGACGGTGACCCGAAAGCCTTTCCAGGACTCTCCCACACCCGCGGGCAATTCTGCCGCGATCTTAGCGCTCGACCGGCTGGCCTCTCTGGCCGACCGACCGGATTTCCGCAAGAAGGCAGAAACCACGCTCGCCCTATTCGCTTCGAAGGCGGGTGACTACGGCCTATTCGCAGCCACGTACGGACTGGCCCTGGTCCAGCATCTTCGCCCGACCGTCGAAATCGTAGTGGTAGGCCGCGCCGAGGATGAGCACATGAGGAAGCTGCTCAGGGCTGCCTATCAGGTGCCGCGGGCGAGCAAGCGTGTCCTGGCCTTCAAGCCGGAGACTGTGAAGAATCGCGACCTACCCGCTGGGCTTACCGCGACTTTGCCCAACTTACCACTCGATGGAGCGCCGCTGGCGTTAGTTTGCATGGGCAAGACGTGTCGCCCCCCGGTGGACACCCCGCAGGCGCTCACGCAGACGCTGATGGAGACGGCGTGAGGAGCCCCGGTACCCTGCGCAGGACGCCGCGAGGGTGCTGAGGCAGGCGCGGCTTGCGGAAGCTTGTGGCAGAGGCTAAACTGGAAATTCATGGAACTTCCACGAGGAAAGGTGGGGGAGGAGAGGAAACCATGTTGCCTCTAATTCGCAGCGCATGGGTGGGGAAGTGCACGGGCCCAGTCGTGACGCAGATGCACTATGCGCGCCAGGGCATCATCACAGAGGAAATGGAATTCGTGGCGAAGCGGGAAAACCTCTCGCCCGAACTGGTTCGTTCCGAGGTGGCGCGTGGCCGCATGATTATTCCCGCCAATATCCGCCACATCGAGCTCGAGCCCATGTGCATCGGCATCGCGTCGAAGTGCAAGATCAACGCCAACATCGGCAACTCCGCCACCGCTTCGAATATTGACCAGGAGTTGGAAAAGCTCCATGCCGCCGTGCATTACGGCGCCGATACGGTGATGGACCTCTCGACCGGCGGCAACATTCACGAGATCCGCGAGGCGATCCTGCGGCATAGTTCCGTTCCGGTCGGCACCGTGCCGATTTACGAGGCACTTTCGCGCGTGAGCCACGTGCGTGACCTGACGCCCCAGATCATGCTGGAGGTGATTGAGGAACAGGCGGAACAGGGCGTCGATTACATGACCATTCACGCCGGCGTGCTGCGCGAGTACATCCCGCTGGCAAGGCAGCGGATTACTGGCATCGTCAGCCGTGGCGGCGCTATCATGGCCCAGTGGGCTGTGGAGAACAACCAGCAAAACTTTCTCTACACGCACTTCGAGGACATCTGCAAAATCTTCCAGAAGTACGACGTTTCCTTCTCGCTCGGCGATGGGCTACGACCGGGCTGCTTGGCCGACGCGAGCGACGAGGCGCAGTTCGCGGAACTCAAAACCCTGGGGGAGTTGACGAAGAAGGCTTGGGAGTACGAGGTGCAGGTCATGATCGAAGGTCCTGGCCACATCCCCATGGACCAGATCAAGCTCCAGGTAGACAAGGAAGTGGAGCTGTGCCACGAGGCGCCGTTCTATACCCTCGGCCCGCTGGTCACGGACATCGCCCCGGGCTATGACCACATCACATCCGCGGTCGGCGCCGCGATGATCGGCTGGCACGGCGCGTCGATGCTGTGCTACGTCACGCCGAAAGAGCACTTGGGACTGCCAGACAAGGACGACGTTCGTCAGGGCATCATCGCCTATAAGATTGCGGCCCACGCTGCGGACGTCGCGCGGCACCGTCCCGGCGCCCGCGACCGCGACGACGCCATCTCCTACGCACGTTTCCTCTTTGACTGGAACAAGCAGTTCGAGCTTTCTCTTGACCCCGAGGCGGCGCGCGCCATGCACGATGAGACTTTGCAGGATGAGTACTACAAAGAAGCTGCCTTCTGCTCCATGTGCGGCCCCAAATTCTGCTCCATGAACACGACGCAAGTGATGGAGAAACACCTGGGTCTCAATCAGGGCGAGCGTGAGCAGAAGTTCGTCGAACTGCTGACCAAGGTGGAAGAGTAACAGCGCCGCGCGTTTTCCGATTCTAATTCGAAGAAGAGAGCCGGGAGGAACGGTGTTGAATCTTCCCGGTTTTTCTTTTCTTCCGTCACGTCAAGACGGCTCACCCGAGCGACAACTTCGTGGGGAATCTGACTGCTGCGCGGGACGCGGGGAAGAGATGGTGCAACGCCACATTCCCATCGTCGACCCGGTGCTTGCGCTGGTGGATTCTCTCGCGAATAATCGCCTCTCGGTCAAGAGAAGATTTGCCAGCCCCTTTGTCAAAGCTATAATCCTTTGTGGAACAGGCACGCCGGTTGCCACGTGCTCTTGAAGCGCACTTCGGAGTGGACCCAAAGCGTCTTCAGACTTGAGGTCGGGCATTGCTTAGTTGGTGGGATGAACAGCGCGGTAAGAAACCCCTTCTTGCGGGCGCTCTGTTAGCCCTTGTGGTCTTCATTGTTTACGCGGGGGCGCTGGGAAATGGTTTCGTTTATGACGACAGCCCCCAGATCGTCGAAAACCCTTTCATTCAGAACCCTCATTACTGGTGGCGAATTTTCACCGGCTCTGTCTGGTCGTTCCAGGGAGCGGGCGCCCACGCAAATTTCTACCGCCCGCTGCAATTTTTCTCCTACTGGCTGATCTATCGCTTAGCGGGGCCTAACCCCGCTGCCTTCCACCTGTTCCACCTGTTGCTCTACGCGGCTACGGTTTGGCTGGTCTATCAGGTGGGGCGGAAGTTGTTCGATAACGAACCAGCGGCGTTTGTGGCTGCTCTACTCTGGGCTCTTCACCCCCTTCACGTCGAAGCTGTCGCCTGGATCTCCGCGCTGCCAGATGCCGGTTTCGGATTCTTCTATTTGCTGGCCTTCTTGCTCTTCTTGCACGCTGAGACTTCTACTCATAAGCAGGCGGTTGGGCATTGTGTTGCTGCCCTGGCTTATTTCCCGGCTCTCCTTTTCAAGGAGATGGCCATCAGTTTTCCGCTCCTGCTCTTAGCATACTGGCTCTTCGTCGCGGCACGACCCACCGGGACGGGCTGGCGGGGCTGGGCGGCTCGCTGGCTTCCCTATCTCGTGGCGGTGGGAACGTACCTCGCCATCCGAAAAGCCGCGTTGGATCATCTAACCGAGGCACGTCATTTTTGGAAACCTTCCCTCCGTGTGTTCGGTGCCAGCGTGGGGCTGCTGGGGGAACACCTGCAACTGTTCCTCTGGCCGACCCACCTGAACGTTTTCCATACGTTTGATTTGAGTTCAAGCTTACGGTCAGCCTGGCCTTGGGCTGCGCTGCTGATCCTGGTCGGGGCGATATGGATACGCAAGCGCCAGCCGCTTCTGGGTTTCTTGACCATCTGGTGGGTGGTAACGCTCATCCCTTGTTTGGACATTCGCCAGCTCAGCTTCCCACTTCTGGCGGAACGCTTCTCATACGTTCCTTCGGTAGGGCTCTGCCTGGCCATCGCGTTCCTGGCCCTTTTGTGGCTGCCGCAGGTCCTGCCCGGCGCGAACACCAGCCGCTTCGCTCTTTCAGGATTGGCGCTGTTAATGCTTGCCTGGGGTTTTCAGACCGCGCGCGTGATCCCCACTTGGCGAGACAATGAAACGCTGTTGAATTACTCCATCCAGCAATCTCCCGATGCCTCACCGCTTCATTACTCCCGGGCTGTCGTCCTGGAGTTCCAGCACGGGGATCTCGAGGGGGCTACACGCGAATACGAGACCGCCCTGCGGTTGAACCAAGCCAGCTTTTGGCCGACGGGCAGCATCATCTACGACACCTACATGGGTCTCGGCCGAATCGCTTACCGCAAGGGCCGGGCGGACGAGGCAGTGAGCTACTTTGAGAAGGCGCTTCGTTTCTCACCCAAGCGCAGCGATGCCTTCGACGCGCTGGGCTCGATCTATTTCCCCCGCGGCGATTTTGCGCGCGCCGCCGAATACTTCGCGCAGGCTCTTAAGGCAAACTCGTATGACCTCGGCGCGCGGTTCTATCTGGGCACTTGCTTGATGAAGCTGGGTAAGTACCGGCAGGCAGCGGAACAATTCCGTGCCGCCACCGATATTGATCCCGAGTACTGGCAGGCTTTTGAAGCCGAAGCGAGGGCCCTGGAAGCCGCGGGTGACGCCGCGGGGGCGGCGCAGGCTCGGAATCGGGCACGGAGGCGATAACAGGAGGCCATGATTAACCGGTACCAACCGGCGGCGTGGCGGAGGTGAGCTTCCCAAACCCAGCGGAGACTGACTTTTGTCGCAGCGCATGGTTACGATTTGGAGCATGCTGAGCGGTGAGGGCGCAAGGCTGTGGCGAGCGCCGTGAAATGAGCGCGACTTGCGAGTATAATGTCTAGTTGGGTTCAGGGATTCCGGACACAAGCTTTTCCCTTGCCAAGGTCGCGTTGAGGATGACCCATGGGTTACATCGAAAACAGGTTTGAGAAGAACTTCATCATTACGACCGTGGACTACGTTTTCAACTGGGCGCGGAAGTCCGCCCTTTGGCCGCTGACCTTCGGGCTGGCCTGCTGCGCCATTGAGATGATTGCCTCCACCACCTCGCGGTTTGACATCGCGCGATTCGGCGCCGAGGTGTTCCGTCCGAGCCCCCGGCAGGCGGACCTGATGATTGTTGCGGGCACGGTGACACTGAAGATGGCGCCGCCGATAAAGCGCATTTGGGAGCAGATGCCAGACCCGAAATGGTGCATCTCCATGGGTGCGTGTTCCAGCGTGGGCGGCCCGTTCAACACCTACGCTGTGCTCCAGGGAGTGGACAAGATCGTGCCCGTGGATGTCTACGTCGTGGGCTGTCCTCCACGACCGGAGAATCTCTTTTACGGCCTACTGAAGTTGCAGGAGAAGATCGATAGCATGAGCTTGGCCAAGCGCCCCACCGAAGTTCGCTTGGATGAAAGCATGGTTGAAGAGTTCAAGAAGAACATTCGCATCGGCAAGGCGGGCACTCCGGAATTAGTGCAAATCGGGTAGGTCCTTTCCCGCACGGGAGCTTCAACAACTCACCACGGCAGCCGGACCACAGGCGCGCATGCCTTTCACCGGAGAGGAAGACGATGGCGGAGTACGTGAAAGTCGCTACTACATCTGAAATCCCGCCGGGGTCTGCGAAAACCGTGAAAATGAAGGATAAAGCCATTGCGCTCTTCAATGTCGGCGGCACGATCTACCCCACGGACAACACTTGCCTCCACCAGGGCGGACCGCTCGGCGAGGGGGTTCTGGAAGGTGACGTGGTTAGTTGCCCCTGGCACGTGTGGGAGTGGAACGTCCGCACTAGAGAGAAGGGGGGAGACAATTCCCTTAAGATCGCCACATATCCTGTGCAGGTTGAAGGAACGGACATCAAGATTGAGGTTTGATTAGCGGTCAGTTGTCCGTTGACGACTGACCACTGACTACTGACAACTGACGACGGACATCAATGCCTGAACTCCCCGAAGTTGAGACCATAGCGCGAGGCCTGAGGAAGGGTGCCCTCGGCGAGTGCCTGACTGGCGTTGAGGTCCGCCATCGCGGAGTCCTCATCGGTTCAGCGGAGGAATTCGCTTCGCAGCTCCAAAACCAGCGCCTCGTGGCTGTCCGACGCAAGGGCAAGGTCTTGGCGGTCGAGCTCCGCACCTCGAACGGTGGGGTGCCGCGCTACCTGGTGGTGCGTCTGGGCATGACCGGCCAGTTCACGGTTGTCCCGCGCCACGCGCCGGTTGAACCGCACACCCATGTGCGGCTGCTGCTCGGAGGAGGGAAGAACGAGTTACGCTTCCGCGACATTCGCCGCTTCGGGCGCCTGCGCTGCTGCACGCGCGAGGAACTGGAGGCGGTCTTGCGTGAGCTTGGCCCGGACGCGCAGGAGATGACGGAAGAGCAGTTCCTCGGGGCCATGCGCGGCCGTCGGGGCGCCATCAAGAGCTGGCTGATGAACCAGCGATTGTTGGCGGGCCTGGGTAACATTTACGCGGACGAGGCACTCTTCGCGGCTGGGATCCATCCTCTGGCGCAGCCGAGGCGGATCTCTCGGCAAGCGGCGAGCCGCCTGTTCAAGGCCGTGAGGAAAGTCTTGGATCGCGCCGTCCGGCTGGGCGGCACCACTTTCAGCGACTACCTGAACGCAGAAGGTCGCCCCGGAGCTTTCCTGGCCAAGCTGAGGGTTTATCAGCGCACCGGCGAGGCCTGCCGGCGATGTAGGCAGGCAATTCGGCGCATCGTGATCGCCGGCCGCAGCTGCCACTTCTGCCCGCGATGCCAACCCCGCCCACGTAATGTTGCCAGCATGCGCGGACCACGTAATTAGGGGAGGCAGGAGTTTACCCGTTCAGACTTCATTCTGGCCCGGTCGCTGGCGCGACGCCATAGCCCGCCATGCGCGAGCGACTGTAGGTGAGGGTGCCGTCTCCCTGCCGTTCACCATCCGCCCCTTGAGCAGGTTGTACCTCCCCCTTGACAACTGGTTTTGCGCCATCCCCTGCGGTTACTTTTGGTATAATCCCGGCGTTCTTAAGGGCTCGACAGTCGGCAAGGCGCTCACGGGAGCCAACGCCTGCGCTGCCCGGACTCCTTGCACTTTCCCGTAGAGAGTCCCGTCCATGCTTTTCAAGGCTTTTAGCGCCTCTGTCTTTGGCATCGACGCCTACCCGGTGGAGGTCGAAGTCGATATTTCCGCGGGCAACGCGAACTTCACAACCGTCGGCTTGCCTGACGCCGCCGTGCGCGAAAGCCGCGAGCGTATCAAATCCGCTATCAAGAACTGCGGCCTCGACTTTCCCTTCCAGAACATCACCGTTAACCTAGCCCCGGCGGACGTTAAGAAGGAAGGCTCGGGGTTTGACCTGGCAATCGCCCTGGGAATTTTGGGAACCACGGGAGTCCTGCTGAAGAATCAGTTGAAGGATGTCTTATTTCTGGGCGAACTATCGCTCGACGGCGGACTCCGTCCCATCAAGGGGGCGCTTTCCATTGCCGGGATGGCGCGGCAGAAGGGTCTCCTCAAGATGGTGCTACCCGTGGAAAACGCCTGCGAGGCAGCGGTAGTACAGGAAGTGCAAGTCTACGGGCTGCGCTCGCTGCCGGAGGTTCTGGACTTCATCAACGAAACCCGCGAGTTCAGACCGGCGAAGGTGAACACCGCGGAATTGTTGGCGCAGGCCAGCCAGTACAACGTGGATTTTCGCGACGTCAAAGGCCAGCTCCACGCCAAGCGCGCCATCGAGGTGGCCACCGCCGGAGGTCACAACATCCTAATGATCGGTCCACCGGGCGCGGGCAAGACGATGCTGGCGAAGCGCATCCCCACCATCCTGCCGCCGCTCACGTTCGAAGAGGCCATCCAGACCACCAAGATTCACAGCGTCGCGGGGCTGCTCGAGCCAGGCGCGGGACTCGTGGGCACGCGGCCGTTCCGTGCGCCTCACCACACCATTTCCGACGCCGGCCTGATCGGCGGCGGCGCTGTGCCGCGCCCCGGCGAGGTGAGCCTGGCGCACAACGGCGTGCTGTTCCTCGACGAGTTGCCGGAATTCCAGCGTAATGTGCTTGAGGTGCTCCGCCAGCCGGTCGAAGACGGCACGGTCACCATTTCGCGCGCCGCCATGTCGTTGACGTTCCCCGCGCGCTTCATGCTCGCCGCGGCCATGAACCCCTGCCCTTGCGGCTTCTTCAATGACCCCTCGCGTGACTGTACGTGCACGCCGCCCATGATCCAGCGCTACGTCTCAAAGATCTCTGGGCCGCTGCTCGACCGCATCGACATCCACATCGATATGCCCGCCGTGAAATACCAGGAGTTGCGACAGGACACAGGCGGTGAAAGCTCCGAGGTGATCCGCGAACGCGTGGTCAAAGCGCGCCAGCGCCAGTTACGCCGCTTCCAAGGCGAAAAGATCTATTGCAACGCGCAAATGAGCCCTCGCCAACTCCGCAAGTACTGCAATATCTCTGTCGACTGCGAGCGCTTGCTCGAAAGCGCCATGACCCGCCTGGGCCTCTCCGCTCGCGCGCACGACCGCATCTTGAAGGTCTCGCTTACCATCGCCGACCTCGAGGGCGCTGAATCCATCGGCACCACGCACATCTCCGAAGCCATCCAGTACCGCTCGCTCGACCGTAACTACTGGGCGTAACGCCGCCGTCCCGGCGGCAGATGCCGACGCTAAAATCCCTCGCAACCCGCTTGTGCAAGACCATTCCCCCATGTAGCATTTCTTTGCAACGAAAAGTTACTCGGGTTCATCCACTATCGGGCATAGGTCCGAGTTAGTGAGAGTTAGGGGGCTGGGATGGCTGGAACCGGAGACTCTCCCACAGTCGCGCCACTGACGCTCCTGAGCGAAGAGGAGCGCATGTTTCAGGCGGCGGCGCGCGAGTTCGCCGAGAAGGAAATCCGCCCGCACGTCGAGGAGATGGATCGTGAAGGCGTTTTCAATCACGATCTGCTCAAGGAGTTCTTTGCGCAGGGGTTCATGGGGCTGCAAGTGCCGGAAGCGTATGGCGGCAGCGGGGGGACCTTTTTCATGGCCATCCTTGCGGTCGAGGAGTTCTCGCGCGTGGACGCCTCGGCGGGAGTGGTCATCGATGTTCAGAACACGCTGGTCAACAATGCGCTCCAGCGTTGGGGTTCGGAGGCGCAGAAACAGAAGTACCTGCCGCGCCTCGTGAAGGACACGCTGGGTGCCTACGCCCTTTCTGAACCCAATGCCGGCAGCGATGCCTTCGCGCTCGAGACTGGCGCCCGCGAGGAGGGCGACCACTTCATCCTGAACGGCCGCAAGCTCTGGATAACCAACGCCAAAGAAGCGGGGCTATTCATTGTCTTCGCCACCATCAACCGCGAACTCGGCCACAAGGGCATTACGGCGTTCCTCGTTGAACGCGACACACCGGGGTTCACGGTGGGCAACAAGGAGGAGAAGCTGGGGATTCGCGCCTCCTCTACCTGCGAGTTGATCCTCGAGGACTGCCGCGTGCCCAAGGCGAACGTGCTCGGTGAAGTAGGCAAGGGCTACAAGGTGGCGATGGAGACCCTGAACGAAGGCCGCATCGGCATTGGCGCGCAGATGGTGGGCGTGGCGCGTGGTGCGCTCGAACATGCCATCAGCTACGCCAAAGAGCGCAAACAGTTCGGCAAGCCCATCGCGGAGTTTCAGGCCATCCAGTTTCAGCTTGCACGCCTGGCCACCGACGTCGAGGCGGCGCGGCTGATGACGTATAATGCCGCGCGCCTGAAGGATGCTCGGCAGCCCTTCGTCAAAGAAGCCGCCATGACGAAGTACTTCTGCTCGCAGGTCGGCGAGCGTGTGGCCTCTGAGTGCCTCGAAGTCTATGGCGGTTACGGTTTCACCAAAGATTATCCTGCCGAAAAATACCTCCGCGATTCGAAAGTCGGAAAGATCTACGAAGGCACATCCTTCATGCAGCTCCAGACCATCGCGAAAATTATCCTCGGCACTTAGGGTTACAAGACTCCGCGCTCCTACAACCGGGCAAAGGGCGAGCACATTGCGCAGTGACAAAGCCGCAGCCGGAGCGTAAAATCAGCGCAGGACAACTTTAGGGGAGCACAGATATGAATGTCCCTCTAAGCCCCGACATGGAGAAGCTCGTCAGCGAGAAGGTTAAAAGGGGCGAGTATCCCGATGCCGCCGCTGTGGTTGCGGATGCTCTCCAGCTCCTCAAAGAGCGCGACCGGGCCGAGGACCGGCTTGAGGCTCTGCTCCGAGAGGGCATTGAGAGCGGCGATTCCACGGAGATGACGGAGGAGGACTGGGAGGATATCCACCGCGAGGTGCGCCAGCGCCATGCACGAATGAAGGCGAAATGACTCCCAGGATTGCCCGCAAGCCCCAGGCAAAGCGAGACGTCATTCAAATCGCTTCCTTCATTGCTGAAGATAGCCTCGACGCTTCCGACCGTTTTCTAGAGTCAGTCGAAGCCGCCTTCCTAGCCCTTGCTCGAAGACCGCTTATGGGACCTTCCCGGGCGTTCAGAGACCCGCAATTGGCTGGCATCCGGATGTGGCCTGTCAAAGACTTCGGGAAGTACCTCATCTTTTATCGACCGCTAGCGACAGGAATCGAGGTCCCCCGGGTCGTCCACGGAGCGCGTGACATCCGGAAGCTCTTTGGTGGCTGAACGCGTGGCCTCCGAATGCGTCGACGTGTACAGCGGCTACGGCTTCACCAGGGATTATCCCGTCGAGAAACACCTCCGCGATTCGAAAATCGGGAGGATCTACGGAGGCACGTCCTTCACGTAGCTCCACACCATCGCGAGAGTCCTCCTGGGCAGGTAGGGGCCGGCGCGCCGTGCCCCTACGCGGCTGGCACCGACCTTTCGGCGTCTGCGATTTCAGGATTGTGTGAGACCGCGCAGCGCAGACCTGAGAAGGTCTGCGCTAGCCCGTCGCCAAGAAAAAGCGGCAGACCTGAAGAACGAGTCTACGGTAGCCTATCGTTTCATTTTTTCGTCGCCGCCATTTCCTTAATGTGCTTCCTCACCTCATCAGCGTCGGGTGCGTTCGGAGCAAATTGGAGGTACGCCTCAAACTCCTGGCGAGCGCGCGCAGTCTGTCCCGCAGCCTCGAGGGCAACGGCGAGGTTGTAGTGGGCGTTGGGGTGATCCGAACGCAGGCGAATCGCCTCCTCATATTCTCGGATGGCGCCTTCGATGTCCTTCTTGTTCGTAAGGGTGTTGGCAAGGCTCAGCCGCGCGCCGGCGTCCTGGGGACGCAGCCGCAGATACTCCCGGTAGTTGGCGACGGCTTCGTCGAAGTTCCCTTGTTGCCGCAGCGCGTTGGCCAGAGAAAGACGCGCCTCGGCAAATTCGGGCTTGGCGCGCAGGGCCTCGCGAAACTCATTCACCGCGTCGGCTACTTTTCCCAAGCGTACCCAGGCGTTTCCCAGGTTGAAGTGAGCCTCAGGAAGGTTGGGTGTCACGCGCAAGGCCGCTTGCGCTTCCGCAGCGGCGCCGGCGGGATCGTTCAAGTGAGCCAAGGCGCTCGAGAGGTTCACGTGGGCTTCCGACCACTCAGGTCGCGCCTTGAGCGCCTCGCGGAACGCTGCCGCCGCGCCCTGCCAATCATTCGTCTGCCCCAGCGCGAGCCCCAAGTTTTCGGCAGTCTGAGCATCGTTGCGGCGTGCGAGACTGGCCCGATAGGCTTCTGCCGCGCCCTTGAAATCGCCGCGCGAGTACAGCGTATTGCCCAGCTCCCGCTGGAAGTCGGCACTGGCCGGTTCAAGCCGTACGGCTTCCTGGATCTCCGTCAGCGCGCCCTCCCAGTCGCCGTTTTCCCGTAGGGCCGTTCCCAGCCGCGCGTGAAGCCCGGCATCGTCGGGCCGCAAACGCATCGCGTCGCGGTAGGTGGGAATAGCGAGCGCAAAGTTCCTCTGCGCGGCCAGGAGGTCGCCCAGAGCTACGAGAGCCTCCGGGTAGTCGGAGCGCAACTGGACTGCGCGCTCGAGCATCGTCCGAGCCTCCTGAGGTTTCCCGGTAGCGGTGAGGACAAGCGCCAGGCGAAAGTACAGTTCGGGACTCTGCGGTCGGAGCTTCGAGGCCACACGGTACTCCGCGACGGCCTTCTCTAACTCACCGGCGGCCTGGTAGGCGTTAGCCAGGTGCAGGTGCGCGTCGGGGTCGTCCGGGCGCAGGCGGACCTCCTCGCGGTATTCCTGGACGAAGCCCGGCACGTCGCCGGCGGCTTGCAGCGACTCGGCCAGGTTGCGGTGGTAATCGGCGTTGTCGCGGGAAAGCGCGACTGCCTTGCGAAGTTGGCGGATGGCCTCCGCCAGGTCTCCGGTCTTCCTCAACACCAGCCCGAGAGCCTCGTGCAGCGCGTGGTCTTCGGGCCGCAGCCGTAGCGCTTCGCGGTATTCCGCGACCGCCGCGGGGTGGTTGGCGGTGGAGAGATAGGCGGCGGCCAGCTCCGCGTGAGCCGCGGCGTTCTCCGGCCGCTGACGCACCACGCGGCGGAGTTCCTCGATGGCTCCGCCGTAGTCGCCGGCCTCGCGCAGCGCTAACGCCAGCGCAAACCGAAAGTCGACCTGCTCGGGTCGAAGTTGCACCGCTTGCCGATATTCCTCAATGGCGTGGATTATGTCTTCCGTGGCGCGCAGAGCGTTAGCCAAGTTCATGTGCATGTCGGGATCGTTCGGGCGAAGGCGGGACGCCGCCCGAGATTCGTTGATGCCCTCCGCAATGTTGCCCGCTTGCGTGAGCGCCGCTGCCAGACCCGCGTGGGCGTCCGCATTTTTGGGATCCAGCTTCAGCACTTGGCGATACTCCGCGACGGCGCCCGCGGCGTCGCCGGATTGCAGCAACGAAGTCGCGAACGCCAGGTGGATTTCGGCGTCGCCAGGCTTGAGCTCAATCGCCTTGCGGTACTCCCGTGCCGCCTCAACGAAATCCCGGTTGGCGGCGAGCGCATTGGCCAAGTTGGCGTGTGCGTCCACGTTGGAGGGATGGAGGCGAAGCTCGGCGCGATACTCCGCGATCGCCTCGGAGAGCCTCCCCTGCGATTCCAGCAAGGCGCCGAGATTCAGGTGCACTCCCGGGAAGTCCGGCTTCAGCCGCAGCGCTTCGCGGTATTCGCGGAGTGCGTCTGAGACGCGCTGTTCAGCCGTGTAGGCATTGCCCAGATTGTAGTGCGCCTCGGGGTAGTCGGGACGCAGGGCGAGAGCCTTTCGATAAGCTTCCGCGGCCTCTTTCCACTTTGCGAGGCGCGCCAACTCGTTGCCCTGCTTCAGAAATTCTTCGGCGGTTGGGGGCGTGGCCTGAGAGGGAAGAGGAGAGGCGCCCGTTTTTGCCTGGGCGGATGAATTCCGGGCGGCGCTAAGGGGTGCGACGGTGAGTGGACTGGCCAAGCAGACGGCAGCAAAGAGAGAGATATACATCTTCCGCCGCCTTCGAGTCCTTGCCTCGGTCGCTGCCATGGGTATCTAGGATACACCTAACTCCCAGCCTCGCGCTCCACCACAGTTTGACAGCGTTTGGACCCTTCCGCTATTCTCGCCACGTCCAGGAACACGCCTGTCATTTCTTGGCAAGAGGCTCGGCTAGGTTCCGCGCATCTCGGCAGGCGTCAGCCGGTGACATGGATCCCGTTCTCCAGTTTTTCCGCCGACGGCCAGGCTGGTGCACCACGACGCTCCTGGCGGGCAGCTTGGTATGGCTCGTGGGGTTCTTTCTCTTTCCCCTCGCCAACCTGCTTGCGGTGAGCTTTGCGCGGCGGTCGCCCTACGGCACCATCGAGTGGATCCTGGGTCTCTCGAACTACGCGCGGGCATTCCAACCGATTTACCTGGAGATCTATCTCCGGTCGCTCTGGATGGCGCTGCTCACCACGGCCCTTTGCGCCCTGCTTGGCTACCCGGTGGCGTATAGCCTGGCGCTCCGGGTGTCTGCACGTTGGAGGTCGGCATTACTATTGCTCGCGGTAATTCCCTTCTGGACCAGCTTCTTGATTCGGACCTACGCCTGGATGGTGATCCTGCGCAGCGAAGGCGTTATCAACAATCTGCTTCTGGGCCTTCGCGTTATCGAAGATCCCCTGCATCTACTCTATACGCCGGTGGCTGTCTTCGTCGGTCTGGTTTACGGTGAACTGCCCTTCATGATCCTGCCGCTTTACGCGGTTCTACAGAAACTGGACCCGACGCTTCTGGAAGCAGCCCAGGACCTGGGCGCCAGCCGCTGGCGCACCTTTCGCAAGGTCACCCTGCCCCTTTCGTCGCCGGGACTTATCGCCGGTGGCATTCTGGTATTCATTTCTTCCATTGGCGCGTTCATTACGCCCGATCTGCTAGGCGGGGCGCGAACGATGATGGTGGGAAACCTGATTCAAAACCAGTTCGCCTTGGTTCGTGACCAGCCCTTTGGCTCCGCCGTCGCCTTCCTGCTCACCTTTGCCGTTTTGGTGTTGCTGCTTTCGAGCCTGCGCAGCGCAAAGCGAGCCAGCCGGGAGATGCTCTGATGCCCCGGGCGCCAGGAAAAACCCTCGGACTAGCGCTGGCCACCTTTCTGGTTTATCTCTTCCTCTACGCGCCCATTGCGGTCCTGGTGATCTTTTCCTTCAACGAGTCCCGGCTGTCGGCCCATTGGCGGGGGTTCACGGGCGAATGGTACGCGCTGCTGTGGCGCGACGAGCAGATCTTCCGTTCGCTGATGAATAGCCTCGTGGTCGCCAGCGCGGTTACGCTGGCGTGCGTGGTGTTTGGGACCGCGGCCGCGCTGGTTCTGGCCCGCGCTCGCCTGCGCGGAAGATCCCTGCTGGAGAGCCTCGTCTACCTGCCTCTGGTCATCCCCGAAATCGTGATCGCAGTTGCGGTGGTGATCTTCTTCAGCTTGCTCAGCCTGCAATTGAGTTTGTGGACGGTGATCATCGCCCACATCACTTTCTGTATCTCCTACGTGATCATCGTGGTGGCAGCGCGGCTAGCCGGTATGGACCGCTCCATTGAAGAAGCCGCGCTCGACCTCGGCGCAAACGAGTGGACCACCTTCTTCCGTGTCACGCTCCCCATCGCCGCGCCAGGAATTCTTTCCGCAGCGCTCCTAGTCTTCACCACGTCGTTCGACGATTACCTGATTACTTCCTTCGTGGCGGGCGTGCGCTCCACTACCCTGCCGCTCGAGATCTACTCCCGGCTGAAGCGTGGTATAACGCCGGAGATCAACGGGGTTTCCACGGTGATCCTGGCGGCTACCATCCCGCTCGTGTATGTGGCCCAGCGCCTCGAGCGTGGGGTTATGAAGCTGCGGACGGCATTGGCGAGTGCCTCTGCGGTGTTTCTGGTCATGGTGATTCCCGTGCTCGTGCGGGCTTGGCCGGCAGGTGGGGACGTGCGGCAGTTGAACATCTACATCTGGTCCACTTACATCTCGCCACGCGTCGTTCGAGGCTTTGAGCGTGAATTCCGCTGCCAGGTCAATTACGACCTCTACGACTCGAACGAGGCCCTCCTGGCGAAGCTCCAGGCAGGGAACGTTGAGTACGATCTGGTGGTCCCCAGCGACTACATGGTGGAAATCCTCATCCGGCAGGGGCTGCTCGCGAAGCTAGATAAGTCGCGGCTCCCCACGGCCTGGGCCAGCATCGACTCGCGCTTCCTGGGCCTGCCCTTCGATCCTCATAATGAATACTCGGTACCTTATGCTTGGGGAACGACGGGTCTGGCTTATCGGGCGGACCTGGTGAAGGAAACCGTGGATAGCTGGTCGGCGCTTTTTGATCCGCGCTTCGCGGGCCACATTTTGTTGCTTGACGACACCCGCGAGGTGTTCGGCATGGCCTTGAAGAAGCTGGGCTACTCGCTTAATTCCACGGACCCGGACGAAATCCGTCAGGCGCGTGATTTGCTCCTTCGCCAGAAGCCGCTGGTGAAGGGCTACAACAGTTCGAACTTCGAGCAGGATCTTGCGGCTGGCGACGCCTGGATTGCCCAGGCTTACAACGGCAACATGACTTTCGTGATGCGTGACGAACCCCGCATCCGATACGTGATTCCCAAAGAAGGCTGCACAATTTCGGTGGACTGCGCCTGCATCCCACGCAACGCTCCGCACAAAAAGCTGGCGATGGAATTCATCAATTACTCTCACCGTCCGGAAGTAGCTGCTATGTTTGTGAACGACTGTGGATTTAACACGCCCAGCCGATACGAGAGGCGAGATATTGAGCCATGGTTGCTCTTGAATCCCGCCGTCTTTCCGAACCCCACGGCGCTCGGGCATTGTGAGTTCATGCGCGATGTAGGATCCATCGTCGCTCTCTATGACCGGTACTGGACCGAAATCAAGGCGCGGTAGTGAGAAGCCAGGAGTCAGAAGCCAGAAGCAAGAAGGCAGTAGAGGGTAAACGGTAGACGGAATACGGAGGAGCGCTGAAGAAGCTGTGGCTCGAGACAGGAGGAATTCCTATGGATAGCGAAGAATTCACTAAGAAGGACTGGTCGCGAAGGCAATTTCTGGGAACTGTGGGCGCGGGTGTGCCCACGCTGAAGTTGATGCTCGAGGGGACGAGCGCCGGGGCGGGGCAGACGATGGGTTCGAGCCAGAAGTCCGACCCGGAGAAGTTCACGCCGATCGACCTGGGCCGTTACTTCACCGCTTCGCCCACCGACTTCGGCCCGCGTGAGCGGGCCAAAGGCTTGACCGGGGACGCGGCACGGGACGGATTGATCCGCGCGCTCGGAGGAAAACAGAACTTCCACGGCATGCCTTTTTGGCTAGGCCCAGGAGGAATCGAGAAGAAGTGCTGGGTACTACTGAGCACCCGGCCGAGTGCGGCGGCAACGCGCAGCCTCACCATCCCCCTCGGGCAACGCGGCAGTTTCATTTGCCTGATGGCCTTCTGTGACTGGGATGAGAATGAAACGCCGCCGCCCGCCGAAGATGTCGTCGAGAAAGTTGGCCAACGTCTGGCCGAAGCGGTTTTGGTGTACGAGGACGGGGGCGACAGGACTTTGCCCATCCGTCGCCGTTTTGAGGCGAATTCGCCGTCGATCTTCTGGGGCCATCAGTGTTATGCAGCCCAGCCTCATCTTAAGGACGCTCCCAGGAAACTCACCGATCCATTGAGCGACGGGACGCAGTGGGGAGAACTTCAAACGGCCGCCGCGGACAACGCCGAACCGGTAAGTTCCGATGGCCGGCCGCCAGCGCTGTTCTGGGTATCGGTCCTTCAGAATCCCGAGCCCAACCGCGCACTCAAGGCGTTGCGTTTAGAAGCCACGAGCGAGGATCCGCTTGTCGTCTGTGGTGTCACCCTTTACCACGGGCGCGAGAATCCGTTGCGTTACGAACGCCTGAAGCTGTACCGGATTACGTTGCCCGAGCCCTTGAACGAAGACGAGAAGCGATGGAAGGTGGGCGTGGACCTCGGCGTCGTGGCGCGGGTTTATGCGCTTTCGGAATTCAAACCGGACGCATGGCTCAGCGCCCTCGGCGCGGGTTTAGGCGAGCGCGATGGACCCCCGCGCGGAGGCCGCTACCTGTACGCAGAAGTCACGGCCAGCCCCGACGGCACACTGACCCTAAGCGACGCCAAGACCGGAAAGCGGTACGAGTTCGACCTCAGCCAGGTTGTTCCGGGAAAGGAACTGGAAGCGCGGCCCGCAGGTACGCGGGTTGAAATCCTGGAGCACGAAAAGGTCTGGCTGCATGGGAAAGTTGTGGACGCCGCCACGCAACGGCCCACACCTGTCCGCCTGGCGTTCCGCTCGAAGGAAGGCCGCTACATTCCCCCTTACGGTCACCGCACGGAGATCAATGACGGCTGGTTCCAGGACTACGGCGCAGATGTGAAGCTCATGGATAGCTCCTTCGCTTACGTGGATGGCACCTTCCAGGTGGAACTCCCCGTGGGCGAAGTTTACGTGGAAATGACCAAGGGCTTCGAATATGGGCCCGTGCGCAGGAGATTGAAAATCGAACCTGGCCAACGCGAACTGAACCTGGAGATTGCGCGGTTTGTGGATTTTCGCTCGCAGGGCTGGGTGACCGCAGATACCCACGTGCACTTCCTCTCTCCCTCCACTGCCGTGCTGGAAGGCCAGGCAGAGGGTTTGAATCTGATCAGCCTGCTCGCCGCGCAGTGGGGCGACCTCTTCACCAATGTTGGGGATCTCTCACATGGTCCGCTCGCCTCGCGCGACGGGGAGACCATGGTTCAAGTGAGCACGGAGAATCGGCAGCACCTCCTCGGCCACATCGGCCTGGTGGGCGGCCGGGGCGCCCCGGTTTATCCGATGTCCGCCAGTGGACCGAGCGAGAGCTACCTCGGCGACCCGCTTTGGACCAGCCTCGCTGACTGGTCCGATGCCCAGCGAAAGCGCGAGGGCTTGGTGGTGGCGGTGCACTTCCCGTATCCCACCGCCGAGCTCGCCGCAGATATCGTGCTGGGGAAGATCGACGCGGTGGAACTGTTCCCCTACGGCGAATACTTCAACACGCTCCGTTTCCTCGACTGGTACCGATATCTGAATTGCGGTTACCGCTTGCCCGCCGTGGGCGGCACCGACAAGATGGGAGCGTACATGCCGGTCGGTGCGAACCGCACTTACGCGTACCTGGGCAAGCAGGAATTCAACTTCGCCAACTGGGCCCAGGCCGTCCGGAAGGGCAACACGTTTATGACGACCGGACCGCTTCTGCTCCTCCAGGTTGACGGCCGCACGCCCGGCGATGAGATCACGCTGGGCGTGGGTGGCGGGAAGATCGAAGTCTGCGTGGAAGCGAAGAGCTTTGTGCCGTTTCATCGCCTGGAGGTTGTCCTGAATGGCAAGGTCGTGGCCTCGCGCGAGGAGAAAGGCGGGACGCGCGAGATGACGTTGAATGAGAAAGTGCAAGTGGCGGGTCCTGCGTGGATGGCCGCGCGTTGCTGCTCCCGGTTGGGGCCGACCACGTCATGGGGACTGGGGATTCAAGCTCATACATCTCCCGTGTACTTCTGCGTGCCCGGACAGGAGCTGTTCTCCGCACCAGCAGTCGCTTACATGCTGACGCTCATCGAGGGAGCCGAGGCCTGGGTAAGGAACCTGGCCACACGGCCCGACCCGGAACGGTTCGAGCGACTCTGCAAGATACTCAGCGACGCCCGCGAACACTTGCATCGCCGGATGCACGAACACGGCATCTCGCATTGAGGGTTGGTGAAAAGGATCGATCGCATTAAGATTCTTGTGGCCGCCCCCGCCCTGGCAGAGAAGGCAAAGACGATCGACATCTACGCCGACGTTGTTCTGCCGAACGGCCAGGAGCTGAAAGCGGGCAAGTGCCAAGTGGTGCTGGACGAGAGCGGGAAGCAAGTCGCGTTCATGAAGAGGAACAAGGCCGTCGCCACCCAGGGTTGCAGGATTATCGAGAAGCAGGAGAAGAATAGCTGCCACCAAGCTCGCTACACCGAATAGGACAAGAAACAGCATCTCCAGGAACTCCGGTTCGGTGGTGAACGTCGATCGATCATTCTGATCCAAGAAGGAATGTAGGACCGTGCCTTCCCGGGATTTGGTTCTGGCAACATCTGCCCGCCTCGGGTTGCTCAAGCGAGTGAACACAGGCGGGCTAGGTTTTTTCTAGACGGAAATTAGGGGCTGCAGGGGTTCCCCCCGGCCTGCGCAGTTGTCCTCCCCCGGTGGCGCGCGGACGGACAGCGTGCTCCGGGCCGCGCGAGGCTTTTCCCGAACTCCCCTCTGCAATCGGCGTCTGGAATGGCGGGTACGGTGCACGACGTTTGTCCGCCTATTGAATTCGCGCCAGGCTTGGCATATAGTGGCGCCGCTACACAGCCCAACTCTGCCGCTCTGGCCGGAAGGAACCGCGGGACAGGAAGGAGCAGTCGCCCCCGCAAGGCAGGTTACAAAGAAGCCGTGGCGATCCAAAGGGGCGGGTTGGCCGTCACTCATCTGCCGAAGGCGGGAAAACCCGCGCCCTCACCCTCCCCAGGAGGAATCGTGATGCACCCACCATATTATTCGCCCTTGCAATCGTGCCGCATGTTCGTTGTAGTTCTTATAGCCCTGGCGTTGACTCTGAGTTGTGCGCCGCCCGTGCAACGGCCCACTGGGCCGGCCGCTGAGTACGACGCCGCGAAGGACGTGTTCAGGCGGGGCCGCCTCGCGCAGGCTTTGGAGTTTACCGAGGGCCTGGCCACCGCCTCGCCGCCCACCTCCTACACCGGACGCGCGCGTCTCCTTCGCGCCGTCATTTACACGGGGCAGATCAAGAGTTACAAAGAGTTGGTCGACGCCTACGCAAAAGGGGCTGAGAACACGAAGAACCCGCACTTCAAGGCTGAATACGAGCGCCTGCGCCATGACAACCTCCAGTACGGCGCCAGGGCCGCCCTTGGATTGGCTGAAACTGTTCACCAACTCGTCCCGGAGGGTATCATCGGCAAGGAGCACACGCTCGAAGTGCCTTACCCCGCCACGGAAGGACCCTTCGAGGTGAAAGCCCTCTTCCGCGTCAAAGAGGGTGGCTGGGTGGAGCCTGACCAGCAAGAAATGGCGGCCATCGAGTCCATGCAAAAAGGCGTCGATGATGCTCTGGCTGACATTGTCGCCGGTGACCGATCCAAAGCCCGGACGCTCCTGTCTGCTGGCCCGGTCAAGATGGATGGCGTCGATCTCGCGCTCTTCCTCGGGAATCAACTTCTTGAAGGCGCCAGCATATTCGACCGGAAGCACGACCGCGACCCGCAAAGACTCAGGACCGTCTGCGGCGAGGCCGAGGAGGTGGCCAAGGCCGCGCTCGAGCTATTGAAAGAGAATCCGAATAAAGAAAAGGAAAAAGCCGTCAAGAAGCTTCAGGACCAAATCAAGGCAACTCTCAAGAATACTTGATGCGGTGAGTTGCGATTCACTGGGCCGTCCCGGCTTGCCGGGACGGCTTTTTTCTTTCGACTCCAGCGCACAGGCGCGGTGAGAGAGGAAACCACGATGCGCGAGGCCAGCGGGAAAGAACGTATGAAGACGCTTCCGGGCATTCGCATCGGCCATGCGAGCGATCTCCACGGGCTGACGGGATGCACCGTCATCCTCGTTAAATCAGGAGGTGTTTGCGGAGTGGACATCCGTGGTTCCGCCGCCGGCACTCGCGATCTTGCCCCCTGCCTTCCCGGACACGTGGTAGATCGTGTCCACGCCATCTTCTTGACCGGTGGGAGTGCCTTTGGCCTGGATGCAGCAGCGGGGGTCATGCAGTACCTGGAATCTCGCGGCGTCGGGTTCCCTGTGGGGCGAATTCGAGTACCCATTGTTCCTGGTGCAGTGATATTTGATCTGAGTCTCGGCTCGGCAAGGGCCAGGCCCGATCCTGGAATGGCCCTGTGGGCGTGCCGGAAAGCAACTCCCTATGTAGTGGAGGGTTCGGTGGGTGTTGGGACGGGGGCGACGGTGGGCAAGCTCCTGGGGATTGAGCAGGCCACCAAGGGAGGCGTGGGTTTTCAAAGCCTTATGATAGCGAACGGCGTGGTCGTCCAGGCCTTCGCCGTGGTTAATGCCTTTGGCGATGTGGTCGATCCGAAGACAGGTGTTGTCCTTGCCGGAGCGCGCGCATCCCGCGACTCTGCGCGATTTGTGGTCACAGCCGAGCAGATGTTTCGCGGGAAGGTCCGCAGAGGTTTCGGGGTTACGAACACCACCTTGGTCGTGGTTATGACCAACGCTGCCCTGAACAAAATCCAGGCTACGAAGCTTGCCCAAGTGGCGCAGGACGGGATGGCGCGTGCGATTCGACCTGCGCACACGGAATTCGACGGCGACTTGGTGTTTGCCCTCTCGGTCGGCCAGAAGCGGGCCGATCTGAGTACCCTCGGGACGGCTGCCGCGGAGATCACGGCGCAAGCCATTGTCAGGGCAGTGAAGACCGCACGGGGACTCGGGGGCGTGCCTTCGTGTCAGGAACTCGCGCAGAGTCGAACCTCGAAATCCGAGACCCGAAACTCGGTTCAATAAATACGGAGCGGCCGCTTTCCGGGTGTGTCGCGCGAAGACTCAGAACGAGGATTCCCACTTTCCTGGCGGAGTTTCGATTTTCCAGTTTCGGACTTTAATGGCTGGGTTGAGGGGTTAACGCCGAGGGACCAGGTGCTGGTGTGGTGGCGTGGGGACTCGCGCCCATTCCGCCAGTGGGTGAACTTGATTCCACCTCCCAGTGGTCGCCGGCCTTCCGGAGTTCGTAGCGCACTCCCACGACAATCTCCGCGGCTTGCTTGCTGCGGAACTTCACCTCGGCCACGGCCCGGTCGCCCTCGAACTTGACGTCCTGTACCTCCAACGTCATGTTTTTCAGGACGACGCTGGGACGCTGCTGAAGATGCCGCTCGATCGCGGCTTGGATCCCCGCCTTCGATGGCAGTCCTGTGGACTTGCCGCAGCCGCTCAAGACTACGGCCAACCCTACCAGGCAAACCGGCGCGAAACGCATGGCAGCCTCCCCGGAATGGTTCAACGGTACTGCAAGGAGCGAGGAATTGTCAAAATCCGGGGGGCTGCTGCGAGTAAGGGCGCGTTGAGAGTGGCAGGGTGCGCGACGGATCTTGCGTGTTATGCCGCGCTTGATTTGCTGCTCGACTACTCCTAGGATGGTCCTACACAGAGCGTCTTCCTGGGGCGCTCTCGGGACGTAATGCCATGGTCGGCCAGACCATTTCCCACTATTGCATCCTAGAGAAGCTGGGTAGCGGCGGCATGGGTGTGGTCTATAAGGCCGAGGACACCAAGCTCGGCCGCACCGTGGCGCTCAAAGTCCTGCCGCCGGAACGAGTTGCTGATCCCAACCGCAAGCGGCGTTTCGTTCAGGAGGCCCGGGCGGCTTCGGCGCTGAATCATCCCAACATCATCACCATCTACGACATCGATGAGGCGGAGGGCGTCCACTACATTGCCATGGAGCACGTCGAGGGCAAGACGCTCGACCGGCTGATTGCGCGGCACGGGCTGCGGGTGAACGAGGCGCTGAAGTACGCCGTGCAGATGGCCGCGGCGCTCGCCAAAGCGCACTCCGCCGGCATCGTGCATCGCGACTTGAAGCCCACCAACGTGATGGTAACCGACGATGGCCTGGTCAAGGTCTTGGACTTCGGGCTGGCCAAGCTCACGGAAGCTGCGCCGACCGGCGAAGCGGAGACGGCCGTGACGCTGGAGCCGACGACGGAGGAAGGCACGATTGTCGGCACGGTGGGCTACATGTCACCGGAACAGGCCGAGGGGAAGGCCGTGGATGCACGCTCTGACATTTTCAGTTTCGGTTCGGTGCTCTACGAAATGCTTACCGGCCAGCGAGCCTTTCAGGGCGAGACGAAAGCCTCGACCATTGCAGCCATCCTGCGGGAGGAACCCAAGCCACTGAGCCAGGTGGTCGAGGGCCTGTCGCGCGAGGTCGAGCGAATCGTCAAGCGCTGCCTGCGCAAGGATCCCGCCCACCGCTTCCAGCACATGGATGATCTGAAGGTGGCGCTGGAGGAATCGAAAGAAGAGTCGGATTCCGGCGAACTGGCAACTACGCCGGCCGCCGAGAAGAAGAGGTTCCCACTGACGGCGCTCGCGGCCATCGCCGTCGCTACCGTGGCGGTGCTGGCTGTCGCGGCGGTGGTGGCCTACATACTGTGGCCGCGTCCCCAAGCACCCCCGCAGCGTACGCTCACCCGCCTGACGTTCGACCCGGGCCTGCAAAGCGATCCGAGCTTCTCACCCGACGGGCAATTCATCGCTTACAGTTCCGATCGCAGCGGCAATTTCGACATCTGGGTGCAGCAGATCAGCGGAGGCAATCCTGTGCAGGTCACGAACAACCCCGCACACGACTGGCAGCCCGACTGGTCACCGGACGGCAAGCTGATCGTCTTTCGCTCCGAGCGCGACGGCGGCGGCCTATACGCGGTTCCCGCCCTGGGCGGCTACGAACGAAAGTTGTCTTCCTTTGGCTATTATCCGCGGTTGTCGCCCGATGGCTCCCGGATTCTGTTCTCAGGTTTGTTCGAGGAAACCCTGGCCGAGCCGCAGAGAGTGTACGTGGTTTCCCTCGATGGTAACCCGCCGCGTCAAGTTCTGGCCGGACTTCGCAAAGAATATCGGTTCCTGTCGCTATTTGCCTGGCATCCCGACGGTCGGCGGGTCTTGTTCTGGACGCACCACGACGAGCCTGGATGGGGCTTGTGCATGGTGCCCCTCGCAGGCGGCAACCCGGTGAAGTCAGAGCTGAGCCCGGAGGTGCAGAAGCAGTTCAAGGCGGCTGGCTTCGCGCCGCCCTCTCTTGGCCATTTCTTGTTGGCACCTTCAGGCGCCGCCCTTTATTTTCAAGGGAGAGCCCGGGACGTGTGGAATCTCTGGCGAGTGACCTTGGATCCGGAGACGCTACGCGTGGTCGCCGGCCCGGAACGCCTCACCACCGGTTCAGGCCCTGACACCGACCCAGCGCTCTCGTTGAGTGGAAAGAAACTGGCCTTTACCGCGCGCAAGGAGACTACACGCATCTGGTCAGTGCCGTTTGATGCCAACAGAGGCCAAATCAGGGGCAAAGGCGAGCCAGTTACCGCAGCCGGAATGGACGCCTTCCAGCCCCACCTGTCGGGCGACGGCAAGGAACTCGTCTTCCTCACGTATCGCGCCGGGAAGCAGGAACTGAGGATAAAATCGCTGGAGGACGGGCGGGAAACACTGCTGGCGGCCGATAATTTCTTGCGCTTTACCCCCTGCTGGTCGCGCGATGGCAAGTACCTGGCCTACCATCGTAGGCACCCAGACACGGGGGAGAATTCAATAGCCCTGATGCCCAAGGGTGGTGGCGATGAACAGATCCTTACTTCCCCCGTTAGCCGCGAGGGGCGCGGATTTCCTTGGGACTGGTCCCTCGATGGGGAGTGGATTCTGGGAAATAGCAGGTCCCTCCCGCCCGGGAAATCGCTGATCTGGCTGCTCCCGCTGTCATCGGTCCCGCGGGCGGAAACTCAGGCACGCATCGTGGCTTCTGACCCGGGGCACGACCTCGATGACCCGCATTTTTCTGCCGACGGACGCTGGATCGCCTTCAAAGCAACAGACCCCGCCAGCGTGGTCCCCTCTACCATTTATGTAGTGCCTGCCTCGGGGGGTGATTGGGTGCGCATCACCGAAGGGAAAGACTGGGATGACAGACCTCGTTGGTCGCCTGACAGCAAGACGATTTACTTTGTCTCCAGCCGCACCGGATTTGTCAATATTTGGGGAAGACGGTTCGACCCGGCCAAAGGGCAGCCTATGGGCGAATCATTCCGGGTAACTTCATTTGAAGATCCCGCCCAGATGGTCTTCCCCGAAATAGATGGATTGCAGTTTTCCCTCGCCGCAGACCGCCTTGTTCTGCCCATCACGGAGCTGACCGGCAACATCTGGATGCTGGAAGACGTGGACCGGTGAAGCTGGGGGCTAGGTGCTAGGGACTGGCGGCTGGGGAAAAGACGATGTGTAGCGCAAGATTCGCCTTTCAATCTTGCGGCTCTTCGTGTAGCGGTGGTCTATGACCGCCGAGAGGTAGAGACGCCCCGGCGGGGCGTCTCCGCAGACGTTCCAGCGGAACGTGTCTACTAGGTGCGGGCGGCCTGAGGCCGCCCCTACCAGCCGCATGAAGTTCCCACCCTAGAACCAGTGATGAGTGGCGAGAGCAGGCAACGGCG
>Ga0315280_10002451_pt1 | contig 30010 bp, 25 predicted proteins | sample YL17G06_40_MG_FD_203697 | JGI IMG/M metagenome (GOLD analysis project Ga0315280, IMG submission 203697) | Sediment microbial communities from Yellowstone Lake, YNP, Wyoming, USA - YL17G06_40 | ecosystem: Environmental > Aquatic > Freshwater > Lake > Sediment | place: USA: Wyoming | collected... | reverse complement strand
TTGGAATTCAGGCTCTCTCAGGAGCGGCTGAGCGCAATGAGGACATCCTCTACATCTGTTACGACAATGAAGCCTATATGAACACGGGAATCCAGAGAAGCTCAGCCACGCCCTACGGTTCCTGGACGACCACGACTCCGGTGAAACATTTCAAGAACAGGCCCAAAAAAGACATCGATGCCATCATGGCTGCACATCGAATTCCTTATATCGCGACTGCCAGTGTGGGCTATCCTGAGGATTTATACAAAAAAGTGAAAAAAGCCAAAGACATCAGCGGCACCAGATTTCTTCATATCTATGCACCCTGTCCTACAGGCTGGAAAAGCAGGCCAGAGGACACTGTGAAGTTGTCACGGATGGTGGTCCAGAATGCAATCTTCCCGTTGTACGAAATCGAAAATGGCGAGAAATATACTTTGAGCATCAAACTCAGAGAAAAAAAACCGGTTACGGATTATCTGAGACTTCAAGGCCGATTTCGTCACCTCACGGAAAAGGAGATTCAATTCATCCAAGAAGAAGTGGATAAGAGGTGGGGAAGGCTTTTGAGACTTTGGGAAGCGATATAGCGGCGCGATTTATCGCCCATAATATTTTGAGTCGGATAAATCCGAGCGCTCCAGTATCCATAAAAGGGAAAAAAGGGCGATGGGCAAATTAAGGTTGTATAAAATCTTTCGATAATCTATAATTTCTATCTTTTTAATAGGGTTTGAATCTAAAGGAGAAGTCCATGAAAAGACTGTTAGCTTTGTTCGCTCTTCTGTTTCTGGCCCTTGTGACCTCCGCCCAAGCAGAAAAAAATGATTTCGCTCAAAACGAGACCACTCCAGCTCCTGATTTCAATCTCCTAGATTTAAAGGGAAACAGAATTTCTCTCTCGGCTTATAGAGGCAAAATCCTTTTCTTAAATTTCTGGGCCACTTGGTGCCCTCCGTGTCGGGCTGAAATCCCCGACTTTGTCGAGGTCTATAAGGAGTACAAAAACAAAGGCATGGAAATCATCGGCCTTTCTGTGGACGAGATGAGTGAGGAAGACCTCCTAGCCTTCGTCGAAAAATATGAAATGAACTATTCGGTTGCTTTTGCCACTGAAAAAATTGTGGGAGATTACGAACCGGGACAGTACATCCCGACAACGATCATCATCGACAAACAAGGCAAAATCAGGCGTAAACACGTCGGTTTGATGAAGAAAGAATCCCTGATTCAGTATTTTCAAAAGTTGTCAAGGGAAAAATAAAAGATTTACCAGCGGTAGACCACCGCAGCCCAGGTGAAGCCAGCCCCAAAAGCATCCATGAGGACAATACTCCCTTTTTTGAGCTTGCCCTCCTGGCTGAGTTCACGGAGGCTGATAGGAATGGAAGCTACCGAAACATTCCCATACTTGTGGATGTTCGAATAGACCTTTTCTCGCGGGACCTGGAGCCTTTCGCCTGTGGCTTCGATGATTCTGACGTTGGCTTGGTGGGGAATCAGACAATCAATATCTTCCTTTTTCAACCCAGCCTTCTTCAAAGCTTCCAAAGCCGCCTCCCCCATCCTTTTCACGGCGTGTTTAAAAACTTCGTTCCCTTTCATCTGGAGAAAATGAAGCTTTCCAATCACAGTCTGGACGCTGGCGGGCATCCTCGAACCCCCTGCAGGCATGGAAAGAAGGTTCCCCAGATTTCCGTCTGCTTTCCAGTAGGAGGAAAGCATCCCTGATTCATCGTCGCTCTCGGCAAGCACCACCGCGCCAGCGGCGTCTCCAAAAAGAACGCAGGTGTTGCGGTCTTCCCAGTTTGTGATCTTGGTGAGAAGCTCTCCGCCCACCAGCAGAATTCGCTTGGCTGTACCGCTTAAGATAAGGCTTTCGGCCAGAATCATCCCGTAAAGAAATCCTGTGCATCCCGCCGAGATATCAAAGGCAGGCACATGATCAGCTCTGAGTCCCTCCTGGACCCAGCAGGCCGTTGAAGGAAACAATGTATCTGGAGTGGACGTCGCCACGATGATTAAATCTATGTCTTTGACTTCAAGATGCGCATTCTTCAATGCCCGCCGGCTCGCTTCAATCGCCAAATCTGAAGTAGCCTGGCTTTCCGAGGCAATTCTTCTTTCTTTGATTCCGGTTCGGGTTAGGATCCATTCATCAGAGGTATCGACCATCTTTTCCAGATCGGCATTGGTCAATACCCTGTCGGGGACATAAAATCCTGACCCGATAATCTTGATTCTTCTTTTAGCACGCTTCTCCATAACGTCTCCAAAAAGCTTATTCTATAACACAGTTGCTTGCAATTTGCAAATAAAGAAGAAGATGGGTAAAATTAATTAAATGAAAAAAAATCTGATTTTCCCTATATTTTCATTGTTCATTTTGTTCCTTTTGATCGCTCCTTCCGCCTCTTGGAGCCAACTTGTTTTGGGCCAGTACGAAGATGAGGCGCCCTTCCGAACCTGGAACAGCTTTTTTGCGGTGGCTGCGCCGGCCCTCGGCCGGGGCGAGACAACCTTCTCGTGCGCTTCCGACTCCTCGGCTGCGCTCTCCAATCCCGCCCTCCTCGCATTTCTTCCTAAAATCACTTTTACCCTGAATTGTTCCTATCATTCAGCCTCCTTCTTCAAATATTCCTTGGTCAATACAGGAGTCGCCTCAAGCAGTCAAAACATGTGGCTCAATTACTATTGCTGGGATTTTGGGGGGATTTCCCTTCACTTTGGAGATTGGGCCTTCGGGTTGAACATGGCTTTGGTTGAAGCCTATGACCGCCCTGGCGTGGACTATCAATACTCTTATCAGGGAAGACTATATTATCATCTCAATTTTGATCAGAGCGGCAATCTCAAAAACATTCAATTTTCTTTAGCCCGAAAACTCTTCCAGCGCGCCTCCGTGGGTCTTGGCTTCAATTACGTTTTTGGCAACCTTAAAAGAGACACTATTGAAGAATGGATTGCCGATGGTTACACAATCACGGATAAAAAATCCCAGGAATTTCAGGGCATCTTTGTCAATGGCGGCTTTTTAATAGAATTCACAGAAAAGCTCAGTCTGGCCGCCGTCTTCCGCACTCCCTATATCAAGAAATCTAAGAGCAAAAGTTTTTTGCAATTGCTGGCGCCAGCCGGAAACACCGATATCAGAATCGAGGCCACTTCTGATGACGAATACAAATTGCCCCTAGTGATAGGACTGGGAGTAAGCTACAAAATAAACTCCGAGCTGGGACTGGCTTCGGACCTGACCTATGCGAACTGGTCCCGATACACAGTCAAATATTTTGGAGAAAATAAAGAACGGAATTTCAAAAGCATCATCAAAATCGGGGCAGGAGCAGAGTACCTGCTTGGGAATAAAATCTTCAAGCAGAATTTCACAATTCCCTTAAGGGTGGGCGTCATCCATGACCCGCAGCCGATGAAGAATCCCAATTCCTCCTATCTCTATTTCACCGCAGGCATAGGCATTCATTGGAATAAATTCAAGCTGGACGGGGGAACGCTCATCGGTTCTGAGAAAGGATCAGGAAATTCTCTTTCGGGAAAGAAGTTCGCTCTTTCTCTCAGCTTCGAGCTCTAGAGCATAAAACAAGATGTCCAAGACAAGGACTCTATGAAAAAAATAAAATCTATTTTGCTCTTTATCATTTTTCTCTGCGCCGCTCTTCTGACGAAACCTCAAGGCCTGGAAAGCCCAGATATTATCAGTGTTGAAAAGAAACAAGAAATCGTGACGAAACTGAAGGGGCTCAACCTTGACCTGTTGCTGGAATGGAACGGCAGGATTTATATTATCGCCCGAGTAAATGATTTTATTCAACTCCAAAAACAGAACATCCCTTTTCGCCTTGAAACTGCAAAATTCTATCCGTTCAACCAGAGAGTGCTATCAACCGGAGGCGGGATCAACGGAGAATACCATTCCTACCAGGAGCTCGAAGTAGAACTCAAAGCCCTCGAGAAGGCCTATCCCCAAATTGCACGGCTTTACGATATCGGTGATAGCCTTGAAAAAAGACAGATCTACGCCCTAAAGATAAGTGATAACGTCGGCCTGGATGAAGAAGAAGCTGAAATTCTCTTCATGGGCTGCCACCACGCTCGGGAATGGATCACCGTCGAAATTCCTTTTCTCCTGGCGAAGTACTTAGTCGAGAATTATGAGAAAAACTCCCAGGTCAAAAGCCTTGTGGACCGGAGTGAGATCTGGGTCGTTCCTCTTGTCAACCCTGACGGACTGGAGTATTCCATCCAAGTCTACCGCTTCTGGCGGAAAAACAGGCGGGCTAATTCAGACGGAACTTATGGAGTGGACATCAACCGCAACTACAGCGCCAAGTGGGGGTATGATAACCTAGGCTCAAGCCCTGATCCCGGCCTGGAAATCTATCGAGGACAAGCTCCTTTTTCAGAACCAGAAACCAAAGCGATCCGGAATTTGTTTTTACAGAAAAACTTCCAAGCTATGATAAGCTACCACAGCTTCTCTCAGACCATCATGTATCCCTGGGGCTATAGCCTTGAACCTACAACAAAAGACAAAGAACTTCGCGAAATCGCCGCACGGATGTCCGAACTCATCCAGGCCGTCAATGGCCGGAAATATGAATATGGCCAGGCCGGAACTCTTCTCTACATTACTAACGGAGACGCGACAGATTGGACATTTGAAACCTCAGCGATTCCCTCTTTTACCATTGAACTCCCTCCTGTGGACATGATTCATGGCGGCTTTTTCAATGCTGAGGAAGATATTCAATCGATTTTCAACGAAAACCTGCCGGCCATGCTCTACCTGATTGATTATTCTTGCCAGCATCTCAAGTCTAAGGACACTTCGCTAAAGGAAAGAGTCCGAAATTTTCCCTTTGTACCAAAAGTCAGGCGAGAAACAAAAGATTGACAAAATCTCCAGAAACGGCTAAGAAGATTAAAATAAACTAAACAAAAAATGGCAATTCTTGAAGGACCTCTGAACTCCCTCCAGGAAATGGCCCCGCGGGAAGGCCTGCCCTACTGGATTTTCTGGCTTCTGCTCTGCGTCATCTTGCTCTTAATAACCTTTATTTTTCTCCGCGATAAAGACCTCAGACGACGGTTGAATTCCTTTTTAAGCGCTGGCAAGAGAAAATTTATGCAGCTCAGGATCCAAGTTAAACTCAAGAAAGAGAAGCTAAAAAAAATAGAAGTGATTAGAGACTTGGGGAGAAAAGCCTGGAGTGAGGACATTAAGGTCGAGAAAGCTGAAAATATTTATGCGGAACTCCATGAACTAGAAAAGAGGAGAAATAAACATCAGAAGGAATGGGAAGAATTTTTTTCTAAAATTATGGCCTTGAACAAGCAGCTGGTGGAATTCAAGCAACAGCACCTTTCTCAAATTCAAGAACAACAAGCTTTTAAAAAACCCTTTGACCAAAAATTAGTGGATATCATTGAAAAAGAAAACCTTCGGGAAAAAGAGCTGCATCAGATAGAAAATAATATGGCTGATATCAGAAGGAATCTCGACGTGACAGAAAAAGAAATTCAGAGAATTGAGGAAAACTCAAAGTTTCAAAATAACGGAAAAATATCGAAAAAAGAGGGCCTCAAAGAAAAAGTCACCCATCTCTCGGCCCAAAGAAAAGAGCTCCAACAGAAATTTCCGGAATTAAAAAGAGAAAAAGAAGCGCTCGGAAAAGAGAAAGAGGAGGTTCAAAAAGCCATTGGTGAGGCCGACAATAAAATCAAAGGAATCGAAGAGATCGTGAGAGAGCAAACTCGAGAATTCGAAAGAGAAATCCGGGAATGGGAAAAGAAGAAGGAAAAAGTTCAAGATAAAATTAGAGAAATTGAACATCTCATGGAGCCTCTTTTTGAAAATTTAGGTCACATCTTTGACGAATTGCGCGTCAATCATCCCGAACTCGTCGGCCTTTACATCCAAATCGATAGAAGTAACAAGACTATTTTGGACCTCATCGCCCAGCTTGAAAACCTTCACCGATGAGGATGACCACCAAAGTCAAAATACTGGCACATATCTGCTGCGCCCCTGATGCTCTCTATGTGATCGATCTCCTTCAAAAGACATATGAGGTCACAGGATATTTCTACAACCCCAACATTCACCCTCCTGAAGAATATGCATTAAGGCTGGAAGAGGCGAGAAAAGTTGCCCAAATCCTTAACTTCAGGTTGCTTGAAGATGTCTGCGACGGAAAGCGATGGTTTGAGCTTACAGAAAAATTCAAGGATGAGCCGGAAAAAGGAAAAAGATGTAACGTTTGCTATGCCCTGAGGCTCAAGCGAACAGCCCAGAAAGCCTCTGAGCTGGGATTTGAGATGTTTACCACGATCATGAGCCTCAGTCCTTGGAAAAAGGCAGAGGTTATAAACAAACTTGGTCAGCTCTTTGCTCAGAAATATAATATTCAATTTTTGGAGGCCGACTTCAAAAAGAAGGATGGGTTTAGAAAAAGCGTTGAACTAAGCAAGCGCCACCAGCTCTACCGGCAGAATTACTGTGGCTGTGTGTACAGCCACCGTAAAGACAGCCCCCATCTTAATAAATCAAGATAGAAAAATGCCTCGCGATGAAGATATTTTATAATGGAGCGATGTGATCCATCGCACCTCCACCCTCTTTTCCCTCTTGAAGGGGGAGGGAAAGGGAGGAGGTAGTCGGATAAATCCGACCGCTACAATAATCTAATTGCTTATTATAAGAAAAAAGTGTTTTGACTTAGAAAATGACAAAAAAAGATAAAAAAGAACGAGCACTCAGAGTTGTCGTTTTCGGTGTTGTTCAGGGAGTAGGATTCCGGCCTTTTATCTACCGGTTGGCTCATCAATTTAAGTGCAAAGGCTGGGTAAAAAATCTGGGCTTTGGTGTGGAAATTCATCTCGAAAAAGAAGGAGAGATCAATTTCAAGGATTTTCTCAAAGCTCTCCAGGACGAAAAACCTCCGCTGGCCCAGATTGAAGAGATAAAAATTGAACCAGTTCCTTACCAGAATCTTCCCGTATTCAAAATCGAAAAATCTGAGCCGAGCGAAAGCTTTGTTTTTATATCCCCGGACATTTCAGTCTGCAAAAGCTGTCTCCAGGAAATAAGAAATCCTCAAGAAAGAAGGTTTCATTATCCTTTTACCAACTGTACGGATTGCGGGCCTCGCTACACCATTGTCAAATCTCTCCCCTATGATCGGAAGCAGACCACCATGGAAGACTTCAAAATGTGCCAGTTGTGCGCGGCGGAATACGCCAATCCCCTTGACCGGCGCTATCATGCCCAGCCCATCGCCTGCCCAGTCTGCGGGCCACAGCTGACACTGATTGACGCGAAAACTGGTAAAAGAGTCCAGGGAAGAATTGAAACTGCGGCTTTACTCCTTGGCCAAGGCAAGATTGTTGCCATCAAAGGGCTTGGGGGTTTTCATCTTGTCTGTGATGCTCTGAATCCAAGCGCAGTGAGCCGCCTGAGAAAAATAAAAGAGCGGAAAACCAAGCCTTTCGCCCTCCTGGCCGCTAGCCTCGCCACCGTTGAAAAATATGCGTTTCTCAATCCTGAAGAGAGGAATGAGCTTCTTTCAGCCAGGCGCCCTATCGTCCTTCTTCAGAAAAAAAAGGACATCCCAGGGATTGCTCCCCATCTGGAGGAGATGGGTTTCATGCTTCCTTACACTCCCCTCCATTATCTCCTCCTTGACCATCTGCCTCTCGTTGTCGCCACAAGTTCCAACAAAAAAGAGGCTCCGATTATCAAGGACGAGTCCGAAGGAATCGAGCTTCTCTGTGATTACATCCTGACTCACAATCGGCCGATCCAGATGAGAACTGATGATTCTGTGCTCAAAATTGTCAGCAATAAACCGCTTTTTCTAAGACGCGCCAGAGGCTATGTCCCCTATCCCCAACCGGTCCCCAAGGAGCTTGAATCCCCTCAACATGTTTTAGCTCTCGGAGGCGAGCTTAAGGTCACTCTCTCTCTCTATAAAAACGGATATGTGGTCACAAGTCAGTTCCTAGGAGATCTGGATGAATACCAGAACTATAAATACTTTGAGGAGACACTGGCCCATCTCAGCCATCTTTTTGCTGTCAAGCCTGAGATGGTTGTCTCTGATCTTCATCCTCATTTTCACACGACACGATTTGCTCAAAAATTAGGCATCCCTCATCTTCAAGTCCAACACCATTTTGCCCATATTCTGGCGCCTCTCCTCGAGCACAAAATCTTTTCCCCCAAAAAAGTCCTGGGTGTGGCTCTGGATGGATATGGCCATGGAGAAGATGGTCAGGCTTGGGGTGGGGAGTTTCTTCTCGCCGATTATTCTTCCTTCGAGCGACTGGCTCATTTTAAATACGTTCCCCTTCCCGGAGGTGATTTAGCTGCCAAGCAGCCCTGGCGAATGGCTGTCACTTACCTTAGGGAAACTTTCGGCTCGAAAATGCCTGAAGTGAAAGCCCTCGAAAAAATCAGCGATAAAAAGATCAAATGCCTGCTGCAGATGATCAGCGCTAAAGTCAACACTCCTCTGACCTCTAGCTGTGGCCGCCTTTTTGATGCAGTGTCTTTTCTTGTAGGAATTTCCCCCCAAGAGGTAGAATTCGAAGCCGAAGCGCCCATGAGGCTTGAAGCTCTGGCCACCGTAAAAACAGACAAAGCCTATGACTTCTCCTTTTTAGAAAAAGACTTCCCTTGGCAGATTTCTTTTTCTCCCACCATCAAGGGCATCTTGAAAGATTTAGAGCAAAAAATCCCTCGGGCCCGCATCTCCGCCAAATTCCACAATACTCTGGCTAAAGTAATTGTCCAAGTTGCAGAAAAAGCAAGAAAAGAGCGGAGAATTGACGCTGTGGTCTTAGCCGGAGGTGTTTTTCTGAACAATAAATTATTATCCAAAGCTTCTGACCTTCTGGAACAAAAAGGGTTTAATGTGATCCGGCCGGTTCTCTATTCCCCAAACGATGAATCCATCTCTTTGGGGCAGATTGCCTTTGCCCTGGCAAAACTCAAAGGGCGATAAATCTTTATTTCCGGGTTTGGTCAAGGCGAATTTTTACTCCTCCGGCAAAAGAGGAAATCAAGTTGATAAAGATGGCTGCCAATAACCCGAGGAGAGCAAAGAATAGAAATCCGAACATTCCCCCTAAAGCGCCAAAAATAAGGCTCCCGATTAATTTTCCCTGCATTTCTATAAAAAAATCAGGCAGCCTTTGAACAAATCCGGGGAAGGCACGCGTTGCGCCGGAAAAAGCTCCCAGAATAATGCCGATAAAAAGTCCCAGAATTCCCCAAAAAACAAGAAAGGAGGTTGGGCTGAGCGAGCGAAAAACAAAGTTGGCTCCTGCCTTTTCTTCAAAATTCTTAATCTCAAGCGATTTGTCTTTTTTGATGTCCCACTCAGCTGGTTCTCTGCCGCACCGGGGACAAGCCTGGGAGGGTTCATCAATCCTATAGCCACATCTTGGGCAGAAGATCTCTTCCTCGGTGAGGCTTCCCCCACAGCGGACACAGGCCTCAGCTTCAAGAGGATTTTCAAAGCCGCAATAAATACAGATGGCTTTTTTCTCCTGGAAGGAAGGCGGCTTGGACCCCACCCAATCTTTCCCATCAAAATAATACCAACTGCCACTCTTGACGCCGATCATCCAAAAGCGGCCTTCTGAATCCTTTATTCTCAATCTTTTGAGCTGATCAATGAATTCCTGCTGAGAAATTTCTCCTTTTTGGAATTTTTTCTTAATCTTGTTAAAGGCTTCCTCTGCCTCTTTGAACTGATTTCCCATTTTCATCCTTAATTCGTATCTTTCAATTTGATCTTTTTTGTAAATTATTTATTTTCAATAAATTAGTAACTTATTTATTTTAAACAATTTACGCTGAGTGACGAAATTTTGTGCAAATTGCCCTATCTTCAAGAAATTTCAATTATTTAGTTTTAAATTTGGGCACTTTTCCACAGCTTTTCCACAACTTTTGTGAAAAAGTCAAAATTTCAATTGCTTTAAAAGGTCAACCAAATTATAACCTTTAATCGGGTCAGGAATAAAGGAAATGGCGAAAATCACGAAGATAAAAAATCCCATAATTTTCCTGGAGAAAGAAAGGGGGGTCTGCTCATCTGGAATTCGAGGATGTTTTAAGCCTATCAGAAGGATGAGCAGTGCCCAGACGATCCATCCAATCCAGAAAAAGACACCCATAATGAAGAGAGCGCCCAAGAAAATCCGAGCAATAACTTTGGATTTGGAGCCGAGGATGGCATAAGACACATGCCCTCCATCAAGCTGGCCTATCGGAAATAGGTTAAACGCCGTGACCAGAACTCCCACCCATCCCGCGAAGGCCACGGGGTGAAGAATGATGTCATAGCCAGTGGGGATGTGCTCAAAAATCAAACTGCCGATGAATTTCAAAAGAAGAGGCTCTCCAAAAATTAGAGTTTCCTCCCTTGGAATGGAGGGTATGACTTTAGAATGAGCGAGGCCGTACACAAGGGCCGGGAGAGCCAGGATGAATCCCGCGAGCGGGCCTGCGGCTCCGATATCAAAAAGTTCTTTCTTGCGCGCGATGGGTGATTTGATTTTGATGAAAGCACCGAGCGTGCCTATCAATGTCGGAGCGGGGATAAAATAGGGAAGTGTGGCGCTGACATGGTAATAACGACAGCTCAGGTAATGACCCAATTCGTGGCCCAGCAGGATAATGAGCAGAACCGCCGCATAGATGATGCTCAAGGAGATGATCTGAGGGTCTTTAATAATCTGAGACACAGAAGAAATTCCCGAATTGTTGGTGAGGTCGTCTGCGTATTTGTAGCTTAAGCTCCAGCTGATGCCGACAATAAAGGCTGAAATGCTTGTGATCACAAAGAGAAGGATGTTCAGCCAGAGCCTTTTCTTATCAAAAAAGGAGTAGCGTCTCTCCAGCGCAGAAGCAAACTCTCTCTTTTCCTCTTCCATGGAAGGTATAAAAAAATAGGAGTGATTTCTCACTCCAACCGAAAAATACGATCAATCCTAGGAATCTTATCCTTCTTCTTGAAGTCTATCGTACTTGGCTTTCAATTCTTCTCTTGTCTCTTCGTGATTGGGATCAGAAACACAACAGTCTACGGGGCAGACCGCTGCGCACTGAGACTCATCATAATGTCCCACGCATTCGGTGCATCGTTCGGGGTTAATCACATAGCGTTCATCCCCAGCGGAGATAGCCTGGTTTGGGCACTCTGGTTCACAAGCGCCACAGTTGATGCATTCCTCTGTAATCATGTAAGCCATAAATTGCCTCCTCAATTTTAGTAGAGCTTATTATATATTTTTTTTTTGAATTTACAAGAGAAGGAATTATTTTTCGCCCTCCAATTTCTTTGCCCGCAGCGAGGCATCATAGCCATAGTAGGTCTGGGGATATTCCTCCTGAACTTTCTTAAAAACTGCCGCGGCTCCTGCCCTGTCTCCTTTTTTCTCAAGCGCTTCAGCCCGGTTAAAAAGGACGACATCCAGCGAATATTCTCTGGGCTTTTCTTTTTCAATTTTCTTATAAATCTCAATGGCTTTATCATAATTCTTGCGCTGCAGGTAGACCCGGGCCAGCAAATCTTGGGCTTGATAATAATAAAGGTCCTTGGGTCTCGTTTTTATCTTGGTGAGTGAAGCCTCGGCTTTGTCCAAATTTCCATTCTCAATCCAGTAAGTAGCCAAAAGAAGATAGGCCACCCGGGCGAACTTCTGGTCGCCCCCCATCTTCTCCAGTTGAGCCACGTTTCCAGGATTTTTTTCCAATCCTGCGCGCAGGTCCAGCATCTCGCTCACCACTTGGCTTTGTTTTTTGAGACCTTGGGTCCGGAAATATCTAATGGCAAAAATCCCAGCGATGACGACAACGAGGATACTCGCAACGATAATAAGCTCTCTTCTCTGTTCTTTGATAAAACGGACGATTTTGTTGATTGTTGAAACAAATTCGTCTTCTTTGAGCTGTTTCTTGACGACTTTTTTCATCCTTAACTCCTCTCTGTTCCGATGGATATCATTTTTTTAGCTTTCAATGTTTGAAATTCATTATTTACCACATTGCTCTTAAAAAGCCAAGAGCAAATTAAGACACAAAATTGCCTATACAACGCTCGAATTCCCCTAACATCAATCATTCACACGAGATAGAAAAACACACGCATCACTCAATTGGTGACCAGGACAGTCCCTGGGTGTTCTCGACCAAACCCACCCGCCCCCTAGGTCTTCAAACACACAGGGACTGTCCTCGCCCCTTCTATATTTTCTGTCAGCAAATATGGGCAAGAAGAAACATCTTCATTGGCATGATAAATCAGCTTTAAAAAGGGCTGCAGCGCCGATCGGAGCGGGGAGCCAGGCCCTTTTCAAAGCCCCTATTCAATCATCACGGCAATGAATATGCTTCTGGGTATGATTTAGAAAAACTAGGGAAATAACTTTTTAGTTAGGGAGGCGATCGTCCGAGCATAGCTCTCGCAACAACTCAAAGCCCTCTTATCCGGAGCGCTAATAGACACCGGACCATAATGGTCTCCTTCCGGGTCGCCTTGAATAATCATTCCGTGGATGAGAAAGGCTTTCAAAATATCCAGGATGGTCGTCTCGTTGCCGCCACCCACATTGGCCGAAGAAGAAAAGGCGCCCCCAATTTTTCCCTTGAGCTTCCCGTGAAATTTGACGCTTTCATCTAAAAACTTCTTCACCGGCCAGGCCATGGTTCCGTAGTAGGTTGGAGAGCCCATGACAATCGCATCATAACTTCGAAGTTCATTCACGGCCGTATTTTCAACTTTCTTTAACTCCACCTCCAACCCGTTCTCTCTTATAATCTTAGCAATTTTATCTGCCATTTTCTGAGTATTCCCGGTGCGTGAATAATAGCAAACAAGCACTCGTGCCATATTTTGGCCTCCTCTCTATTTCTTTTCTTAATCGATTTTTTTCAATCGTCTTCCAGGCAAGTGAACCCAAAATTGATAGAAAATTAAGATAAGCTCTGGCGGTCCCTGTGTGTTCGAAGACCAGGGGGGTGTGTGGGCTTGGTCAAGAACACATAGGGACCGGCCAGGCCACCCATCGAGTGATGCTTGTACTCTTCCATCTTGTATGCCTGAATAAAGTTAGGGGAATTTTTGAGTTCTATCGATTTTGGAGTGAGTTGCCTATTTGGGGGCAAAGGCTGATCATATTTAAACCCATTTCCCTTTTTGACAATGACCAAATCATCGAGATCTCTGGTCGAATTTGCGGCGTAGGGAACATAACCTTTGGCATAAGCTTTCTTGTAATAATCGTTGAACCGCTTTTTATTGCTCGCTGAATTCCAGTTTTTGGCATCCCAGACATAGTCTATGGACAAAATCAATTTACCATTTGCCTTGTAGATATCCAAAATTCTGGTCAACCATTCGGATTCTTGCTTAGGCTGCGGCTTCTTCTCGTTGTACCACACATCCTCCTGTCCAATGCCATTGCAGACAGAAAGATATTTCCGTCCCAAGCTATCCAGGCCGTTATTGTCAGCAAGGATAATGTCTGCAGCATTCTGAGGAAAGACAAGAAAGCTCTTCTTTCCTCCTGTCGTGCGGGCATAACTTCTGATTTTTCTGATAAAATTGTACATATCCGTCCGGGCCTGGATCCTTGTCCGCTCATTCCCGCCTTCTGGGCTCGACCAAAACTCATAGGCATCGATGATATCCAGATAGACACCATCGAAGCCCTGGTCGATAATCCTGTCGAGGTAACTTTTTTTAGGGCCTGATTTTGTGCCGAAGATGATTTTTTGCCAGCCGGATATCCAGTAGCGGACTTTATAATTTCCTTCCCATTCAGGATTTTCCGGGCCTAGCCATGAAGGGAAACCAGGCTTCCAGCTTGGCTCCCAATAAAACCTGTAATTCTCAGCTTCACCGATGCTCATATAAGCAAGGACAATTTTCTTGCCGCCGCTTGAACTTCCCTTTTTTATTCTGGCTATTTCACTTGCTTTATATTCACTTTCCTCATTTCCATGCTTGGCATAATCCATCACGATTAAATCAAACTCGTTATTTGCCAGTTGGCTGATGCTGATTTTTCCTAGCTGAAGGATGTAGAGAAAATCTCGGACTTGTCCGAGCCTTGAGCCTTTTAAATCCTCCAGAGACCGGGAAGCGATTCGATTATCAAAGCGCAAGCTAGGAGTTAATCCAGGAGCAGACCTGCCAATCAAACTTGACAGGTTCAAAGGAACAAGGCTAATAAATAGGGCAAGGCCCAAAATGATGCAGTGTAATTGCCGAACGCGAAACTTCATCTTTCTTTGATTTCAATTATCTCAAAGAGCTGATTTAATTTCCACACCTGCTGTAAAATATTTTCTGGAACGCTGTTTCCCAAAATTGCCAATAGAAAATAAAGACGGGACCCGGATAGTCCCTGCGTGTTCGAAGACCTAGGGGGGCGGGTGGGTTTGGCCGAGAACACACAGGGACTGGCCGGGTCACCCATTGAATGATGCCTGTGTTCTTCCATCTTGTAGGCATGAATAAAGATAGAGGAATTTTTGGCGTTCTATCGGCAATTTTGGAGATTTAGTTATATTTTAATTTAGTCATTTTTTGGGCCGAACAAGAATTTCCTCTTCACGACTCGAGGTATTCCCACTGGATCCCAACCCGTTTCAAAGCGTAGCCGATCTCGCGGCAGCAGTCCCCATAGCCGGTCATCCAGTGGAAACCGGGCATCCGCTCGGCCAGAGTCTTACTATCACAGGTGAAGCTGATATCGATCTGCGAGCGGCAGATATCCATGAATGGAGCATCTTTGATCTCGCCCCGAAGGCCCACCCAGCGATTGAACGCAAAATCTGGCGCGATATTAGTCACTGTTTGGCCTTTAGGCATTTCCACCTTCGGCGCTGCTCCGTAGTCCGACTCAAAATGGGTCAGGATGCGTGCCGGTTCAAGCTTTTTTCCATCCATCTTTCTCGGGGCTGTGCAGTGGGCAAGGGTAATCACCCCGTCATGGGGATAGGTGGGGTCGTTGAGGAAGACCGGCTTGCCTGAGATGTTGGCCAGCAGGACACCGGAAGGGATCACCACAAAATCCGACTCGCAGAAAGCCAGATATCCAGCATCATTCAACAGGCTCAGCGTCAAACACGCCGATGTCTCCGCAATGGGCATGATCGTGCTCATGCAGTCATTGATTGTTATGGAGTGACATTCTGCCTTTTTCATCAACTGGCGGAAGATCTGCTCTAACAGGAAAGCGTTGTCGACGAACTGACGCTCCGTTTCGAGTGTGCAACCAGTAGATTTTAGGTAGGTATCGGCCCGGCGGCGGGCGCTCTCGATGGCAGCCCGGTCCGCCCGAGCCTGTTTTATCAGCTTGGCCAGCTCATCATAGGAGACTGTCTGAATATCGAACTTAAACTTTTCCTCAACCAGCTTGGGGACCACGCCTTCCGGCTGGGACCAGGCTGAGGGACCGCCGACAGCTAAAACCCGCGTTCCTATTGTATTCCGCAAGCCACACAAAGACCGCAGCCGCCAGAGAATCTCCTCCTGGCTGTCGACCACAACGTCGCTATCGTCGGCCCCCTCCACGGCCAGCTTATCCGTATGCTGCCGCAGATAACGTGGGCTGATAATCTCATACCATAAATAAACAGGGCCTGACTTGTGGCGGCAGAAAAAAATCATATCTCTGCCAAACTTGGCCAGCGCGCTGAAGACATCCATCCAGCCGCCGGCAGCGTAAAGCAAAAATACATCGCCTAAGGCCAGATCGTTTCCGGCTGATAAGTCGCCAACGCCTTGGACGCAGGCGACAGGCAGAAACTCAACGGGAAAGTCGGCTTCTGCCCGAAGCTTACTAAGTTCATTCTTGATTCGGGAAACTTCCTGGTTGGCGTCTTGTTGGGTTTGGATTCCTCCCCAGCTCCGCCAGCTGGTCTGGAGCTGACGCTTCGGGATACTGTAGACAAGAATCGGCTTTACTTTGAGCGGCCTGCGATTTAAGGCTGTTTCGCCCTCAAGATCAACAGCCGGAAGAGTCGACCAACTCAATTTTGTAAGCGTTGCTGTAACAAGAGCAGTGCCGCCTACACTTTGTAAGAATTTTCTGCGGGTCATCCCGCTAAACGACTTCTGTCGATTAGAAGCATGAGGACAACAGGAAGTTTGGACATATTTTAAACTGTGCGTTTTTGTCATTTGTCGTTCTCCTTTAACTCAAACTCTTCAATCCAGCCAGCCTCTTTTTAGCATCCTCAACTTCAGGAAGGCCGGGGTCGGCGTTCTTCCAGAGGTCGAGGAAGCGCTGGTAGTTCGCAACAGCCTTCGCCTTGAGGCCTTTTTGTTCGTACAACCGAGCTAACCTGTAATAATACTTCGGATGGATGAGAAATCGCTCCTGGCTTTTCGGGTTGAATTTTGTCAGCCGCTCGTATTCGGCGATCGCTTTATCGATTTCTCCATTTTGCTCATAAGCCCGGGCCAGCACATCCTTAAGAAAAGGAAAGTTGTGGGAGATGAGTTGGCTTGCATATTCATAGCTGGGATATGAAAAGACCGGCCGTTTCTCAAGAATGAAAATCGCCGCCTGCGGTTTTCCTTCGGCGAGAGAGATCTCTCCGTTGAGATAGGCATAATAATAGGCTATCCGTTCTTCGTCTGTTTCTATTTTGGGCAAGAGGGACTTCATTTCCGCCAGCTTGGATTTTGCGCCGTTGATTCGCCCCTGTTTGAGATCAACTAGCGCATTGACAAAACTACCATTCGCCTTGATAAATGACATTCTGGTTGGGTTGGTTCTAGCATAAATATCCGCATAACTCTTAAAATATTTTCGGCAGAGCTCAAAGTCTCCTTGATCATAATAAATCCAACCTTCTGTCTGCTCCATGAATGCCCTTTTGCTCTCATTCCTGATTTGACCCGCGAATTGCTCAGCCTTCTGAAACGTGCTCAAAGCCTTATCCGTGCTCCCCAGCCAAGCATCATAAAATCCTTTGAGCCAGTATCCATCTAACTTTGTGCCGGGAGATTTCACTACAGCAATCAGTTGATCGAGCAATTTCATGACTTCAGGATAGTCCTCTCTTAAGGCCGAGATGTATTGGAGGCCCAAGATTGAAATGTAAAAGTCGGGCTTTATCCGCAGGGCTTCTTGGAAGTTCGCGACCGCGTCGTCAATTTTTCCCATCCTAAAATAGAGACCGGCTGTGGAATCAAACGGGTTGGCATCTCCGGGAGAAAGAGAGGCATACTTTTTGAATAGTTCAAGGGCCTTTTCCAAATCTCCTTTAGCCTGAGTCGCCAAGGCCAACGCGTTGACTGCCGCAGCGTAGGAGGGATCAAGCTCTAGAGTTTTATTAAATTCTTCTATGGTCATATCCAGATTGCCAGTGTTCCAGTAACGCAACCCAAGCATGGCATGAGCTAGTTTTTCTTTGGGATACTTTTCAATTATCTGCTTGAGAAGGCCGATGCTCTTTTCCGGATCATCTTCTATATATATAGCATATCCGTCTTTAATAAATACTTTTTCTTTATCTGTCGCCTTCTGGGCATAAGTCATGGCTTTCTGGATCGCCTCATTCCTGAGTTTGGTCTCGCCAAGCCTGTTATAAACCCAGGCGAGATTCCGATAGGCCATGGCAAACGTCGGATCGATCTCAACGGCCTTCTCAAGTAAGATCCGGGCTTCATCAACATATATCTTTTCCAGCTCTTCTGTCCCTCTTAAGTAGTAATTATAGGCTTCGACGGAAGAGGTCGTTACCTCAGCGACAGGCAATTGTTGAGCCGCTGCCTTTTCTGCGGCGAGGCGAAGGCCTTGGGAAATTTCTCTGCTCAGTTCGTCAATCTGAGTCTTGATGATGCTGTCAACACCCTCGCCCCTGGAGCTGGCGCTTTTGAGAAGCTTTTTGGTGTCTACGTCCAGGACTTTGACATCTGTCGCGAACATATTCCCGGCTTTGGTGAATGTTCCGAGGACAATAGCCTTAATTCCTTCTTGTCGGCACAGCTCAAAGCCTCCATCTCGGCCAATGATTTCCACATCTCCTTTGCCCAGTTGCTTGAGAATATCGTGCATCCTCTCCCAGGTGGCCACATAAAAATTTCCGGACTGCTCGAGGCTGGTGATCAAGAGATTCGGAATAGCTTTTCGAAGGTCGTCCAGGGATTTGTCTCCGGTCAGGTTTTCAAACCCGATGACCGCCACGGAGTTCTCGATCTTCGGAGCTAGGGCGGCTTTCTTTTTGGGAATAAAACGCCAGGCCACGACCGCAATTATGGCGAGAGCTATCACAATGAGAGCAGGCAGAACTAGCTTTCTTAAGCTGAATATGACTGTGATTTCCCGCGAAGTGAACGGTTTGCGCTCAGGCCCGATGCGTTCGGTTGTGGGTAGCCCTTTTTCAATCTTAGCCAGGTCAGAAATAACTTCTCTGCTCGTCTGATACCTCTTCTCTTTTTCCTTCTCCAGGCAGCGGAGAATCAGGCGGCAAAGGTCTTCAGGAATTTGGGCATTGATCTCATTGGGGTTTTTGGGAATTTCGCTTTTGTGCTTAATACCGATTGTGAATGGTGTGTCTCCTTCAAACGGCACTCTTCCCGTCACCATCTCGTAGAGAACAATGCCCAGCGAATAGATATCCGATCGCTGGTCGACCTCTCTGCCTTCCACCTGCTCTGGACTCATGTACTCGGGCGTTCCGATCATGACCCCAGCGCCCGTAATTCCCTTGGCATGAAGGGACCGAGCAATTCCAAAATCCATGATCTTGGCATTGCCTTCTTTATCAATCATGATATTGCTGGGCTTTAAATCTCTATGGATAACGCCCAGCCGATGGGCCTCTTCTAAACCCTCGCAGACTTGCTTGGCTACCTTGATCGCTGTCCCAACGCTCAACTGCCCGCTCATCCTGATCATACTCTTTAAATCTTCACCAGGAACATACTCCATCGTGATGTAATGAGCGCCACCTTCCTCCCCTAAGTAATACATCTTGCAGACATTCCGGTGGGCTATCTTCCGGGCCATTTTAAGCTCATTGCTAAATCGCTCAATCGTCATTTTGTCTCGAGCAATCTCCGGTTTTATGAGCTTTAGGGCTATTTCCTCGGCAGTTTTCTTGTCTATGACCCGATAAACTCTGCCCATCCCTCCTTTTCCCAGCTCTGTAACTATCTGGTAGCGGCCGGCAAAGGTGGAGCCTGTGGCAAGTTCTTCGGTTGGGGTTTCCAGGGTTTCAGTGCGAGAAGGTATCTCTTTAGATGGGATAAGCTGGGTCCCGCATTTGCCGCAATAAAAGGTTTCAGAAGGATTTTCAAAATGACATTTAGGGCATTTCATGAATTATTACCCTTAATATCTGATTGGCAGAAGAATAACAATAAACAAGAAAAGAGTCAAATTTAGTGAGCCGTGAGCCGTGAACAGAAAGCAGTCCTGCTACCTGCACATTTTTGATTTGACATAAATTTTTTTCTTTGATAAAAATAAATGGAGGGTAAAATAAGCAAAAAAAATTGTAGAAATCTTTACAAAGTTAAACATTTAGCTATAACAAATAAAAAATTCTGCTGTTTTATCAGCAAAAGAAAGGAAGGATTATGTTAAAGCTAACAAAACTTTGTTTAATTGTTGTGGTTTTGGTTGTTCTCCAATTATCCTGCACCCGGCTCCCCCAAAATCAACCTGTAAACGAAGGACCTGTAGCTATAGAAAAGCTGACCCAAACGAATTCAATCCCATCAGATTGGGGAAAACTGATTTCCGTGGTCACTCTATCTGATACCCCGTGGGCACAACTTTGGTTCCAGGATGAGAACGGCGACATTCATATGGTAGGTTATAATGTGCTCGAAAACAGACTTGCAACGAATGCCAGATTGCTTCCTCGAAAATAAGGAGAAGAGACTGATGAAAGAATTAAGTTCCATTTTGCGTCGAATTCTTTTCTTGGGGTCATTCCTTCTCGCAGGGCTTGCCGTCTTGGAGAAAGTGTTTAACTTATTTGGCTATACGCTGTTAAGAAGACCCAACATTCCATGGCATCTTCTGGAGTTCGCAGCAATAGGTCTGCTTTTTGTAATTGTGCTCCAATTGAGGGAGATAAGAATCTCTTTAACTGCAAAAACTACAAAAGACTAGCGATTCACGCATTCAAACGGTGACTCGAAGAAAAAGTCCGTCGAATTATTAAATAAGGAGTCTGAAAAAAGACCTCAAGAAGAGGAAAATTTGTTACACCGGTGTGACACAGAGGAAAAGGCTGTCACGGAAAAAGTTTTGGCAGGATGTCCAAATCGTTCATATTTAACGAATTAGGCTGGTACCCCTGGCCGGACTCGAACCGGCGACACAGGGATTAGGAATCCCTTGCTCTATCCTTACTGAGCTACAGGGGTAACCAGAAAATTCATTTCAGCAAAAGGCAGATTCACTATAGCGCAAAGTCTGGCATTTTTCAAATCCCCCTTCATCCCCCTTTTATCTAAAAGGGGGAGAAGAATTTTTGAGCTAAGGATTATTCACATTTGCATCCTGAACTTTAGCGGCCCCGCTCATGCCACGGCTAAATGTGGACAGCCACCTTCGGGGACAGTCCCCATTTTTATTTCTTCAGACGATGGACGAAGCTCTTCAATCTCTCCAGGATCGATTTCTTGTTGGTGCTGTCCCTCACGTCCTTTTCGGAAAGCTCCTTAATCTTCTGGAGAAATCCCTGATTTTTCAAATTGCGCTCGCTGACGATCTCGGCCATGACATCAGCCAGCTTCGGATTTCGCGCCAATAGCTGGGCAAAAGCATCAACCTGGATTTCGAGGAGCTCCGACTCTTCTTCCACGATTCCAGTAGCTGTCCTGGGCATTCCTGTGAAAAGAGACATCTCTCCGAAGATTCCCCCTGGCCCCACTCTGAATTCCGACATGTATTTTTTCCCACCCTCTTCGTAAACAATTTCGCCTCTGATGGTTCCCTTAGCCACGACGTAACAACTTTCTCCCTTCTCGCCCTGTTTGAAGAGGGTCTCGCCTGGAGTGTATCTCTCTTTACAAACCAGTGTCGCAAAATCCCGAATTTCATCCTCCGGAACAAGCAAATGACCCGCCTTCTCTCCTTCCTGGTAGCGGAGAAAACTGGAATTGAATAAAGTCCGGAATGCGCTTTCTTCTTCCTCTTCCTCTGTTAAGATTCTTTTTTTCTCCCGCACGCTTTGAAGAACACCCGCCACCTGATCACCTACAGCTATCGGGATTTCGATCTTCCTCCTCTTGAATTTATACCAAATCAGCCTGGCCACCTCGCCTGAGATAATATTTTTCCGGTTAAAATCTGTAATCCAGAACTTGAGCATATAAGAAATGCCTAAATCATCATAGCTAAGAATAATGGCATGGGGCGCGGGTGAGTCTAAAACATCGGCCACATCCCGAGCGGCTTCCTTCAAAGCTTCAATCACCTGGAGAGGCGGCGCCGAGTAGCTCACTTTCACGGGGATGGTGATCGCCGTTTTTTTATCCGGAAGAGAAAAGTTGGTGATGACCTCCGAAGCAACGATGTTGTTGGGAATGACAATGATGTTTGAAAACCGGTCAAAGATTCGAGTCTCACGCCAGTTTGTATCGATCACGATTCCTTCATAATTTCCGACCTTGATCCAGTCTCCGCTATTGAAAGATTTAGTCAAATGGAGGGACATTCCCGAAAGAATATTGCTCAACACTCCCTGAAAAGCTAAGCCCAGGATCGCCGTGAAAATGGCTGAAGTCGCAAGGAAGGGAGTGATATTGATCCCCATAATGCCTTTGAGGATCGCAAACAGAATGGCTAGATAGATCACAATCAGGATTAAGCCGTGAAGTACTCGGGGCAAGGGAAAAGAAAGGCGCCGCCTGGAATACCAGCCTTGAAGGGCGGCATCGACCAGGCGAATGAGGAAGAAAACGATAAAGAAGATAAGTGCCGCGTCCAAAAAGAGAATGAATTTCGGGCTGAGGTGTAAGATCTGTCTAATCGGCCTGATCCTGAAGAGGAAAGCGACGAGGATGAAAACGATGGGGAGGTTTAATCTCATCAGGAACAGTCCCAGGGCTTTCTCTTTAGCCACAAATAATTTTTGGATCATTCGGCGAAATAAAAAATAGAGGATAGTGATTAAGCCCAGCGCAACCAGAAGAAACACAATTTCTAAATAAAAGGCCGTATCAGGAGAAACTGGATTACTCATTAGTCCATTCTCTCATTTTTCTATATTTTACATAGCTATCAATTCCCCCTCTATCCTCCCTTTATCTAAAGGGGGAGAAGGGAGAATCTATTTTCATCGTTCGGGGGCGAAGCTTGCGTCATGGGCAATTAGTTTTGAACGCCTGCATATCAAAGAAATCTCTTCAGCCTTTCCTGAGCACCGCAAGAAGAACGAAATTCTTTCTGAGCCAAAGCCACGACCTCATCGAGCTGCTGGTCCGAATGGTCAGGGTTCCAATGGGAGAGAATGAGCTCACCCACTTTTGCAGCCTTGGCCAGCCTCGTTCCCTCAAGCCAGGTGCTGTGGCCCCAGCCTTGTTTCCCTCCGCCTGCTCCATATTCTTCAGGAGTGTAAGTGGCATCATAGACTAAATGAGTGGCTCCTTGGGCAAAATAAGCGAGCTTTTCGTCAATTCCTGTTTCAGGATGCTCGGTATCAGTGGCAAACACGACAGACTTCCCACCGCTCTCAAGCCGATAGGCAACACTGCCTTGAGGATGATGAAGAGCGCAGGAGGAAACCTGAGCTCCACTGAGAGTAAAATTTTTTTCTTCAAGCTTTTTAAAAACGACGACGGATTTAGCATCTCGAAGCGATAAGGGATAATATCTCCCTCCCATTAAACCCGCCAAATATTTTTTTGTCTCCTTAGGCTCAAGCGGAGCATAAATAGTCAGGAAGGTCCTGGAAGAGTAAAGCGGTGCAAAAAAAGGGAAACCCAGGATGTGATCTAGATGAAAGTGCGTTAAGAGGAGGTAAAGATGCAAGCCCTCCTCCCTGCTTTGTTTGATCAATTCATTGCCTAGATTTTTTATTCCCGTTCCGCCATCGATGATGATCGTCTCGCCCTGCGGCGAAATCAAAGAGGCACAGGGAGTGTGACCTCCATACTTCATTTTTTCTTTATCAGAGACAGGGAATGTGCCTCTGACCCCCCAGAATTCAAGTTCCATCGGATGGCTTCCTTTTATTTAGATTTTAACTCATAAACTCCGTCCCAAGTGTCCGGAGGCGGAAATTGCTTAAAGCTCAGACACCGGGCGATATACATCTTGGATAACATATCATCTTCAAGTTTTTGAAACAAGGCCAAGGCTTTTTCCCATTGCCGGAGTCTGTAGGATTCGATGGCCTGATTAAAAATGTTCACCTTTTCAATCTGGGCAGCAGACAGCTCGCCTTTTTCAGCGATAATCTGATACACACGCACAGGCCTTTTCTTACCTACGACTCGGATAATGTCCACAGCTCGCGCGAGGACGCCCTCTTTTACTAGCTCATAGGTAGTATTGCCAACTAAAATAGGGACATTATATTGTTTGCAGGCTCCCTCGAGACGAGAGGCCAAGTTCACTGTATCACCCATGGCCGTGTAGTCAAACCGCCTGCGAGAACCCATGTTTCCCACGACCCCCGGTCCTGAATTGAGGCCGATGCGCATCGAGAGTTCGTGGCCAAAGCGCTGATGAAAGAAAGGCTTTAGCTCCTCAAGTTTCCTCTGACAACTCAAAGCAGCCCGGCAGGCTCTTAAAGCATGATCAGGCTGGTCGAGAGGCGCATTCCAGAAGGCAATGATGGCGTCGCCTTCGTATTTGTCCAGCGTGCCTCCCGTCGAGAGGATGATATCGGTCATTTCCGAGAGATATGCGTTCAAAAGGCTCACTAGTTCTTCGGGAGAGAGCCCTTCTGAAATCGTCGTGAATCCCGCCACATCTGAGAAAAATGAGGTAATCTCTCTCTTTTCTCCACCGAGCTCAAGGAGAGCCGGGTTCTTGATAATTCTTTCGATGACGTCAGGGCTCAAGTAATAGCGAAAAACACTTTTGATAAAACGGCGCTGGCGACCCTCAATGCTATAGTTAAGAAGTGAGGCTCCGATAAAACTCAACACAATCGCCACCAAAGGTGTGACAAAATCCAGCCAGTATCCCGAAACAAATGCGAGGGAAGCTGCGCCTGCCGGCAGAGCCAGGCAGAAGATAAAAAATATAACGATCTTCCAGATTCTTTTGATATAGGAAGTTCCCATTCCTGTGAACAGAGCCAGGATCAGAGTGAGTCCCCACAGAAGAACTTGAGAAGGGATACGGATAAACTCCTGTCGAAGAAGATTATCGATCGCAGTAGCCAGAATTTCAGTTCCGGGATAAACAGCGCTGAAAGGGCTGGATTTTAAATCGTAAAGACCCGGCGCGCTGGTCCCAACGAGCACAATTTTCCCTGAAAATTCTTGCGCAGGAATCTGAGGAGTCTTTCCTTCTTCTATCCGAGCCCAGGAATTGATGATGGCCGCCAGCGAATAGGTGCGGTAAGTGCCTCGCGGCCCATGGTAGCGGATAATCATCTGGCCCGACCCATCAAAAGGAATGTTTTGAAGATTCTGTTCGCCCTGGAGAAAATTGACAGCGGCTAAAGGGAGGGAGGGAAGAACCATGTCTTTTAGCCTGAAGACCAGCGGAAGCCTGCGGTAGATGCCGTCGTCATCAGGAGCAAACTGGACATTCCCGGCACCGGACGCAGCCTCGAGCAGATTTTCGACTGGCAAAGTGACCGATTTTGATGAAAAAAGAGCTTTGGCCGGGACGGTTTTTGTTTTTAGAGAGAACCGGCTTAAAAGCTCGAAGGAAGCCTCGTCTGGCTCTCTCTCTTCTCGGCTCAAAAAGAAAGTCAGCAAGACATTCTTGGCTTGGGCCATTGCTTCGGAAAAAACCTTGTCATCCTCAACTCCATACCTTGAGTTTTCACTCAGGGTCAAATCAAAGACACAGGCTTTTGCCCCTCCGCGCTCCAAGTACTTGATGACGGCTGAATAGATTTGCCTCGGCCAGGGCCAGGGAAGCCCCTGTTGTTTCTCATAGACATCCAAACTGTCCTGGTCAATGAAAAAGAGGACGATGTCCTTGTTCGCTTTTGAGGGGCTCGATAAGAAGTGCAGGCGCAGGTCCCAAGATTTCCACTCCAGCGGCTTGAAAATTTCAAATTGATAAAAAATAAAAGCTATTAAAAATGCGCCGACACCGACCAGGATCCCTCTGGTGAGTTTTTTTGGCATTAAGAAATTTTATGCTTACTTCAGGTCTTTGATAGTGCTTCTAAATCTTTCGGTGCGAACAACTTCTGTCTGGGGCACTTTTTTCAGCGCCGCGATCTCACTCTTGACGTTTTCAATTCGTTCCTTGGCTGAGGGGTGAGTCTTGAACCATCCTTTTCCAGATTCTCCAGAAGAGGCAGAGCTCATTGTCTGCAAAAAAATTGCAAGGCCGTTTGGATCATACCCAGTTTTCGCTGCAAACATTAGAGAAAGCTTATCGGCTTCATACTCGTACTTCCGGTCATAGCCGCGCTCAATGAGCTTTTCCGCAATGTCACCCAGTACATTCTCAAAAATGCCCGTCAGCTCGGCCAGCCTCTCAGGTGCGTATTTTTTGGCAGCTTCCTGTCCGATAATTCGGAAAGCATCCACGAGTCGCGACTTTTTTATAGATTGGAGGCCATGCTTGGCGCAGACATGCCCGACTTCATGGGCCAGAACAGAAGCCAGCATTTCCTCATTCTTACATTTTTTGAGGATGCCTCTGGTGATAAAAATAAACCCGCCTGGGGCGGCCAGCGCATTCACTTCGTCCGAATCAAGAACTAAGAAATGATAGCCGGCATAGATTTCAGGACGGTCCGAATAAATAACAACCGCATTTCCCACTGTATTGATGTATCCATTGATCAAGTCATTGTTATAAACAGGATACCGTGAAAGAATCATAGCCGCAACGGCCCGGCCGATGTAATATTCTTCCTCTTCGGTGATATCAGCAAAGCTCGAGCGGAGAGCCTGACTTGTTTTCTGAATAGCAACTCTGTCTTTTTCTGAAATCTTGCCTGCACCCGCCAAGATATCCGTTCCTTTCTGGACAGCCGAACAGCTTATAAGTATTGCGCCCAGGGTAAAAGCCAGAAGAGCCAGGAGCCAAAATTTCATTTTTTTCATCTGGCACCTCCGAACTCCCCGAGCTTTCCCTTTTTGAGGAACTGCTCTATTTCAGCCGCTGAGACTCTCATCTGAAGCATCTTCTCCACCCAGACATAGCTCACCTCTCCATGCTTGGCCCGGTAGCTCTCCTCCACTTGCTTGTTGAATCCTTTACTGGCGAGAGCCACTTCGCTGGCAGAAGCCTGGGTCTTGAGCTCTTTATCAATGGCCAGGAGGTTGAATTTTTTGGTCTCAACGGCGCTAGAATGAACCCAGCCCACAAGCCCTCCTGAAGTCCTGACCTGGATCCAGCCCTCCTGAGCGCTCAGTCTTTCCAGGTTCTCCCCTGCTCTGAGCACAGCCACTGTTGGGGAGTAGAACTTTGGCTCTTTCCTTAAGTTTGTGCTTTGAATTTTAACGATCACGGTCTCAGCGAGCATGACAACAAAAAGTATTAAGATTGCGCAGATAAGAAAACTTAAACGAAAAGGTTTCTTCATCGACACCTCCTCTTTCTTTTCTTCCTCAATCATAGGAAAATGGTTCCAACAAAGTCAAATGGATTTTCTTCTGACTCACTGGATGATTTGAATCAATTTTTCTTTGATCAGGCAATTCCTCTGAATAGGCTTATCATTCTTGATGGCGATGTGGAGGGCCTTATAGGAACCGATGATCACGCTCAACTTCTTAGCACGCGTCAGCGCCGTGTAAAAGAGATTCCTCTGAAGCAGAATATAGTGCTGAGTCAAGAGGGGCATGACCACGGCTTGATATTCACTTCCCTGCGCCTTATGGACAGAGACGGCATAAGCCAAGGTGATGTCATTAAGCTCATCTTTTTCATAACTCAAGGCTCTTCCCTCAAAATCCACAATAATCCTGTATTTCTGTTTGTCAATATGGACGACAAAGCCGATGTCACCGTTGAAGATTTCTTTCTCATAGTCATTCCGGATTTGCATGACTTTATCGTGGACTCTTATCTCCCGAGTTCCAACTTTGAGACCTTCGCGCTGAGGATTCAACCTCTGTTGGAGTTCGCGATTGAGGTTATCCACTCCCACCATACCCTTGTACATGGGGCTGATTACCTGGATCTGAGACGAGAGGGGGCTCACCTTCAGCTTTCGCGGGATGCTGAAAGTGCAAAAATTCATGATGCTCTTAAAAACTTTGTCCTCATTTTCTGAATGAATAAAATAAAAATCAGAATTCTTATCCCCCCGGGGCGGATAAATCAAAGATTGCCCCTGATTGATGCGATGAGCATTGAGCACGATCAGGCTATCTCTTTCCTGACGAAAAATCTCATCCAGCCTCACCACTTCCACTCTTTGTGAATCAATGAAGTCCCGAAGCAGGCTTCCCGGCCCAACCGGCGGCAGCTGGTCTTTATCTCCCACCAGGACAAGGCGCATCCAGCCCGGTACGGCTTTGAGCAGGTGATACATCAGGGGTAAGTCGACCATCGAAAATTCATCAATGATTAAAGCATCGCCCTTCAGGGGATATTTTTCATTATGCCGGAAAGCGCCCAGTTTGGGCTTGTACTCCAGGATGCGATGGATTGTTTTGGCCTCCTTCTGAGTTGCCTCCGAAAGCCGCTTGGCAGCCCTTCCCGTCGGCGCGGCTAAGAGCACTGTCCTCCCCCATCGATCAAAAATATCGACGACCGCTCGGATGATCGTCGTTTTCCCGGTTCCAGGTCCTCCCGTGATGATCAAAATTTTTTTCTGGAAACATTGTTGAATGGCGAGCTTCTGCATGAGAGAAAACTGGATATTCAGCTCCTTCTCAACATCGGCAATGACGTCCTCTACATTAAAATCAGGAACAAGGCAGGGCAAAGAAGCCAGGGAATGGATGGAGCGCACGACTTCTTCCTGAGCTTGATAGAAAAAAGGAAGATAGAGAGCCGTCTGGGAATCAAATTTCTCAGCCACAAGCAGTTTTTGGCGCTTGAGCTCCTCCAGAGCCCTCTCGACTTTTTCCGGTTCGACTCCCAGCTCTTCCTGACAATTCTCCTTCACCCGCTCCTGGATGGAAAAAACATGGCCCTCCTCATTGTCTTTTTCCAAAAGATAAAGGATAAAAGCTTTGATCCTTTCAAAAGAAGATGGGTCGATGCCAAGCTTCAGGGCAATTTGATCTGCGGTTTTAAATCCGATCCCCCAGATATCCAAACAGAGTTGATAGGGATTTGTCTTCAGCACGTGGAAGGACTTTTCTGCGTACTGGCGGTAAATTTTTGTGGCCAAATTTGTTGAAACTTCGTGCTCCTGAAGGAAAATAATCAGGTCGCGAATATCCTTGTGCTCTTCCCATGATTTCTTGATCTCTCTGAGTTTGACTTCTCCGACGCCTTCCACTTCTTTAATCTTTGCAGGAGTCTTGGAAAGGACTTCGATTGTCTCAGGGCCAAATTTTTTAACAATCCTTCGAGCCAGCACAGGGCCAATGCCTTTGATCAGGCCGGAGGAAAGAAATTTTTCGATTCCCTTGATTGAAGAAGGAAGAATCAAAAGAAAGTTTTCAACTCTAAATTGCTGCCCAAACTTCGGGTTGAATTCCCATTCTCCTTTTATTTTAAGCATTTCCCCAGGAGACAGGGGCGGGAATAAGCCCACAATGGTTAACGACTGGCCGTCCTCAAGGGCAAACTTGCAAACCGCGTACCCATTCTCAGGGTTATAATAGATGATTTGCTCGACGGTCCCCTCAATATAATCCATGATTCAAAATATCAAGAGATTTTCCTTTTGATTGAAATTTTTATTAGATCGCCGGGTTTGGCTTTGAGTTTTTTGGATGCTGACTCCTCTCTAGCACTTACTTCGATCAAGCCCACGCTTCCCCCAATAAGCAAGAGCTCCCCTCTTATCGCATCTGAGTAGGAACGGTGAAAATCAACAACTTCCTTTCGCCCAGCTGCCAATGTCAGCTTTGCTTGGCCTGTGTTCTTCATGAAAAGACCCATCATTTCGTTGGGGATATTTGTGATCAGATTGCCAAATTTATCTTGATAAAGGAAGCAACCTTCGATCGCATTTTCTCTTATCCGGAGCTTTGGAATGTCCATTTTTTCATACTTGGAGACACTTTGGCCAAACTCGTCTGCAGGGATGCCCCGTGAGAGCCAGGCCGCCACCGGAGCCATCTTGTCACGAGCTTCAAAAGTCCGAGACTCTTCGGAGAGGAAATATTTGGGATTTGTCACTTCTCTTATCTGATCGACCTGTTCCTGGTCTAAGACGAGCGTCAACAGGCCATTGTCGGGCGCAATGAAAAAGTACTTTTTTGTCTCAACCAAAAGGATCCTGCGACCCGAACCAACTCCCGGGTCAACAACGCTCAAAAAAATCGTGTGGGTTGGAAAAAATCGGTAGCAGGAAAAAAGGATAAATCCTGCCCGGCGGACAGCGAAGGAAGGAACTCGATGAGTGATATCAACAATCTGAACGAGAGGATTGATGCTGAGGATGGCGCCTTTTAAGGAAGCGACAAAAAAGTCATCCTCGCCGAAATCTGTTAACAAAGTGATTAGAGGATGCTCCATTGCTTTTTATCTTATTCTTTTCCTTATAATCGGTCAACTCAGATAGTGAGGGAGGTATCTTTTTTCTGTGATAGCCATGACCAGGAATAGGGCCCTGTCACAGCTCCCCCCTCAAGGCTCAGGCCAACGGCTTCGAAACCACGCTCCTCGCTCTCGTCTCGCCAAGCCGAGAGGAACCGTGCTCGCCCGTCGCTCCACAGGTTTCTTCAACCACTGGCCTTCGCCTTAT
>Ga0315280_10002450_pt1 | contig 30025 bp, 23 predicted proteins | sample YL17G06_40_MG_FD_203697 | JGI IMG/M metagenome (GOLD analysis project Ga0315280, IMG submission 203697) | Sediment microbial communities from Yellowstone Lake, YNP, Wyoming, USA - YL17G06_40 | ecosystem: Environmental > Aquatic > Freshwater > Lake > Sediment | place: USA: Wyoming | collected... | reverse complement strand
TTGGGGTCCGTCTTCCCCAGCACCCTGGTGATCGCCGCCGTCAGCGTCGTCTTGCCGTGGTCGATGTGTCCGATCGTCCCCACGTTCACGTGGGGCTTGGAACGGTCAAATTTCTCTTTCGCCATCGCGTCTCCAACTGTCTATTCAGGCCTGCGAAGCCTGGTTGATTTGAATGTTCTTTTATCACAGGGGCACAGAGCGCACAGAATTGGCTCTCCCGCCCTCTCTGCGCGCTCTGTGTCTCTGTGGTCCATCGCAACTCCCGAAGCCTGTTTCACCTGGGCATTGCCGTGCCGTGCACCCGCGCAATGATCTCCTCAGCGATCTGCTTGGGCACCTCTTCGTAGCGGGCAAAATGCATGGAATAGCTGCCGCGGCCCTGGGTGCGCGACCGCAGATCGGTGGCGTAGCCGAACATTTCGGCCAGCGGCACCAGCGACTTGATCACCTGGCTGCCGGCCCGCAATTCCATGCCCTCGATGCGGCCCCGGCGCCCGTTCAGGTCGCCGATCACATCACCCATGTATTCCTCGGCAACCACCACCTCGACGCTCATCAGGGGCTCGAGCAAGACCGAGTTGGCCCTGCGCGCCGCTTCCTTGAAGCCGATGGAGCCGGCGATCTTGAAGGCCATCTCCGAGCTGTCTACCTCGTGATAGCTGCCGTCCTCCAGAATCGCGCGCACATCCACCATTTCGTAGCCGGCCAGCACGCCGCCTTCCATGGCTTCCTTGATCCCGGCTTCGACGGCCGGGATGTACTCGCGCGGAATCGCCCCGCCGTAAATGGCATTCACAAACTCGAACCCCACGCCGGGCGCCGGCTCGATGGCCAGTTTCACCACGCCGTATTGGCCGCGGCCTCCTGTCTGCCGGATGTACCGGCCCTCGGCCTCCGAGCGCGTCCGGATCGTCTCGCGGTAAGCGACCTGGGGCTTGCCGACATTGGCGGCCACATTGAACTCCCGCAGCATGCGGTCCACCAGGATCTCCAGGTGGAGCTCGCCCATGCCGGAAATGATGGTCTGCCCGCTGTCCGGGTCGGTGTGGATCTTGAAGGTCGGGTCTTCCAGCGCCAGTTTGTTCAGCGCCATGCCCAGCTTCTGCTGGTCGGTCTTGGTCTTGGGCTCCACGGCCACCGCGATGACCGGCGTCGGAAACTCAATGGACTCCAGTACGATCGGCTGCTGTTCGTCGCAGATAGTGTCGCCGGTGGCCACGGTCTTCAAACCGACGGCAGCCGCGATATCGCCGGCCACCACTTCCTCGATCTCTTCCCGCTTGTTGGCGTGCATGCGCAGCAGCCGCCCGATGCGCTCGCGGCGGTCGCGCGCCACATTGAAAACAGTTGAACCGGACTTCAGTGTTCCGGAGTAAACGCGCAGGAAGGCGAGCTGGCCGACATAGGGGTCGGTCATGATCTTGAAGACCAGGGCCGAGAACGGCGCATTGTCGTCGGCCGCGCGGGTGACGGGCTGGTTGGTATGCGGGTCGGTCCTCTCGACCGGCAGAATGTCCGCCGGCGACGGCAGATAATCGACCACCGCATCCAGCAGCGGCTGCACACCCTTGTTCTTGAAGGCGGCGCCGCAAATGACCGGGACCAGCTTCAGCGCGATGGTCTCGCGCCGCAGCGCGGCCTTCAGCTCTTCGGGGCCGATCGGCTCACCGTGCAGGTATTTCCCCAGCAGCCGGTCGTCGCGCTCGCAGATGGCCTCCACCATCTTCTCGCGATAGGCCCTGGCCGCGGCCGCGTATTCCTCGGGAATGTCGCGCACTTCGTACTCGGCGCCGAGCGTCTCATCGAGGTAGGCGATCGCTTTCATCGACATCAGGTCGATGACGCCTTCGAAGGTGTCTTCTTTCCCGAGCGGATATTGAACGGCGACCGGGCGGGCATTCAGGCGGGTGCGAATCATCGACAGGCAGCGGTCGAAATCGGCGCCCACCCGATCCATCTTGTTGACAAAACAAATGCGTGGGACGCGGTACTTGTCGGCCTGCCGCCAAACCGCCTCCGACTGCGGCTGAACGCCGGCCACCGCGTCGAACACGGCCACGGCGCCGTCCAGGACCCGCAGCGAGCGCTCGACCTCGGCCGTGAAATCGACGTGGCCGGGCGTATCAATGATGTTGATGGTGACGCCGTTCCATTCACACGTGGTGGCCGCCGAAGTGATGGTGATGCCCCGCTCCTGTTCCTGCTCCATCCAGTCCATCACCGCGGTGCCTTCATGCACCTCGCCCAACCGGTGCGTCCGCCCCGTGTAATAGAGAACGCGCTCGGTGACAGTGGTCTTGCCGGCATCAATGTGCGCCATGATGCCGATGTTGCGCGTTCGCTCTAATGGAACTGTTCGGGCCATATTCCAGGTGTCAGGTGCCAGGTCGGGCCTGCTCCTGCTTCCTGCCTGCTGCTTTCTGCCTACTGCCTACTGCCTTCCGGCCTACCAGCGGTAATGGGCGAAGGCCTTGTTGGCTTCCGCCATGCGGTGCGTATCTTCCTTCTTCTTGATGGCCGCGCCGCGGTTGTTCGCGGCGTCCATGATTTCGGCGCTCAGCTTCTCCATCATTCCCTTCTCGCCGCGGGCGCGCGCGTAACCGATCAGCCAGCGAATGCTGAGGCTGGTGCGGCGGTTGGTGTTGACTTCCACCGGCACCTGGTAGTTGGCGCCGCCGACACGCCGCGTCTTGACCTCCAGCATCGGCTTGCAATTCTCGATCGCCTTCTTGAAGACCTTCAGCGGATCGTCGTTGGCCCGCTCCCGCACCTTTTCGAGCGCCCGGTAGAAGATGTGTTCGGCCGTCGATTTCTTGCCATCCCACATCATGCAATTGATGAACTTGGCCACCAGCGGATTGTTAAACCGCGGGTCCGCTGCTGTTTCTCTGCGTTCGACTGTGCCTTTACGCGGCATCTCTTAAACCTCAGTGACAAGTGAAGGGTGACGAGTGACGAGCAACAAGCGGCGCCTCTCCGCCTGTCACTCGTCACTTGTCACTCGTCACTGTGCCTTGGGCCGCTTGGCCCCGTACTTGCTGCGCCCCTGCTTGCGGCTGGCCACTCCGGCCGCGTCGAGCGTGCCCCGGATGATGTGATAACGAACGCCGGGCAGGTCCTTGACGCGTCCGCCGCGGATCAGCACGATGGAGTGCTCCTGCAGGTTGTGGCCGACTCCGGGGATGTAGGTGGTCACCTCGATCCCGTTGGTCAGGCGCACCCGGGCCACTTTCCGCAGCGCCGAGTTCGGCTTCTTCGGCGTTTGGGTGTACACGCGAGTGCAGACGCCCCGCTTCTGCGGGCAGCTTTGCAGGGCGGGGCTGGCCGTCTTGTACTTGGGCGGCCTCCGCCCCAGGCGAACCAGTTGATTAAACGTTGGCACGAATATCCTCTCGCTTGGTAACCACTCGCGCCCGCAATGGGTGCGGAGCACAGCTCACTCTTGCCCGATGCCTACCCTGTGTATTTCGCCCGAGTATCCCGATCTGGTCGGGTCAGGCACGCCATAAGGATCCCGGAGACGAACCAGGATTTCGCGACGTGCCTTGAGGCGCCCCTAAAAGCGAGGGCGGATTGTGGCCCGCTGTCACGCGCTGCGGGCCGGCGAGGAACTCCCTGACTGGAAACCAGCCGCTCCCTTGGCCGTTCCCTGATCCTCAGAGCCGTAGCCTACGGGGAGCGAGAAACTCACTCGCACAAACTCAGGATTATACCACATCCCAGAAGCGGCGCAAGCCCCCAATACCTCTGCCTTCCGGCCTGCCACCCCGCGTCATCGTCACCCGCGCGAGGTGTTAGGGCGTCCATTCGTCGGCGGGATCGAACTTGGGGAAGACTACAATCAGGACCTTCATTTTGCCAATCGCCCGATGGCGAACCCCGGGCGGAATCAGAACCGAGCGGCCCACCTTCAGAGGAATGCGGCCGTCATTCAACTGCATGGCGGCGTCGGGGCCGCATTCCAGCACGTAGTACACCTCGGTCAGCCGCTTGTGGTAATGCAGGGCCGCGTCGGTGCTGATGTCGGTGACGTGGACCGTGCCCGGGAACTCCGCCACGTCGGCGAAGGCACGCCGCGCCGTGCCGCAGGGGCAGTCCACGCCGGGCAGGTCGGGAAAATCGACGACGCGATAAGGAGTTGCGGGGAGCTGTGTCTTCATGGCCGTCAGCGGTTTCAGCTTGATATTCCGAAATTCGACGCGCATGGGTTCGCCGCGGTGCAGTTGCAGGGCGATCACACCGCTCTGGGTCTTATCGTCGGCCAGATCGATGGTGAGCAGGCCGTTGAGCCAGAGCCTCAGGCGGTTTCCCTCGGCGCGCACCTCGATCGTGTTCCATTCACCCTGGTGATAGACCGTGCGGCCTCTCACCCAGCCCTCCTCGGGCGTTTTCATCAGGCGGCTTCCCCGTCCCCGCTCCTCATACAGGTTGCCCCAGGCGGATTTTTCTCCGGCCTCGGAAAAATCGGCCTGGTAACCGCTGACCACCCAGCCGGGCCCGGGCTGAGCGGTGCTGCGGAACTGAATCCCGCTGTTGTGATTGCGGAGCTTGACGTCGGCCTTCAGATGAAAATCGGCAAACGGCTTTTCGTAGACCAGGAAAGTGTTCTGCTCGATCTGCGCCTGGTCGGTCGTGCCTACGATCGCGCCGTCCTCGACTCTCCAGAGCCGCGGGTCGCCGCTCCATCCGGCCAGATCCTTGCCGTTGAACAACAGCGTCCACCCTTCCCGCCGTTCTTCTTCCGTCAGCCGGTTCTGCGCATAGCCGCTGGCCGGCGCAACCAGCGCGAGCACCAAAACCGCGCATTTTAGCCTGATCATGGGGTCACCTCGCATGCCGTGTGGAACGCAGATGAACGTAGAAAACGCACATCAATCCGATCGAACCGCATCTGCGTCTATCCGAGTCGATCTGCGTCCCATTGGTTTTTGATCACATGTAGCCCTGGGCAGCGGTGTAGGTGGCGGCCGGAGCCGACATCTCGTCGGCCTTTCTCAGGCGCTGGCTGAGCAGGCGAAGAATGGCCAGCGAGATCTTCGGGTGGTTCAGGATCAAATCGCGGAAATCATCGCCATTGATAACCAGGAAGCGGCAAGGCTCCAGGGTGGCGACGCTGGCCGAGCGCAGTTCGCTGTCCAGCAGCGCCATCTCGCCGAAACACTCGCGCTCGCCCAGTTCCGCAAGCTGCCGCTCGGCGGCGTCCTCACCGCGAAAGACCTTCACTTTCCCCTCCACGATCACATACAACTGGTTCCCCTCCTCGTTCTCGTGGAAGACGGCGGAGCCGGCCGGCATCTCCTGCTCGGCACATATTTCGCTGAGGCTGACCAGATCGTTGCCCTCCAGTGAGGCAAACAGCGGAACCGATTTGAGGAACAGCATTTTCTCCACGGTGAGCAGCATGGGAGTTCCCTCCAGGATGGCTTTTGCGGAGCGGCGGATGGCCGGGTGGGGGTCATCCAGGGCGCGGCGGACCAGGGGCGCCGCGTCTTCGCCCCAGAGCCGCCATAACGACTGCATAGTCGCCTCGCGCACTGCGTAGTCGGCCGCGCGCCGCAGCACGCCGAGCAACTCCTCGCAATCCGTCAGTCGCGCTTCCCCAACCACTTTGGCCAGGCTGGCCCGGATAGCCGTCGATTCGTGGGCGGCCAGCGACTGCAAGACTCCGCCCAGGGCCGGAACCGGCAAGTGCTCGGCTTCCAGCAGGGACACCAGGCGGCGCCCGAGAGCCGGGCCAGCCAGAAACTCGAGCGCCTCCAGCGCGTTGGCCCGCTCGCGGCGGCCCGCCCCGCTCTGCAACTGCCGGGCAATGGATGCCATTCGCTGCCGATCAGTGACGATACCCAGCGCCAGGAAGATCCGCTTTTGAATGCGCGCCGCCTCGTCAGCCAGGAACGGCTTCAACCAGGCGGCTTGGGGCGGCAAGTGGGCGTGGATCGCACGTGAATAGGAGAGCGTAGCGGCCAGCGACTCAGCCGTCTGCTCGGCCGCGGCCCGCACCGCCGGCCGCAACTGGTCGGGAAGCGGCGCGGACTGGCTGATCCGGTCGATGGCCTCCAGCGCGCCGGTCTGCAACTGCGGGTTGGGGCTGGCCAGCAACTCGACCAGGGCCGGCAGCGCGCCCGGATCGGCGATACTCCCGAGCGCCATGAGCACCTGGGGGCGGAGGTCGGTGCTTTCAACCGCCCGCAGCAATTCGACCAAGCGTGCCAGGGCCGGGGCCGGGCGCCGCCTGTGGATGTGCCGTACGGCGCGGAAGGCCTGGAGCGCCGCGGCTTGGTGGCGGCCGGCGTGCAGCACCGCTTCCAGTGCGGTCTCGTCGCCCACCCTGGCCAGCGACCGCAATTCCTGCCTCCAGGGCAGGCGCTGCGCATCGGCCAGCAGCCGCAGCAGCAGGGGCTGGGCGAAACGGGTCGGCAGGCCCGCGACGGCGTAAGCGCCCGCGTGCCGGGTTGCCGGATCGGGGTCGGCGCACATCAGCTCGCAAAGCTGCAGCAACCGGCGCAACTCCTGGTCGGCGGCCGCATCCCCGTCCGCCTGCCGCAGACGGGCGTAGGCCCGAATGGCATTGGCGCGGACCCGGCGATTCTCGTCCTCCAGGCAGGTCCGCAGCACCTCGCGCGCTTCCGCCGGCTGGTTCTCGGGCTGCAGTCTCTGCAGGGCGTTGGCGCGGACGCGCGCGTCGCTGTCGGCTGCAACCTGGCTCAGAAGGCTGATCAGCGTGGGCTGACGGCTGCGGCCCAGGGCTGCCACCGCCGTGGCGCGGATCACCGGGTCGGGGTGCGCGGCCAGGCGGGCCAGCAGGTTTTGCGCCTTGGGATCATCGAGCCGCTCCAGCAGGTGGATGGCGAGCAGCGCCTGTGCCGGAGTGGCGCTCTTCATGGCCGCGAACAGACGCTCCAGGCTCTCGGGGTCCCGCAATCTTGCCAGCGCTGCGGACGGGTCGCCCCGCGCCGAAAACTGGCCCACCAGATCGGCCAGCAGCGCCTCCAGGTAGGCGCCGCTTATCTTCGAAGCCGACAGCAACCACAGGGAGGCAACCAGCAGCGCCGCCAGGCTTACAGCCCACGGCGGCCAGTGCATGGTCGCCGCCGCGATCAGCAGGACGCCGGCCAGTCCGTTCGACAGCGGCTTCAGATTGCCGTCAACGAACGCAACCGTCCGAGCACGCCTTTCCGGCGCCAGCGGATTGTACAGCAACTGAAACGAGGCGTCCTGAATGCTCCAAAGCAAAACGTGGTCGATAAACTTGGCGGCGAAGGCGGTCGCGTAGCCGTACCAGGCGAGCAGGCCGCCGGTGAGCAACACCAGCCCAGCGGGGTGGAACAGAATGGTCCGGCCGACGCCCAAGCGGGCCACCAGGCGGGGCGTCAAAACCAGTTGCACGACCAGGGCGGCGAGCCCGGCCCAGGCGCGGAACGAGCCCAGGAAGGCCGTCAGCGCGTCCTGCGTGGGGTAGGTCGCGTTCATCACCCGGCTAAACTGGAAATCGACGAGAACGAACACCACCCAGAGGGTGAGGGCGATCCCCGACATCACCATGGCCAGTCGCGTGCCCCGCACCAAGCGGAAGCCCTCCAGCGCCTCGGCCACCCAGGACTGCCGGGCCGGAGCGCTTTTGGGTCGGGGCCTCTTCGAAACCTGACTGTCTGCCAGCCGGTAGCGCGCGAGCGAACGGCGCAGCAGCACCAAAACCGCCACCAGGCAGACGACCCACAACAGCAACAGCCTCCCGGTCCCGAACAGCCGCACCGCAGGGCGAATCACAAGGCCGGTGGCGATCATGCCCAGCAGCCCGCCGGAGGCCAGGAAGGGAAAGAGACGCTTGGCCTGACGCGTGTCGAACATGTCCCCGGCCGCCGTCCAGAACTGCATGATGGAAAGAATCCAAAGCGCTTGGACAAGCATGTAGAGCGCCGGGTACAGCCACCGGTAGCCTCCCGCCAGAAGGGCCGTGCTGGCCACCAGAGAAACCGCGTACGTGCCGAACGAAAGGGTGATAAAGCGGAGGCGATCGACCCGGCCTACGAAGCGGGCATAGACCGACGAGCAGGCCACCACCAGCACCGCGCTCGCCAGGTACATGTACGGCAGGTTCGCGACACCAAAATTCTTCAGGAAAAGCGAGTCGCGGACGTTTCGCCCGATGGTAACGCCCGCGATCAGCAGGAAGTTGGCGAGCACGACGGGCAGCACCCGGCCCCATTCGTCCGGCTGCACGGGAGCTACGCGTGCCAGGAGAGCCTGCAGGCTTCCCGAAGACCGCGATTCCCTGACCGGTTCGCGCCCGCCCTCTGATGCCGCCATCGCGCCAGCCCTCCAGGCGCCCCGGTCGAGGGGCGCTCCCTTTCGTTGAATGCCTGAGTATACTCCAGGAGTCAGGATTCAAGACCCGGAAGTCAGGGGCCTGGAGGCAGGGTCCCAGGACGTCACTGCTGGCTGCCTGCCCCTGACTCCTTCGATGGAGGCAAGCAATGGAGCACAAGATCTGGGCCGACATGTTTCAAGTGGGCCTGCCGGTGCTGGAGAAGGTGTTGCGTCCGGTGATCGTCTACTTCTTTCTTGTCGTCGGACTGCGGTTGGCCGGCAAGCGCGAACTCGCTCAGCTCAACACATTCGACCTCGTTGTGCTGCTCACGTTGTCGAACACCGTTCAGAACGCCATCATCGGCAATGACAATTCGGTGCTGGGAGGCATCATCGGGGCCGCCACGTTGCTGGCCCTCAATTACCTTGTCGTTCGTTTCTTGTTCACCCACGCGAAGCTGGATGAGATCGTGGAAGGAACGCCCGAAGTCATTATCGAGCACGGCCAGATCAAGCAGGAAGTGCTGCGGAGGGAACTGATCACGCTGCCGGAGCTGGAGGTGGCGGCGCACAAGCAGGGCTTCGCTTCGCTCCATGAAATCGAGAAAGCCGTTCTGGAGCCGGGCGGCAGTCTCTCCTTCATCGCCAGGAGACCGGAGCCGGACACGGCGCGCCACCAGGAGGTAATGGGCCGGCTGGACCAAATGGCCGCCGAACTCCGCGAGCTGCGCCTGCGGCTCAGTTGAGAGTGATGAGTTAAAAGTCAAGAGTTAAGAGCTTGGGCGGTGCCATCAGGCGGCTCCCAACTCTTAACTCATAACCCTTAACTTTTTGAAAAGCAGACCAGGGCCTCGAGCTTGGCGGCGGCCGCGCCGGAATCGATGGACTGCGCGGCCAGCTCAACGCCGTGTTTCCAGTTGCGGGCCTGACCGGCGGCCAGCAATGCCGCCGCGGCATTGATCAATACGACGTCGCGGCGCGGGCCCGGCCTGCCGGCCAGCACCTCGCGCACCAGCGCGGCGTTTTCCTGGGCATCGCCGCCCGAGAGTTCTTCCAGCCGAGAGCGCGGTACTCCGAAATCCTCCGGCGAGATGTAGTAGACTTCGACGCCCTGGCTGGAAACCTCGGCGACCAGCGTCCTCTCGGTGGTGGTGATCTCGTCGAGCCCGTCGTCGCCGTGGACCACGAAGCCGCGGCGCAAACCGAGCTCGCGGAGCGCGCCGGCCATCCGCCGCACCACCGACTTCTCGTAAACCCCGACAAGTTGCGCATTGGCGCCCGCCGGGTTAGTCAGCGGGCCGAGCATGTTGAAGACCGTGCGCAACTGGAGTTGCTGGCGCGCCGGCGCCGCGTACTTCATGGCCTGGTGCACCGCCGGAGCAAACAGGAACCCGATGCCGATCTCGCGGATCGCCGTCCCCACCCGCTCCGGTGGAATATCGATCCGCACGCCAAGCGCTTCCAGCACGTCGGCGCTGCCGCACCGGCTGGTCACGGAACGGTTGCCGTGCTTGGCCACGCGCGCGCCGGCTCCCGCGACGGCAAGGGCCGTGGCGGTGGAGATGTTGAAGGAGCCGCTGGCGTCGCCGCCAGTGCCGCAGGTATCGACCAGGGCATCGTGCTCGGTGCCGGCCAGGTATTCATCCGCCTTCGCGCCGCGAAGCGAAGCGGAGTGTGCGCGGATGGCCCCGGCGAAGCCCACCAGCTCTTCCACTGTTTCGCCCTTCATCGCCAGCGCGGCGGCGAAGGCGGCTATTTGCGCATCGGTGGCCTGGCCTTCCAGGATCTCCTCCATCGCGGCGCACGCTTCCTCGCGGCTCAGGTCATGCCTGTGCTGAATCATGCGGTGAAGCGCGGCCAATAAGTGTTCCGGCATAGGTCAAACGCGGAGCGCGGAGTGCGGAATGCGGAATACTCCGCACTCCGCATTCCGCACTCCGCATTCCGTAGTGGTATACTCCCGAGTTTGGCGTCGCGGAAAGGGCTGCCTCTGAACGCGGCCGCTCGGCGACGCCCCATTATAGCGGATCGCTGTGTCATGAAAATTCACGAATATCAAGCCAAGCAGATCCTTGCTCGCTTCGGCGTTCCAGTGCCCAGAGGCGAGGTGGCGGAGACCCCTGAACAGGCGGCGGGAATCGCCGAGCGCCTCGGCGGCCACGTGGTGGTGAAGGCACAGATTCATGCCGGCGGGCGCGGCAAGGGCGGCGGCGTTAAGGTCGCCGCCAACGCCCAGGAAGCACGCGAGATCGCCGGCCGCATCCTGGGGATGAGGCTGGTCACGCACCAGACCGGCCCGGAGGGCCGGGTGGTCCAGCGGGTGCTGGTCGAGGAGACACTGCCCGTTCAGAAGGAGTTGTACCTGGGCCTGGTGGTGGACCGCGCGCGCGCCTGCCCGGTCTTCATGGCCAGTTCCGCCGGTGGCGTGGAGATCGAAGAAGTGGCGGCCAAGACACCCGAGTTGATTCTAAAAGAGGCCATCGATATCGGTGTCGGCCTGCTGCCCTTCCAGGCGCGCCGGCTGACGCTTGGCCTCGGACTCCCGGCCGACCTGCTGGGCCAGGCGGTCAAAGTGATGATCGCGCTGGCGCGCGCCTTTGTCGAAACCGACGCCTCCCTGGCCGAGATCAACCCCTTCGTGCTGACCGACGACGGACGCCTGATCGCGCTGGATGCCAAGGTCAATTTCGACGACAACGCTCTGTACCGCCACAAGGACTTCCTGGCGCTGCGCGACCTGAACGAGGAGGAGCCGCTGGAAATCGAGGCCGGCAAGCACGGCCTGAACTACATCAAGCTGGATGGCAACGTGGGATGCATGGTTAACGGCGCGGGCCTGGCCATGTCCACCATGGACATCATCAAGTATGCGGGCGGCAATCCCGCCAATTTCCTGGATGTCGGCGGCGGCGCCAGCGCCGAGCAGGTCAAGAACGCCTTCCAGATACTGCTTTCCGACAAGAACGTGAAGGCGGTGCTGATCAACATTTTCGGCGGCATCCTGCGCTGCGACCGGCTGGCGCTGGGCGTCGTCGAGGCGGCCAAGGCGGTACGGATCGACGTGCCGGTCGTCGTCCGGCTGGAAGGCACCAACGTCGAGCAGGGCCGCCGCATCCTGGCCGAGTCCGGGCTGAATTTCACCGTGGCCGCCAACATGAAAGACGCAGCGGAGAAGGTCGTCGCATTGGCAAGTTAAGAGTGAAGAGTTAAGAGTGAAGAGTTGAGACTGGAGAGCTGAGAGCGAAGCAACTCTTAACTCTTGACTCATAACTCTTAACTCCGCGAGAGCGGAATCATGAGCATTTTAGCTGACGAAAAGACGCGGCTGGTCGTGCAAGGCCTGACCGGGCGCGAAGGCACATTTCATACACAGCAGGCCATCGCCTACGGGACTAAAGTCGTCGCAGGAGTGACGCCGGGAAAAGGCGGAACCAGGCATGAGGGCATCCCGGTGTTCGACACCGTGCATCAGGCGGTGCGCGAGACCGGCGCGAACGCCTCGGTCATCTTCGTGCCGCCGCCGTTTGCCGCCGACGCCGTCATGGAGGCGGCCGACGCCGGTCTGCCGCTGGTGGTCTGCATTACCGAGGGCATCCCGACAGTAGACATGATCCGCGCCTGGGAGTTCCTCGAACAGCGCTCGACGCGCCTGATTGGCCCCAACTGCCCGGGCATCATCTCTCCGGGCAAGTGCAAGATCGGCATCATGCCCGGCCACATCCACATGCCCGGCAGGGTCGGCGTGGTTTCGCGCAGCGGGACGCTCACTTATGAAGCCGTGCACCAGTTGACGGGGCTGGGCATCGGTCAATCCACATGCATCGGCATCGGCGGCGACCCGGTCGTCGGCACCACGTTCCTGGATGCCATCAAGCTGTTCAACGAAGATCCGGACACGGAAGCGATCGTGATGATCGGCGAAATCGGCGGCAACGCGGAAGAGATCGCGGCCGAGTACATCCAGGAGCACATCCGTAAACTTGTTGTCGGCTTCGTGGCCGGCCAGACCGCGCCTCCCGGACGGCGCATGGGCCACGCCGGCGCCATCATCTCCGGCGGCCACGGTACGGCGGCCGAGAAAATCCGCGCCATGGCGGCGGCGGGAATTCACGTGGCCAAGTCGCCGGCGGTCATCGGGGAAACCGTGGCCAGCGTGCTCGCCGGCAGTTCCAAGTTTCAAGTTTAAAGTTTCAAGTTCCCCGAACTTTGAACCTTGAACCTGGAACTTTGAACCTGGAACCCTAATTGAGATATGGCCACCGAGAGAACACTGACGATAATCAAGCCGGACGCAGTCGCCGGCAAGTTAACGGGCAGAATTGTGGAGCGGCTCGAGCGGGAGAACTTCCGCATCATTGCCGCCAAGCTGGTGCGCCTGACGCAGAGCCAGGCGGAAGGCTTTTACGCTGTCCATCGCGAGCGTCCTTTTTTCCCCAGCCTGACGAAGTACATGACCGAGGGGCCGGTGCTGGTCATGGTGCTGGAAGCTGAGGACGCGATCCGGCGCCTGCGGACAGTGATGGGGGCCACCGACCCGGCCCAGGCGGCGGAGGGAACGATTCGCAAGCAGTACGGCAGCTCAATCGAGCGCAACGTAGTCCACGGTTCGGACGCGCCCGAAACCGCCCGCTTTGAAATCGGCTATTTCTTCAACGCCCTGGAACAGACCTGAGACCGGAGACCTGAGTCCTGAGTCCAGGCGGCTTCGACACAAGTCTCAAGTCTCAAGTCTTAGGTCTCAAGTCTCAGGTCTATTCATGGGAGACCAACTCAGCCTCGATTGGAGCAAGAAGCCTCCGGAGCGCAAGGTTTACACCGTCAGCGACCTGACGGCCCGCATCCGCGAACTGCTGGAAGGCGAGTTCGGCGAGGTGTGGGTCCAGGGCGAGGTCTCCAACTTCAAGGCCGCGCCGTCCGGCCACGTCTACTTCACGCTGAAAGACCAGGGAGCGCAGCTCCGCGCCGTGCTGTTCAAATCCGCGCTGCGGCTGCTCAAGTTCCAGCCCAAAGACGGGCTTTCCGTGACGGCCCGCGGCCGGATCAGCGTCTATGACCCGCGCGGCGAGTACCAGTTGATTGTCGATTTCCTCGAGCCGGCCGGCTACGGGGCCCTTCAGCTCGCGTTCCAGCAACTGAAAGCGAAACTGGCGGGCGAGGGCTTGTTCGATGCCGAGCGGAAGAAGCCGCTGCCGCTGCTGCCGCGCCGCATCGGATTAATCACCTCGCCGCGCGGCGCCGTCATCGCCGATATGCTTCGCATTCTGCACCGCCGCTTCGAGAACCTGGACATCGTCCTTTACCCGGTCAAGGTGCAGGGGGAAGGCGCGGCGGAGGAGATTGTGCGGGCGCTGCGCTACTTCAGCCGGCCGCCAGAGCGGCAGATCGGCGGCCCGGCCGACGTGCTCATCGTGGCGCGCGGCGGCGGCTCGATCGAGGACCTCTGGGCCTTCAACGAGGAAAAGGTGGCGCGGGCCATTGCCGACTCGAAAGTGCCGGTGATTTCCGCCGTCGGCCACGAAACAGATTTCACGATCGCCGATTTCGTCGCCGACCTGCGCGCGCCCACGCCCTCGGCCGCCGCCGAGCTGGTGGTTCAAACCAAGGCGCAACTTGCCGAGCGGATCGGGACCTTACAGCAGAGCCTCGAGGAGCGCCTGGCCTACCGCCTGTTGGGGCTGCGGCACCGGCTGGGCGAGCTGGCCCGCCATCGCGCCTTTGAGAGCGTGGCCCGGCTGGTGCGTGTGCGCATACAGCATACCGACGAGATGACTTACCGGCTGATGGACGCGGCCCGCCGGCAACTGTCCGCGATTTTGCGGCGGCTGGAGTCTGTGCAGAATCGCCTGGCCCGCCTGAATATCGGCAGGCGGCTGGAAACCGACCGCCGCCGCCAGACGGCCGCGCTCACCGCCCTGCAGCATGCTCTGCGGCGGGCCATGGACCGCCGCGCCTCCCGCCTGGACTCGCTGCGTTCACAACTGCTAAACCTCAGCCCCCTGTCGGTGCTGGAGCGCGGCTACGCGCTCGCTTACGGCCCCGAGGGCCGCTTGCTCCGCGACGCCGCCCAGGTCGCCGCGGGCGACAGCATTGACGTCCGCCTGGCCAAGGGCCGCCTCTGCGCCCGCGTCACAAAGACCAAGCCGTGACTCTTGGACGCCGCTGGTCCGCGTAAGTCAGCATGAATCCGCGGATCGCCATCCGCGGATTTCACGCATCGCGCCGCTGTAGCGTGGCAGAGCCTGCTCCAGGGGTGGCTTGAGGGCAGGACCGCAGCAGGCACCCACAGGGGGAGGTCCGCATAATTGCCGCGTGGCTGAATATGGAATCTGCCCTCTGGAAGCTCGGCGGAGCGAGCCAGCACTACTCGATAGTCAGCCACGCCGCCCCTGCCTGTTGCGCAGCTTGCGCTTCACATCCTCTGCGCCAATCGATCTGGGCTGTTAATTGGCTGATTCCTTCCGCAGACCTGAGTCTTGAGACCGGAGACTTGGGACCTGAGACCGGAGTCTCCAGCCCCGAGCCTCCAGTCTCCAGCCCCCGGTCCGGCCTTGGACCTGCGGCCGCCGAATTCCGCTTGACACGCGCGTGGTGCGGTGGTACCCCTTGCTTTCCAAGGGGGGCCTGGGACATGAAAGTGCACCTGTCCGCCTTGGTTTTCTTCCTTGCCTCGCTTTCTCTCAGCGCACAAGAATATCGGGCAACAATCGTCGGGACGGTCACCGACCCGACGGGCGCGGCCGTGGCTGACGTTAAGGTCACGGCAGTCAACACCGAAACCGGCGTAGCTACATCGGCGACGGCGAACAGCGAAGGCGCCTACATCATTTCGTTCCTGCTGCCCGGGACCTACATGCTGAAAGTCGAGCACCTGGGCTTCAAGGCGATGGAACGAGGGCCGATCGAGCTGCGCGTGAACGACCGCACGCGAGTTGATTTGCAGCTCCAGGTCGGCAACGTCGCCGAGCACATTACCGTGACCGCGGAGGTTGCGCTGCTGGAGCAGGCCAACGCCGACCGCGGCCAGGTGATCGACAATGAAGCCATCACCGACCTGCCGCTGGACGCCCGGAATCCCTTTAACCTCATGAACGTCGCGGTCGGCGTGCAGTTCACCGGCGACCCCCAGTACACCCGTCCGTTCGACAACGGCGCCATCGCCGACTTCTCGATCAACGGCGGCCGCAGCGGGGTGAACGAATACCAGATCGACGGCGTGTCCAACAACGCCAACACCGGCCGCAGCAACTTGGCCTACGTGCCGCCCTCGGAAGCGACGCAGCAGTTCAAGGTGCAGACCAACGCCTACGACGCGCAGTACGGGCGCACCGGCGGCGGCATCGTGAGCGTGTCGATCAAGCCCGGTACCGGCAAGTACCACGGGGCGGTGTACGAGTACATGCGGCGCACTTTCCTGGAAGCGAACTTTTTCCTTAACAACTCCCAGGGGCGCAACGCCAGCGGAGACCCGATTGCGCCGAAGCCGCACCGGGTGGTCGATCAATACGGCTTCGAGCTGGACGGGCCGGTGATTCTGCCGAAGGTCTACAACGGGCGGCAGAAGACATTCTTCATGTTCTCGCTGGAGCAGTTTCGGCAATCATTGCCGCAGCCGAATGTCAATTCGGTACCCAGCGAACTGGAGCGGCAGGGCGACTTTTCGCAGACATTCACCCGGACGGGGCTGCTCTACGAGATTTACGACCCTGTGACCAACCGTCTCAACCCCAATTTCAACTCCTCGCGGTCGGTCAGCCTCACCAATCTGCAATATATCCGGGACCAGTTCCCCGGCAACCGCGTCCCGAAAGAACGTTTCGATCCCGTCGGCGCGCGGATCCTGAAGGAAATCCCGCTGCCCAACGGCGCCGGGGATCCTTTCACCCACGCGAATAACTTCTATGGCAAGAACATTATCGAGGATACCGCTTTCCGCAACGTGATTAACCGCGTGGACCATACCATCAATCAGTCCTGGCGGATCTACGTGCGGTGGAACCACAACTACCGCGACGGCGGGCGAATCGACTACAACGGCTGGGGCACCGACGGATCCAACAAAATCCATGCCGGGCGGCGGAACGACGGCGCGGTGCTGGACTTGGTCGGCACCCTGACGCCGCGGACCGTGTTCAGCGCCCGGATCGGCTTCAACCGCTTTACGCAGCTCAGCAAATACAAGCCGATCGACATCACCTCGCTGGGCTTCCCCGCCAGCCTGATTAGCCAACTGCAGATGCCGGATCACTATCCGATCTTCACGTTCACGAACTACACGCAAGCAGGCAGAAGCGAGTGGGACATCATCCCGAGTGAAACGTACACGGCGCAGGCGGGCGTGACGCGGTCAGCAGGAACCCACCAGATCAAGTACGGCGGCGAGGTTCGGCTGATGCACTTCGCCAACTTCGCCCGCGCCAACGCCAGCGGCACCTATGCCTTCAACATCATACAAACCAGCCTGGCCGGCGGGCAGGTCACCGACTCGAACCGCGGCAACGCCATCGCCTCGTTGCTGCTGGGCGTAATGAACAGCGCCACGGCGACCCTCAATGCCCAGCCGTACCTGACCTGGAAATTCCCCGTGTTTTACTTCCAGGACGACTGGCAGGTGAGTCGTCGGATGACGCTGAACGCGGGTCTGCGCTGGGACTATGAGGCGCCGCCGGTGGAGCGCTACAACCGCCAGAACCGCGGCTTCGATTACAACGCCAACTGTCCTTACCCAATCGAGGGCATGAACCTGAAAGGCGGCCTGCTGTTCGCGGGAGTGAACGGAGTGCCGCGCGCCGCGTTCAATCCCGACTACACCAAGATCCAGCCGCGCTTCGGCGTGGCGTACCGGGTGTTGCGGTCCAAGCCGCTGGTGTTCCGAGGCGGCTTCGGGCGATCATCGTTGCCAACCACCGAGTACGGTGGAACCGCCGGATTTTCACAGACCACCACCGCCGAGGTGCAAGATACGGAATTCGGGCAGTTCCGGTTCCTCAGGAACCCCTTCCCGACCGGGTTGCTGCAACCTCCGGGTGCGAGCCTCGGCCTTAAGGCGCAGGTCGGCGACGCCATCAGCTTCTCCGACCAGAACCGCCGGGTCCCATACGTCTGGCAGTATTCGGCCGGGTTCCAGTACGAGATCGCGCGCGGCACCCTGGTCGAAGTCGGCTACTCCGGAAGCCGGACGTACCAGCTCGGGATGGGCCTCACCACCAATACCTACATGAACCTGAATTCCCTGACGCCCGACCAGCTTGCGCTGGGAACTGTCTATTTGAACACCAGCATGACGAACCCGTTCTATGGCGTGCTTCCGGCAGCCACCTCGCGCGGGCAGCAGCGCACCATTCAGCGCCGCAACCTCCTCCTGCCCTACCCCCAGTACACCAACGTGAACGTCTATTACCGCACCGGCGGCAAGGGCTGGTACGATTCCTTCCAGTTCAAGTTCGAGCGGAGGTACAAGAACGGTTTCACCGCCCTGGTTTCCTACACCAATTCGAAAACGATGGACGCGGTAGGCCTTCTGAACAACTCCGATGTAAAACCTGCACCCGTGCTGACGGTTTGGGACGTTCCACAACGCCTGATGATCACTGCGATCTACGAGCTGCCCTTCGGGCCTCGGAAGAAGTGGCTGAGATCGGGGATCATCTCGCATGCGGTCCGCGGCTGGAAGTCAAGCTGGGTCGGAACGATTCAGAGCGGGCCGCCGATCAACCTGCCGGACTACTATATTCTGCACGATCCAAAGCTGAAAACCGGCCAAACGTTGGACCGTTGGTTCGACACGTCGGTGTGCACCACCATTCCCGACCCCTCCTCATGTGCCTGGATCGCGCGGCCCACAGACACGTTGCGCATCGCATCGCTGCGCAGCCCGAACATCCGCCGGCATACGGCGCCGCAAGTCAGCACCACCCTCATCCGGGATTTCCGGGTCACGGAGAAGCAGAGATTCCAGATGAAGATCTCGGCCTTCAACGTCAGCAACACGCCGGTTTTCAGGCCGCCGGATACCAGCCCGACCTCGACGACGTTCGGGCAGGTATCCAAGCAGCAGTACGGCCAGCCGCGGAGCGTGGAAATCGGCTTGCGCTACTCGTTCTGAAAGCTAAGAGTTAAGACTTATGAGTTGCCCGTCCGCCAGCGGGTTAATTCTTAACTCTTAACTCATAACTCATAACTTCCTGGACGCGCAGCGCACGGGGCAACGGGCCGTCGGTGGTCATCGCAAAGCCCAGCGTGCAGCGGCGGGCCAGGCTGCCGTGGGTGCTTTGCAGCGTCACCATGCGCTGGAAGATCCCGGTGCCCGAATGGTACCCGTCGGCCAGGCTCACCATCACGCTGGCAGCGTTTTCCACGTAAGGATTGCGGCCCCATTCCCACAGGCGGAAGAGAGCGTCGGGGTAGCGCGCGCTCAGTGTAACGGCGAAAAGATCGGCTTCGGCGGCCGATCCCTGAGCGTCGACTTTGCCGGCAGCTCGCAACTGTTCCCACACCGGCAGCAGCAACAGCGGGTCGCCTTTCAGGGGCCGATACAGGAAGCGTGTGCCGTCGGTGTTCGCTTCGATGAGCGCCTCGCCGCCGGAGGAGCGCACAGCGATGCGTTCGCCATCGCGGTAGACGGCCAGCTCCACCCCCTCGGTGGCCGCCAGCACGCCCGCAAGCTCCCGCACCAGCTCGGGCCGGCAATAGAGCGCGGCGAAGCTGACCAGGCCGAATTCCGGCAGGGCAACGGCCCGCGGCTCGTCGAGGCGGTTCCTCACCCGGAAACCGGCCCGCTCCAGAGAAGCGCGCAAGGGGGCGGGGCGGCTGGGCGCGAGGTTGTTGCCGTGGTCTGAGAACAGCAGCAGGCGCAGCCTCCCGCGCTCGCTGAAACAGAGATCGCGAAGCGCCTCGTCCACCTCGATCAACAACGGCGCAAGCTGCTCGGCGCGCATGACGTGGCAGAGGGCGTCGGTGCTGGAAATGTGCGCGACAAAGGCAGGCGCGCGCGAAGCCAGGAAGCGCTTGCGCAGCCGGCCCAGGTCGGCGCGGAAGCTCTTCACCGGCATGACGAAGTGCAGGCCCTTGAACAGCCCCAGCTCGTCGTAGTCGAGCTTCTTCAAGTACGGAGCTGATTGCGCCAGCGTCACGGCGACTCCGCCGGCCACCTTCCCCTGCTTCCAGTCAAAATGCCGGTTTTCGTAACCCGGGGCGGGCGCCGCGTGAAGCAGCGCGGTCATGGCCACTTCCGACTCGGAGGGGAAAGTGCTCACCACCTCAACGGGCGGGAAGAACTCGCGGAAACGGCCCTGGTTCCAAAGGTCGCGGATGATCGAGTACGGAACGCCGTCGAGGCAGATGGCGAGGCGGCGGGCGCCCGGCGTGGCAGGCTGCGGCCGGAGGAAGAAGGAACCGTTCAGGTTGAAGCGGTCCCAGGCGCCGTCGCCGTCCAAATCCAGTGCCTCGAGCCGTTCGCCGGCGGTGTTCACCCAGCGGTTCGCGCCCGCCGCCTGCCAGGCCAGCGGCACCGGCCTGCCCCAGCGCGCCACATGCACGGTGCAGAAAATCACCACCAAGACACCCAGACACAAAGCAACCTTGCCGCCGATCTTGTGTCCGCCTCCGGGTTTTTTTTGGTGCCTTTGTATCTTGGTGGTTGATCCGATCATTGATTGTCCGATTCAAGAAGCAGAGCGGCCAGCAGCGGCACCATGATCTCGTGGTGGCCGGTGATGGCCCAGCCTTTTCCCCCGGCCGCGGTCGGGCGCCGCACGACATTCTGCGTCGGGCGGTAGTGTTGCAGGAAATCCAGGTTGGCGGTATAAAAGCGCCCCAGCGGATGCCCCAGGTTGCGCACCACGCTCACGGCTTTAAGGAATACCTCGGGCAGCACTACGGCCGAGCCGACATTCAGGTAGAGGCCGCCGCCTTCCAGCCCGCGGACCAGCCCGCAGAACAAGCGAAAGTCGGTATGCGTGGCAGCGCCCAGCGCGGCCGCATCCAGGGAGGGATGCATGTGCGGAGTGTCGGTGCCGATGGCGACATGAACGGTGACCGGCACTCTTGCGGCATAAGCGCCGGACAGCAGGCTGCACGCTGACTTGGCTGCGGCCAGTTCCCTGCCCAGCGCCTCGCCCAGCCCGATGCCGTCGCGCACAGCGGCGACCGCCGAGGCCGCCAGCAGGCGCGCCGTTTCGTCAGCCATCCCGAACGAGCCGTCAGTGAGCAGGTCCGCTACCTCTTCGGAAGTCGAGCCGCACAGGGCGATCTCGATGTCGTGGATGGCGGCCGAACCGTTCATCGCCAGGCCGGTGACATAGCCTCGCTCCATCAGGTCCAGCAAGACCGGCGCGAGGCCGCACTTGATCACGTGGCCGCCCAGACCCCAGAGAACCGGCTTGGCCGCCCGGCGCGCCCGCACGATCGCTTCAACAAGCTCACCCAGCGATTGGGCAGCCAGAATCTTCGGCAGGGACTTGAACCATCCGCGCATCCCCTCGCCGGGTTGGTACCGCTCCGCAAAATCCTTGACGGAAACCTTGCCCGCGCGTCCGGCTAGGCGCACGGTGCGGACTCCGCTCAGGTCAAGAGGCTTAGAGTCATAGATGCTGGACATGTAGCGCTAAGTCTGACACAAAGCGGGGCAACTCCGAAACGGCGGGAATGAGGCTGGAGGCTGGAAGCGGTGGATGCGGGGGCTGCAGGCAGTGGGCGCTCGGGCGCTATTGACGGCGGGTTTCCAGCCTCCGGTTTCCAGCCTCCGGCGCAAACAGTGACTTCCGCCTCTTCGTCCGACCGCACAGGCCCCAAGTGATCGAGGCGGTGATGTCGTCCTCGTCCCACAGATCGTCGAAGAGAGTAAATGGCTTGCGCATGTTCATGGCCGTCTCCCATTCGCCGACACTACCAGAGCTTGGAGTCAGCAACTGGTTGCTGGCTCTTGATCTGTTCAGGCGGGACTCGAAACCGGTTCTTGTCTGCCCACTAGTATGGATGCTGGAATCGGGGACCGGGTTCCCGATTTAACACCTTGCGAATCTTTTAGTTACGCGCGGCAGCGGGCGGCGTTCACGGCTGGCGGCAAGCGGCGGCGAATTGCCTGACGCGAGCCTCGATGCCGGTCAACGCCGTGCCCACCACCACCGCGTAAGCACCGGCGCGAAACGCGGCCGCCACCTGCTCCGGCGAACCAACGCCGCCTTCGCACACCACAGGAACCGGCACGTGCCCGGAAAGGGCGGCGACCAGATCCAATCCGGGCAGTGCAGCGCCCCGAGTTTCGGCGGTGTAGCCGAACAGCGTTGTCGCGATCAGTTCGGCGCCTGCGCCCGCAGCCGCGACGGCGTCTTCCACCGAAGCAACATCCGCCATGACGAGAAGGCGTGTCTGTTCTTGGACAGCGGTGATCAGATCAACCACCGCCGCGTAGCCGCGCTCTCGCCGGGGGGTGGCGTCGAGCGCGATGATTTCGGCCCCAGCCGCCGCCACCGCTCGCGCCGCCTCCAGATTCGGCGTGATGTAGACCTCCTCGCCCGGGGACTCCTGCTTGAAGATGCCGATGATGGGAACCGACACCGCGGCACGCACGGCGCGAACGTTCTCTGGCCGGTTGATCCGCACGCCGGCGCCGCCGGCGCGTTCGGCGGCCGCCGCCAGCGCGGCGATAATCTCCGGCCGGTCGAGCGGCGAACCAGGGGGCGCCTGGCAGGATACAATCAGCCCGCCGCGGATCCGCTGGATTGCCTGGCCTGGCTGCAATGGTTCCTCAGTCAATGCAGAAGCGCCGCTTGACGCGCCCCCCTCGTTCGTCTCTCTCACGTGGAGGTGCGGCAAGCAGCGCTTCCCCATCATACCGCAGCGACGACGGCCAGCACGGCCGGCCGGGCCCCTCACCCGCTTCCCGGCTCCGGCAGGCGGGCACAGGCTGGAATCGAACGGCTATTTCGAGGCTGTACTATCCGATGTAAATCCGCTACATTCCGCGATATGCGTACGCGATTGTTTGTCGGCTTGGTGGGCTTGATGCTGGCGTTGTGCGGAACCGGCTGTGCCCGCCGCGCCCAGGGAAAGCTGATCGGTATCTCGCTGCTTACCCGGGGCCATGTCTTCTACCGGGAGATGGAAGCGGCGCTGCGCGAAACGGCGGCCAAGCATGGCTTCCGCCTGATCGTGGACGCCGGTGAGTGGGACCTGGCGAAACATCAAGCGCAGATCGAGAACTACATCGTGCAGCGGGCCGACGCCATCATCGTCTGCCCGGCGGACTCCCGCGGCATCGGCCCGGCGATCGAGAAGGCCAACCAGGCCGGCATTCCCGTGTTCACCGCCGACATCCAGGCGCTGGGAGGCCGCGTGGTGTCGCATATCGCCTCCGACAACGTCGCGGGCGGCCGCCTGGCGGCGCAGTACCTGGCCCGCGCGCTCGGCGAAAAGGGCAATGTGGCCATCATCGATCAGCCCTTCGTGAAATCGGTCATCGACCGCGTCACCGGCTTTGAGGAGGAGATGAAGAAGCACCCCGGCATTCGCATCGTCGCCAAGCCCAACGGCGACGGGGTGCGCGATCGGGCCATGAAGACCATGGAAGACCTGCTGCAGAGCGGGCAGAAGTTCCAGGGCCTGTTCGGCATCAACGACGACAGCGCGCTGGGGGCGCTGGCGGCGCTGGAGGCGGCCGGCCGCAAGGACATCGTCATCGTCGGCTTCGACGCCATCCCGGAGGCGCGCAATGCCATTCTTCGCGGCAGCGCGGTGAAGGCCGACGTGGTTCAGAACCCGCGGCGCATCGGGGAAATCACCATCGAAACGATTGCCCGGCACTTCCGCGGCGAACAGGTGCCGGCCTTCATCCCCGTTGACGTCGAACTGATCGATGCCGCCTCACTCGCGGCCGCCGCACAAGAACAACGAGAGCAAGGACGCAGATGAACGCAGATACACACAGATCTGAAGTAATTCGATCTGCGTGTATCTGCGTTTATCTGCGTCCCCTTGGTTCAATGGTTGATGATCGCGATTCGGGTTGAGAATCTCCGCAAGGCGTTCCCGGGCACGCAGGCGCTCGACGGCTGTTCGCTCGCCTTCCACACCGGCGAGTGCCACGGCCTGGTTGGTGAGAACGGCGCGGGCAAATCCACCCTCATGAAAATCCTGGCCGGGGCCGAGCGGGCCGATTCAGGCACTGCGGAACTGTTCGGGCAGGCGACCGCGTTCCGGGATCCGCGCCAGGGCCGCGCCGCCGGCATCTCCGCGATTTACCAGGAACTGGAGCTGATCCCGGAGATGAGTGTCGCGGAGAACGTTTTCCTGGGCCGTGAGCCGCGCCGGCGTAGCGGCCTGCTGGACCGGCCGCGCATCCGTGCCGAAGCGCGGCGGCGGATGCGGGACCTGGGCCGCGAGATCGACCCCGCCCTTCCCGTCTCCCGGCTGAATCTGGCGGAAAAGCAACTGGTGGAGATCGCGCGGGCGCTGGAAGCGGAATCCCGCGTGTTCCTTATGGACGAGCCCACCGCGGCGCTCGGCGACCGGGATCGCGCCGGGCTGTTCTCGGTGATCCGCCGCCTGACTGCTGCCGGTGCGGCCGTCGTTTTCGTCTCGCACCGGCTCGAGGAAGTGCTGGAGATCTGCGACCGAGTGACCGTGATGCGCGACGGTTGCGACGTGCTTTCCGCTCCGGCCGCAGAGTTGACCAAGGACCGGCTGATCGTGGCCATGGCGGGAGAGACCGGGGTCCAAGGTCCAAGGTCCAAGGTCCAAGGTCCGGCAGTGGCCAGCTCGGCGGACTCGCGCCAGCAGAGCCAACCCATCGTGCCTCTGCTCGAAACGCGGAATCTCTCGACTGCTACGGGCTTATCCGGCATTTCGCTCTCGGTGGCGAGAGGCGAGATCGTGGTGCTCACCGGCCTGGCCGGTTCCGGACGAACCCGCCTGTTGCGCGCGCTGTTCGGCGCCGACCCGCTGACCGGAGGCGAAATCCTGCTGGACAGCCGAGGCGTCCGCCCGCGCTCACCCGCGGAAGCCGCCGCGCTGGGCATCGGCTTTCTCGGGGAAGAGCGGCGTGTGGATGGGCTCATCAGCGAGCTTGGCGTCCGCTCCAACGTCTCGCTGCCTTCGCTCGAACGGTTCCGAACCGCTTTCCGGCTGCTCAGCCGCAGTAAAGAATCGGAGGCTGTCGCCGGGCAGGTGAGCGCGGTCGGGGTCCGCGCGGCATCGCTGGAAACGCCCGTCCGGCTGCTCAGCGGCGGCAATCAGCAGAAGGCGCTTCTGGCGCGCTGGCTGCTGGCGCGCTCCCGGGTGCTGCTGCTCGACGAGCCGACCCGCGGCGTGGACATCAACGGCAAGAACGAGATTTACCGGCTGTTACGCCGGCAGGCACAGGGGGGACTCGGATTGCTGATGACTACCAGCGAGTTGCCCGAAGCGCTGTTGCTGGCCGACCGCATCCTGGTCATGCGCAACGGGCGCATCGCCGCGGATTTGCCGCGCGCCGATGCGGAGCCGGAGAGAGTCCTGCGCCTGGCGGTGGGAGAGTTATGAATCGGCTGTAGGCTGTCGGCTGTGGGCTGTCGGTGGCCGTCAGCCGTCAGCCGTTAGCCGAAAGCCGAAAGCCGATTATTGAATTATGACCGGCGCTGCACCTTTACAGAGCAAGACCGAGCCGAGCGCGGCGCGGCGGAACCTGTCGCGGCTGGCGCAGGCGGGCCTGGCCGCCGCGGTCCTGCTCGAGTGCATTATCTTCGCGCTTTATTCGCCCACCTTTCTGACGCCCGCCAATGCCATCAACGTCGTGCTGCAGGTATCGGTGACCGCCATCCTGGCCATTGGCATGACGCTGGTGATTCTGACCGGCGGCATTGACCTCTCGGTCGGGTCCCTGGTGGCCGTGGCGGGCGTGCTCGCGGCCTTCGCGGCCCGGGCGGCCGGCGGCAGCGCGCCGCTGGCCGCTGCCATCGTGGTCGGCCTGGCGGCCGGCGCCGCCTCGGGGGCCTTCACCGGCTTCTTCGTCACCCGCTTCTCGATTCCCCCGTTCATCGTCACGCTGGCATCCATGTCGGCGCTTCGCGGCGCCGCCTTCCTGATGACCGGCGGCTATTCGGTCGGCGACCTTCCCCTGGGCTTCGCGCGCTTGGGGCGCGGCTCGTTCCTCTTCCTGCCCGTGCCGGTGATTTCCATGGCCGTGCTGTACGCGGTGGGAGCCGTGATTTTCAGCTCGACGGTCTTCGGCCGCCACATTTACGCCGTCGGCGGAAACGAGCGGGCGGCGTGGCTGGCGGGCGTGCGCACGGCGCGCGTGAAATTCGCTGCTTATTTGCTGAACGGCATGCTGGGCGGGTTTGCGGGCGTTATGCTGGCTTCGCGGCTGGGAGCGGGAATCCCGAATGCCGGCCTGGGCTACGAGCTGGATGTGATCGCCGCCGTGGTGGTCGGCGGCGCCAGTCTTTTTGGCGGCAAGGGGACGCTGGGCGGCACCCTGCTGGGCGCCATCTTCATCGGCATTCTCAATAACGGCCTGAACCTGGCCAACGTCGATCCCTACCTGCAGAAGATCGCCTTGGGCGCGGTCATCCTGGGCGCCGTTCTGCTGGACCAGAAGCTTGCTAAGTCGTAAGGTTTTGACGGCCCAAAAACCGCTTGGTGTCTCAGTGTCATGTGGTCAAATAGCGCGCATGCAGACGATCACGCGGCGAACGGCAATCCAAGCAGGAACCGGGGTAATGCTGGCAGGCGCGATGGCCGCCCAGCAACGGGCGCAGGCGCCAACCATCGGCATCCAGGCGGGCGCGATTTCTTTCCTGGATGAGGGTGTCGAAGCGGTACTCGATAACGTGCAGAAGCTCGGCGCGGTGAACGCGCTGTTCCTCGCCACCTTCACCTATGGGCGCGGCATCGCCGGCCGCCAGGTATCCGGCTCGCCCTTCCCGGATCACGGTAAGCAGGAAGAAGACCGCGACTTCCACGGCGGCTTCTACACCACGCCCCACCCGGGGTTCTTCCGCGAGACCGCCTTGAAACCGCAGCGGGCGCCGGAAATCCCCAGCGACTTCGACCTGTTGGAAAAGGTGCTGCCGGTCGCCCATAAACGCGGGATGAAGGTGTTTTGCTGGTACGAAGACGTTTTCCGCGCCGACGTTCCCGGCCTCGCGCAATTGGCCGAGGCCGACCTTTACGGGCGCACTTCCAACCGCGTTTGCTATCGCAACCCGCAGACGCGGGCCTTCTGGCTGGCACAGGTGGAAGATTACCTGCGTTCTTATCCGGTCGATGGGCTGATGTTCGGCAGCGAACGCCAGGGGCCGCTGAATAACGCCATCGGAGCGAGCCACGGAGGCGCGGGCAGCGACCCGGGCAGGGTCGGCTGCTTTTGCCCGTTCTGCGTGGCAGCAGCAAGCAAAGAGGGCATCAACGCCGACCGCGCCAGAGCCGGCCACGTGGAGCTGGAGAAGCTCATCAATGCCCTCCGCAAGGGCGCGCGGCCCAGTGACGGCGCCTTCGTTTCTTTCTGGCGAATTCTGGTTGACTATCCGGAGGTGCTGGCCTGGGAGCGGCTCTGGACCGAGGGCTTGCGAGACACCTACCGCGCCCAGTTCCGGCTGGCGCACTCCATCAAGCCGGCGGCGAAGATCGGCTGGCACATCTGGCACAACAATACTTTCAGCCCCTTTTACCGCGCCGAGCAGGATTACGCGGAGTTGAGCAAGACGGCCGACTTTTTCAAGGTGGTCATGTACAACAACTGCGCCGGCCCTCGCATGGCCAGCTACGTTAAGAGCATGTCGGCGGGCATTTTTGCGGACCTGCGGCCGGAAGAGGTGCTGAGCATGAACTACCGCTTCCAGCAATTCGAGGAGCGGCCGCTGGCCGAGATTCCCACCAGCGGGCTTTCCTCCGACTACGTGGCCCGGGAAACGCGCCGCGCCCTGGCGACGACCGGACGGACCACCTCGGTCTGGCCCGGCATCGATGTCGACGTTCCCACCGGCCGAAACGAGAAACAGACCTCACCCGACGACGTCTACCAGGCGGTCACCGCAGCCTTCAAGGCCGGCGCCGACGGCATCATCCTGTCGCGCAAATACTCGGAGATGAAGCTGGCGAATTTGAGAGCCGCCGGCCGCGCCGTCAGAGCGGTGACGAGTGACAAGTGACAAGAAGCGCGAGTCGCCGCCGACGGCCGGTTGCCGGTTGCCACTTGTCAGTCATCGCCCGTCACTGTAGTTGGAAGCGGCCGAAGTAGCCGGTGATTCCCGGCTCCCACCGCCACCAGCGCACCCCGAAATCGCCGCCCTGGTATTCGTAAAGCAGCGTCATGGCCAGGGTGCGGTCGGCCAGCGGGATGAAAGGCTCGTAGGAAAAGAACGAGCCGAGATGCGCATCCTCGGGCAGGCGCGCGGTTCGCGCGGTCACTTCCGCCAGACCGGCGACCCGGGCGCTGACGCGGTCGGGCTGCTTGTCGAAACTGATGGGCGCCGAATGCGCCGCCAGCACTTCGCCGATAACCGCCGGATACGTCTGCTGGAGGAACGAGACCACCGATGCTCTCTGCGATTCCGAGCCGGCGCCGTCAATATACAGCACCGCGCGGCGCGCCTGCCCGGGCAGGCTCAGCATGCCCGGCCCGTTCAGCACGGCCACGACCTTCACCCCTTCCAGCAATGCGCCCTGATAGCTGCCGCCATCGAATTTCCAGGCGAGAATGGCTTCGCGTCCGTCCGTCACCATCTCTCCGGAGAAAAGGCAGCCGCAGGTCAAGACGTGGTTGGAGCGCGCTTCCAGGTAGTCGCCGGTGATCAACACGGCCGGTCCGGCAAGCGCCGGCAGCACGGCCAGCATTGAAACAATCACAGCAATTCCCAGTTTCATGATGACCCTCCCTTGGGGACCCCCCGGGGTTCCTTTCCTCTCTTTATATCAGATTTTGTGCAGGACGGGGGCAGGCGGCTTCGGCACTGCTCTAGTGCCTTGCAAACAAAGGCACTGGCGCCTGCGAGGGGAGCGGAGTGCCCTAAGCTCCGCCACCTATTCGCCGCGGCCGATGACGATGAAGGCCAGCGGGATAGCGGTTCCCGACTTCCCCTGGACTTTCACCTTCAGCACGCCGTGACCTTGTTCGTCTTTCGATACCACGGCTTCCGACACGCTTTCCGGCGCCAGCATGGGGTAAACGGCGGGATGGTTGGTGCCGGTGGCCTTGCGGCTGAGCGCCACGGCGTCATCGTATTTCAGGCCGACCGCCGGGTCCTTGTCGGCGTCAACGGGCCCCAGCAAGACAAAATCCCGGAACGGCGATGCGCCCATGTGATTGCCGTCTGCCGGCATGAGGGCGTGGCGCATGCTGTAGACTCCTGGCTTCATCGCCTGACCACGGAAATCCGTGCCGGGTATGACGTATCGCCAGACGCCCAGGAAACTGCCTACCGGCATGCCGGGATAGGCGATGTCGCCGGATGCTTCCTTAGCTTCGGCCGGCAGCCCGTTGCGCAGCCAGATTTCCACGTAAGCGGCGCCGGCCTCGTTCAATACGCGCAGACCCTGGCTCTCGATGGCAGCCCTCAAGGCCGCCGGCACCGAGTCGGGCACCGGCGCCCCTTTCTCCACCTTCTGCGCCGCAGCGGGAATGGCAGCCAGACAAACGACTGCAAGCAAAACTAAGAACGTTCGAGACATCATCCGAGCCCTCTTCGCTGACAACAAGGTAGAAAGGAAACAACTATAGGATTAGGCACAACGCCGCCGCGTTTCAAGAAGATCGTGGTCAACAAAAGAACGGGCGGCCAGTCGCCGCGGCGACCCCGCCCCTACAGCAGGGTTGTAGGGACGATCCTCGTGGTCGTTCTGCAGCCTACGGCCTACAGCCTACAGCCTCCCTACAGTTCCTGGTAGCAGCTTCGGTTCGGCCCGCAGTCTTTGGCGTGGACGCCGCTGCCGTCGGGCCCCAGACAGTTTTGTGTCTGCGAGCACCAGAACAGCCCCGAGCCGGACTGGGGGGCCGACGCATCCTGGCCGATGTCGTAGAACATCTCCTTGGAAGTCAGGAAGCGGCAGCGCTGGGTCACGAGCGTGTTGGATGTTTCTGCCATGGCTAAACTCCTCGGGCGGCCTGCAGGATGGCGCGCTTCACCGCCACTCGCGCCAGTTGCACCTTGTAGCGGTTGCCATTGAGCGGTTGCGCCTCCCGCACCGCCGCCTCCCCGGCCTGGGCGGCCAACTGTTCGCTGACCGTCTTGCCGTTGAGCGCGTCCTCGGCCGGTTTCGAGCGCCAGGGAACGGGAGCCACGTGGCCAAGGACCACACGCGCGTTGACGATTTTCTTCCCCTCCAGCTTCAGAACCACCGCGGCGGCCGCCAATGGCCAATCCAGGGCGGTTCTCTGCCGCACTTCGTAGGTGGCACTGCGTCCGGCCGGCGGCGGGAGAAGGATTTCGGTAAGGATTTCGTTCGGCTTGAGAACGTTCTCGCGCTGGTCGCTGGTCTTGGGGGCCACGAAGAAGTCGGCCGCCGCCACTTCCCGGGCCCCGGCGGGGCCGAACAACCGCACTTTGGCGTCCAGGGCCACCAGCGCGGGCCCCAGGCTGGAGGGGCTGACGAAGTAAGCGGGGCCGCCGCCGAAAACGGCGTGGTACTTGTTCTCGCCGTCGGGAACCAGCGGCTTGCCGTTGTCCTGGGCCAGCAGGCCGAAGCCGGCGCGGTAGTACCAGCAGCGCGGCCGCTGGCACAAATCGCCGCCCACCGTGCCGCGGGC
>Ga0315280_10002449_pt1 | contig 30031 bp, 29 predicted proteins | sample YL17G06_40_MG_FD_203697 | JGI IMG/M metagenome (GOLD analysis project Ga0315280, IMG submission 203697) | Sediment microbial communities from Yellowstone Lake, YNP, Wyoming, USA - YL17G06_40 | ecosystem: Environmental > Aquatic > Freshwater > Lake > Sediment | place: USA: Wyoming | collected... | reverse complement strand
AATCTGAGGCTAATTTGGGTAACCAATTTACTAAGTCGCCCTTCACGTGAACGACATCAAAATCCGACGCTTCTTTCTTAGCTTGCTCTACATAACGGAAGTCAACGGCTAGAAAAGCATTACTGGCTGAAATCAATAGCCAACCTGCTGAGCCAGTGAAACCAGAAAGATAACGCCTGTTCTCTGGCTGAGAAACTAGGAGAACATCTAATTCCTGTTGCGTCAAACTCTGCCGCAGTCTTTGCAGCCGGCTCACTCTTACGTCTCTTTCTTCAGTTCTCCAACTAAAGTTTGTAGCGCCGCAACATACCCCCGCCAACCCAAGCCGCTGATTTGCCCTTTGGCAATGGGAGCAATCACCGATTTCGCTCGCCACTCTTCACGAGCATAAATGTTAGATAGATGAACCTCGATAGTTGGCAATCCACTATCAGCCAAAGCATCCCGTAAGGAAAAACCATAATGGGTGAGTGCTCCGGGATTTATGATTATGCCGCTGGCCTTCACAGAATGCTTCTGTACAAAGTCAATAAGTGCTCCCTCACTGTTGGACTGAAAGCTAATTATTTCTATCCCCAGGCTCTCGCCTTCCTTCCTTAAAGTGGTTTCAAGCTCGGACAAAGTCTTATCTCCGTAGATAGCTTTACTCCGCTTGCCCAGCATGTTAAGGTTCGGTCCGTTGATAACCATGATTTTCATGATGCCGCTCCTATTTTTTCTAGCTCATCCAGTTTGTCCTTATATTTACAGTCTTTGCTTGTGCATTTCACCCAGCCATCTCGGTATATAATGAGGAGCTTGCCGCACTGAGGACAAGGTTGGGGAACTGGCCTGCGGTTAACCGCAAATTTACATTGTGGGAAACCGCTGCAACCATAAAAAATACGCCTTTTCTTGGTTGTCCTCTCTACTAACTCTTTTCCACACTGTGGGCAGGAAACACCAGTTTTGACAACGAAGGGCATTGTCTTTTTGCAATCAGGATAACCGCTGCAGGCCAGGAACTTACCAAAGCGCCCTGTCTTCAATACCATGGGACGTCCACAATCAGGACAAATTTCCTCCGTTGGCTTAGCAATCTTAACCCTTTCTATCCTCTCAGAAGCTTGGTTCAGTGTTTCCTCGAAAGGCGTATAGAAGTCTTTTAGAACAGGCACCCATCCCTTCTCGCCTCGAGCAATCTCATCCAGCTCTTCCTCAAGCTGAGCAGTGAAATCCAGGTCAACAATTTTGGGGAAGTGCTGAGTCAAGAGGTCATTCACAACTAAGCCTATTTCGTCGGGACAAAGCTTACCATTCTCCTTATATACATAGCCTCTTTCTTGAATAGTCGATAGGATTGGGGCGTAGGTGCTTGGACGTCCGATTCCTCTTTGTTCCAGCGCTTTTATCAACGTAGCCTCAGTATAGCGAAGCGGTGGTTGGGTAAAACGCTGCTCCGGGAAGATGTCCAATAACACTAACTTGTCGCCAACTTTCAATTCAGGTAGGGCGATTGCCTTTTCTTCTTCTCCGTCCTCGTCTTTGCCTTCACTATAAAGAGCAATGAAACCTGAAAACTTGACCACAGAGCTGGTTGTTCTCAGTAGATATGCCTTTTGGGGTTCAGGACATTTTGCGTCTATTTCTACAGTGGTGGTATCCAGAGAGGCTGCCGCCATCTGGCTTGCCACCATCCGCTTCCAGATAAGCTCGTATAGCTTAAATTGCTCTGGCTTGAGGTAGGAGTGGAGCTGGTCAGGTTCCCGGTGAATCCTTGTCGGCCGAATAGCTTCATGCGCCTCTTGTGCCCATTTGCCCCTCTTGACAAAAGAACGCGGATGCGGAGGTACAAAACGAGCACCATATTTGCTAGTAATAAAATCTCTGGTCTCCGCTATGGCGCTAGCAGCTACATGAGTGGAATCGGTGCGCATATAGGTAATCAGCCCCACCGAGCCCTCTTCGCCCAAGGGTATACCTTCGTAAAGCTGCTGGGCGATAAGCATAGTGCGTTGAGCGGTGAACCGCAGCTTGCGCCAGGCTTCCTGCTGTAGGGTGCTGGTGATAAACGGCGGCGCCGGTTGACGAGCTACCTCTTTTACTGCTACCTTCTTAACCGCATAATCAGCTTTCCTCAGTTCATCTTCAGTCTTCTTGGCTTCCTGTTGATTGGGTATCTCCAGCTTTGTGCCATCAACCAGACCTATAAGCAATGCTCTGAAACCGGCCTTCTCAGCTTCTGGCAAGCTCTTGGCTAATTCAGCTTCGATAGTCCAGTACTCCGTGCGAATGAAATTCTGTATCTCTCGCTCCCGGTCAACGATTATTCTCAAGGCTGCGGATTGAACCCTGCCTGCAGAAAGCCCTCTTTGCACCTTCCGCCACAGCAACGGGCTCAGTTTGTAGCCAACCAATCTATCGAGGAGACGCCGTGCCTGTTGAGCATCGACTAGATTCATGTCAATAGAACGAGGTTGATGGAAAGCCTTTTCTACCGCCTCCTTGGTTATCTCATGAAAGACAACCCGGTGGATAGGTAGTTTGCTCTTATCTAACTTAATGGCCTCGACCAGATGCCAGGAAATTGCCTCACCCTCACGGTCAGGGTCAGTAGCTAGATAAACCGCTGAAACACCTTCAGCCGACTTCTTTAGCTCACCGACCACCTCTTTTCTCTGCTTGATAATGACATATCTGGGAGCGAAGTCATTGGTTATATCTATACCCAATTCGCTTCTGGGTAGGTCACGCACATGCCCCAGGGTCGCCTTGATAGTATAACCTGTGCCTAAGATCCTGCTTATAGTCCTTGCTTTGGCTGGTGATTCAACAATAACAAGTTTCATTGCCATATCACCTTGTCATTTGATATTCTTCACTCAGCTCCCTAGCCAGCACATAGTTCATGCCACCGACCTGCTTCACCATCCCTTTAAGCTCCATCACGGTTAAGGTGCTGCCAACCAGAGCCGCCGCTAGGCCGCTATTACGACAGATCTCATCAATGTGAGTTGGCTCATGGCTTAGTTGCTTCAGCAACAGTGATTCAGTGTCGTCGGCAGGCAGAAGCTCCTGCATCTCCAGTTGTTGTGCCATTATAGCTAAATTAAGCTCCTCTAAAATATCAACATAGTTCCGAACCAGTTTCGCCCCCTCTTGGATGAGATGATTCGTCCCTCTGCTGGCTGGAGATAGAATACTGCCCGGGACGGCGAAGACCTCTCGGTTCTGCTCCAGCGCCTGATTAGCCGTGATTAAGGCTCCACTGCTTTCACCAGCCTCTACCACCAACACACCGAGGCTCAACCCGCTCATAATCCGGTTGCGCCTGGGGAAATTATCAGCTTTAGGCCGAGTGCCTAAAGGATATTCACTTATCAAAGCGCCGTGTTCCATAATCTCACGAGCCAGCTTGGCATTCTCAGCCGGGTAAACGATGTCCAGTCCGCAAGCGAAGACAGCAATAGTCCTGCCGCTGGCTTCAATCGCAGCACGATGAGCCATAGAGTCAATCCCTTTAGCCAGACCGCTGACAATTGTGATTTTGTTCCGGGCCAGGTCACTAACGATTTCCTCGGTCACCTGACGCCCATAGACGGTAGCCCGACGAGTGCCAACTACAGCTAAGCAACATTCATCTTCCGGCAGAAGCTTACCTCTGACATAAAGCACTGGTGGATAATCATAGATTTCCTTCAGCCTTTGGGGATAGGCAGGTGAATCACAGGTGAGCACTTTCACTTTATACTGCTTCAATCCGTCCATTTCAGCATCTAAAGAAATACTGGGCCTCAAATTCACGATAGCATCTACAGTTTTTGAATCAAGCCCGGCTCTTTTCAGCTCGCCAGCCGAGGCTTTCCAGGCATGCTCCATAGTAGTGAAGTGTTCAAGCAACTGTGACATTTTCACCCGACCAATGCCGGGCATCTTGGAAAAGCCTACCCAATATTTCAGCTCATCTATACTCGCCATCTGAGTTGAAACATTGTAGCATAGGCAAGACAGGTGAACAACGCTTGTGAGTAAAGTTTTGGCGGAGAGGGTGGGATTCGAACCCACGGTCACCAATGGCGACACGCGCTCTCCAGGCGCGCCTGATAGTCCACTCCAGCACCTCTCCAGAGCTTGGCGGAGAGGGTGGGATTCGAACCCACGAGGCTCATCGCCCACCGCTTTTCGAGAGCGGCACCATAAACCACTCGGACACCTCTCCGGCTCAGTTAACATTATACAATATACGGTTCCTGCATTCTAAAAGACACCGTCTGCTCTTTGAATTCGGTTTTTTGACATCATCGTGGGATTTTGTTAGAATTTCAAATCGAACGCCCGCTAAGAAATTGGCTGGGGTGATGAAGCTCACCCGATTTGTCTAGTGGCAAATCGAATTACCTCTATGGGGTTGATAGCTTCTACTGGACTTGTACCGGTAGAAGTTTTTTAATTAAGGGGGACTTCAATTGTGAGCCTTTTCAATTTAGCAGCGATGATACAGCAAAGCCATTTCAAAGATAGTCAGATTGAATATAGTCGCAGCTCTTGGTACTTGCAGGTAGTGAGCTATATAGAAAGCTGTCATTTAGATGACGGCGGCTATTTCTTTGCCCGTATTCTGCCATCGAGCCCCTTGGACACTTATTTTGCTGTCAAGAGTCTTAAAATCTTGAATATGGAGCCTCAGCGTTCCCATGCTATTGTGAGCTACTTTCTCAGTCGATTGAAGGACCACTCACTTGACAACCTTCGGGCTATTTCCCTTGCCGCTGAAGTATTAAGTGAACTCAAATACCCAGTCGATGACCTGAAGACCCGCGTGCCAAAAGTCTTATCTCTCCAAAGCAAAGACGGGGGCTTCGGTACGGTAAAGAATCTCTACGTAGAGGCTTCTTCAGAATTGGAGACGACCTACGAGGCGGTAAGAACTCTAAGAGTTCTCGGGGGCGAGTTCAATGAACGAGGTGTCGCCAGCTTTGTTCTTGGATTGCTAAACCCGGATGGAGGTTTCGGCACCCAAGGACATTCACACCTTGCTACGACTTTGTATGCCACAGAAATTCTTAAGCTGCTTGGGTTTGAAATACAGAAACTCGTCGTATCCGAAGATTATCTCAGGAAGAGAGAAAGTAAGTGGCAAGTGAATTTCATTGAGGATGTGTTTTGGCTAGTTAAAGCCTTGTCCAACTTGGGAGGGAAAACGAATGTCGCTGGTAAGATTGCTGAGTTTGTGATGGACTGTCACAGGGGTAATGGTGGCTTTGCCCGCGCTACAGTTATCGGCATCCCTACCTTGGAGTACACCTTTTATGCGATTTCGATTTTGCAGGAAATAGGGCTTTTATAGGATGATTTATTGTGCTCATGCTGGAAAGGCGGCCTTGCTAGAAGTGTTGAAACATCCATGTTTGCAGTTAAAAAAATCCTATGATATTATACGACTTTACGAACTTAATCAGGTCTTATTCCCAAGAGAATTAGGAACGAGGATTTGAGGCATTGAGATGATAGACGCTTTGTGGATAGTTCTGCTGGGAATGGCAATGATTTTTGCTGTGCTGGGAGTACTGCTTGGCATGATGATTCTGCTTAATAAACTGATTAAGCCTGGGGAGGAGGAATAGCGAATGGATATATCCGCAAGCGACTTTCTCGGGTTCCTCAACCTTAACTGGCAAATAGTCCTAATGCTAGCTATCGGTGGGTTTCTTATCTATTTAGGGGTAGCCAAGAATGTGGAGCCGGTGATACTAATACCCATCGGTACCGGAATTCTGCTAGCGAATATACCACTTGGAGGCATGGTCGATGAAGGCGGACTTTTTGCTATTCTGAGGAAGGCAGGGATTCAAACCGAGCTCTTCCCTCTTCTTATTTTTATTGGCATAGGAGCCATGATAGATTTCGGCCCCTTCCTGGAAAGGCCCTACACTATCCTTCTCGGTGCCGCAGCTCAATTTGGCATCTTCGGCACCTTTTTCCTAGCTTACCTCCTTGGTGATGGCTGGCTTCGTATTATGGACTTCAGTCTCAAGGATGCTGCTTCAATCGGTATAATCGGCTCGGCTGACGGGCCTACTTCAATTTATGTATCTTCTGTGTTCCAATCCAAATACGCTGCGGCTATTGTAGTGGCAGCTTATTCATATATGGCACTGGTGCCCATTATCCAGCCGCCGATAATGAAATGGTTGACTACTAAGGCAGAAAGACTCGTAGAAATGCCTATTAAAACAGATGCGGTATCACGAAGGACAAAGATTATCTTCCCCATAGCCACTGTGCTTATTGTATGCTTGATTGCACCGAAGGCGACGCCGCTTATCGGCTGTCTTATGTTCGGCAATATACTTCGTGAGTGTGGGGTGGTTGAGAGGTTATCTTTGACAGCTCAGAACGAACTGACCAACATTGTGACCATGTTGCTAGGCATCACCGTAGGTGGGATGATGGTAGCTTCTCAGTTCCTCAAGTTCGAAACCATACTTATTTTCGTTATGGGGATAATTGCCTTTGCGCTGGATACTGCTGCCGGTGTTATCTTCGGTAAGATAATGTACCTTCTATCCGGCCGAAAGATTAACCCTTTAATCGGCGCTGCGGGTGTATCAGCCTTTCCCATGTCAGCCAGGGTAGTCCAGAAGATGGGCCTTCAAGAAAATCCCCACAACCATCTGCTGATGCATGCCGTTGGAGCTAATACCGCTGGACAAATAGCGTCCGTAGTAGCTGGCGGAGCCATGTTGATGCTGGTGCCCTTATTCAGCTAGTCTCCAGAAATTCAAACCGATTATGAAATTCAATGAGAACTGGCATAATTTAGAGGTATCAGAAGTCTTAGACTCTTTGAGTTCTAAGCGTGATGGCTTGAGTCAGGAAGAAGCTCAACGCCGCCTGGCTGAATTTGGCCCTAACGAGCTCGCTGGAAAGGAGAAAATCTCCCCCTGGGCAATTTTCCTGGAACAATTTAACAACTTTCTAATCATTATCCTTCTTGTTGCTGTAGCGCTATCGGCTATTACGGGTGAAGTAGCCGATGCCATCGTTATCTTTGCTATTGTCCTTTTTGCTGCTGGCCTAGGCTTTATACAGGAATACAGGGCCGAAAGAGCAATGGAAGTCCTGAAGAGAATGGCAGCGCCTATGGCATCAGTGCTAAGGAATGGGAAGGAAGCGGAAATACCCTCTCGAGAACTAGCCCCTGGGGACATAATCATCCTCAGAACCGGTGACCGAATACCGGCGGATTGTCGTCTCATTGAAGCGGTCAATCTAAAGGCAGACGAAGCTTCACTAACCGGCGAATCGGTTCCTGTAGAAAAAACGGCTCAGGCATTGTCAGGAGAGGTCAAGATTAGTGACAGAAAGAATATTGCCTTTATGGGAACGGCGGCTGTTTACGGTAGGGGCACAGCAGTGGTTACTGCCACCGGTATGGCCACAGAATTTGGCAAGATAGCTACCATGCTACAAGAAGTCGAGAAGGAGCAAACCCCTCTCCAGATTAACCTCGACCAGTTAGGAAAATGGATTGCCATTGGCGCCTTAGCTCTGTGTTTCATTCTAGCCGGAATTGGAGTTTTGAGAGGGCATGAGATCCTGGAGATGCTCATCTGGGGGGTAAGTCTGGCTGTAGCTGCTGTCCCCGAAGCCCTGCCTGCCGTAGTCACCATCTCGCTGGCCCTTGGCGTCCAGAGAATGGTGCGACGCCATGCCCTAGTCAGAAAGCTCCAGGCAGTGGAGACCCTTGGCTGCACCACATTTATTTGCTCGGATAAAACCGGCACGCTGACACAGGACCAGATGACAATACGGCGCATTTATGTGGATGGCAAGCTGATTGATGTCACTGGAGTCGGCTATGAACCCAAAGGTGAGTTTCATTTTGACGGCAAAGCTCTGCCCCCTGACGACACAGCCTTACAAAAACTTCTCCACACAGGTAGTCTGTGCAATGACACGTCTCTCACCTCTGCCAATGGCGTCTGGGGAATCAAAGGCGACCCCACTGAGGGCGCTTTGGTAGTAACAGCAGCTAAGGCCGGCTTATGGCAAGAGAAACTTCAAAGCCAATTCCCTCGCATCCACGAAATTCCTTTCTCCTCTGAGACGAAAAGAATGACCACTGTGCATCAAGCACCACAAGGTAAGATCGCCTACTCCAAAGGGGCACCAGAAGTAATCTTGAACTCTTGTAGCCATATTTACCGGAACGGGCAAGAGGTAAAATTGACCGATGGTGACACGAAGGATATCCTGTCTATTGCTCATCAGATGGCAGGTGATGCCCTTCGTGTTTTGGGCATGGCATACAAACGACTTCCTGACATAGCTGGCACAGCCGAGACAGTAGAGCAGGACATGGTTTTTGTTGGCCTCGCTGGTATGATTGACCCACCTCGCGAAGAGGTTAAAGAAGCGGTAAAGCTCTGTGACCAAGCTGGTATTAAATCAGTAATGATAACTGGTGACCACAAGCTGACTGCAGTTGCCATCGCCAAAGAATTAGGTATACTTAAAGAAGGTGTTGCCCTTACCGGAGCTGAAATTGACAACCTGAGCGACGAGGAATTTGAAGCCTTGGTGGAGAAAATAGAAGTCTATGCCCGCGTTTCTCCTGCCCATAAGCTCCGCGTGATAGAAGCCTTAGCCAAGAAAGGGCACGTGGTAGCTATGACCGGAGATGGGGTGAACGATGCCCCGGCTCTCAAAAAAGCTGACATCGGTGTGGCCATGGGTATTTCCGGTACCGACGTTACTAAAGAAGCGGCTGATATGGTACTTACTGATGATAACTTTGCCTCCATTGTAGCTGCTGTAGAGGAGGGGAGGGGCATCTTCGGCAACATCAAGAAGTATCTGATTTATCTCCTCTCCTGTAATCTGGGTGAAATATTGCTTATGGCAATAGTTATCTTATTCGGTCCGCTTTTTGGCTTACCTGCCGGGACTATACCCCTTATTGCCATTCAACTCTTGTATGTAAACCTAGCTACTGATGGCTTGCCAGCTATAGCTTTATCTGTTGACCCGCCTGACCTTGATATAATGAGTCAAAAGCCACGTCCCCGGAACCAGACTATTTTTACAACACCCGTCCTAAGATACTTGGCTAGCGCTGGAATCTGGACAGCCTTGGTGACATTGGCGGTTTTTCTCTGGGCAGTGGATTCGGGAAAGGACCCCCTTGAAGCTCAAGGCGTATGTTTTCTTACCTTAATATTAATTGAGTTCTTTAATGCCTTTAACTGCCGTTCCTTAGAATACTCTCTTTTCAAAATTGGTCCCTTCAGTAACAGGTGGCTTATTTGGGCGATACTCGCTACTATGGCTATGACCGTCCCGATATTTTATGTGCCATTCCTAGAAGAAGTATTTCATGTCCATGCCTTAACTCTCACAGACTGGATAGTCGCTACACTCTCAGCCTCAACTATTTTCATTGTTGTAGAAATATACAAGCTGATCAGTTCACGTTTTAGACCCAAAGGCTTGGTCCCAGAACCCGTTAGTTGACCCTTTACCCTCTGCGATAACAGTCCTTAAAACCAGCGGGCTTCATTCTCGCCTATAACCCAAATGTGGTAAACTTTACATGATTTATGTCTTTAACTACGGGGCTTTCGTAGATGGAAATCGAGATATATTTTAAATTTATACTCACCTTTGGCTTGATTCTACTCGCCGCCAGGATAGGCGGCGAACTATTCGAGCGCTATCTGAAACAACCACCAGTTTTAGGTGAACTGGTAGCTGGACTTATTATATCCCCCTTCGCTTTAGGAGGCCTTATTCACGACCCGATAATCCTGCACTTTGCCACTATTCAAGGCGCTTTCGGGCTCCACGAGTTCAACGTAATGGAGATTATCTCAGAAATTGCCGTCGTTGTTTTGCTTTTTGTTGCGGGGGTCGAAACTGATGTCGGGACCTTTCTAAAACAGGGCGTAACCGGTGCTCTGGTGGCTGTGAGTGGAGTTATTCTTCCCTTTATCTTTGGATATTTTATCACGATGTGGCTGGCTCCTGAAACGGGAATAGCCGGTTGGCTATTCATGGGAGCTATTCTGACTGCTACTAGTATTGGACTTACAGTGAGGATACTGATGGAGATGGGCAAACTCCAGACGCAAGCAGGGACAACGATACTGGTTGGAGCTGTGATCGACGATATAATCGGCATAGTTATTCTATCAATTGTCATTGGAATAAGCTCCGCAGTAAAAGCTGGCGGAGAGATAAACATGGCTCATATCAGCTTAGAAGGCCTTAGAATCTTTGCGGTCGGCTTTGTTGTCTGGTTTGCTTTATTAATCATCGGCGTCAAGCTCAACAGATATATATCACGTTTCCTTCTTAATCCATTCAGAAAATCGGGGACAATACCCATTTTTGCACTTATCATCGGCTTTATCATAGCTTACCTGGTTACGTTGGTTGACTTGCATCCCGTGGTAGGCGCCTATGTGGCTGGACTTATGTTCGCCGCCACTTACGAGAGAGAAGACATCCTAGATAAGACCAGACCGATAATGCTCTTTTTAGCGCCTTTCTTCTTCTGTTACCTGGGCATGCAAGTTGACACACGACTGCTCTGGGGTGGAGCTATAATTGCAATTATCCTGATAGTGGCGGCTGTGTCTGGGAAGGCTGCCGGTTGTTATATCCCGGCTCGATTTGTCGGCAGGATGTCCCATACCGAGAGCATGATAGTTGGTATAGGGATGGTACCGAGAGGAGAGGTAGGTTTGATTATTGCTGGTGCCGGGCTTTTGGCTGGAGCTATAAGTCGAGACCTATTCGGTGCCGCAGTTGCAGTCAGTGTGGTCACAACACTTATAACACCAGCAATGCTCAAGCCATTTTTCAAGAAGCAGTCAGAACCGGTCACAGAAGATGAGTGAGTATGTAGTTTCCCTTCGGTAAGTTTGTCAAATAAAGCAAAAATAGGTAAAATTACCAAAGCCCCTGTAGCTCAGGGGATAGAGCGCCGGCCTCCGGAGCCGGGTGCGAGGGTTCGAGTCCCTCCAGGGGCGCTTCGAGGAAATCTAACAAGTTGACGGAAAAAGACAAAACACTCGAGATCCGATGGCATGGGAGAGGTGGACAAGGAGCAGTAACATCAGCTGAATTGCTGGCACTGGCAGCTATTGAGGAAGGAAAATTTGCTCAGGCATTCCCCAGCTTTGGCCCGGAAAGAAGAGGGGCGCCAGTGCTTGTTTTCAACCGTATAAGCAATGTTAACCCGATCCGAGCCAGAGTGTCGGTAACAAATCCTGATATTGTGGTAATCTTGGATCCAGGCCTAATTTATATTACCGACGTCACCTCAGGACTCAAGAACGATGGTACGCTGGTGATAAATACACCAAAGACATTAGTTGACATAAAGTCAGAGTTAAGCGGCCCATGGAAATTGGCAGTAGTCCATGCTACTTCAATTGCCCGTGAGACGCTTGGGATTCCTATTGTCAATACAACTGTGCTCGGAGCACTGGTGAAAGCCACTGGGATAATCGAGCTCGAATCATTGACAGAGCCTCTAAAGGAGCGTTTCGGAGCTAGAGCTAAAGGTAATATCAATGCTTGCCACAGAGCCTATGAAGAAACTGAAATAGCTGAGCTTAGCAGTGTTGTTCAAAAACCACGTCAGGTGTTCGAAACAGAAATATTGCCCTCGTGGCGAGAATTGCTACCTGGCTGCGTTGTTATTGAAACAGGAAATGCTAAGCAATACCGCACCGGGGACTGGAAATCAGAGCGCCCAGTATTGGATCATCAGAAATGCATCAAATGTGGGATTTGTTATCTCTTCTGCCCCGAGGGTTGCATTGGGCAGAATGAAGAAGGCTACTTCGAAGCCAATTTGTATTATTGCAAGGGATGTGGCATTTGCGCCCGTGAGTGCTGGACAGAAGCTATAAAGATGATGGAGGAAGAATAGAGATGGCAGAAAAACGAATAGGTATAGAGGGCTCCTTTGCCATAGCTGAGGCCGCCAAACTGGCTCGTGTCGAAGCTGTAGCTGCCTATCCCATTACACCCCAAACTCACATAGTAGAGCGGCTGGCTGAGTTTGTAGCCAACGGTGAGTTAGATGCCGAATATATACCAGTAGAATCAGAGCATTCGGCAATGAGCGCTTGTCTGGGCACTTCAGCTGTAGGCGCTAGGACTTTTACCGCTACCGCTGGCCAAGGATTAGAACTGATGCATGAAGTACTCTATGTGGCTTCGTCGCTGCGCCTACCGATAGTTATGGCGGTAGCCAATAGAGCACTTTCTGGGCCATTAAGCATCTGGACAGACCATTCTGACGTAATGGCAACCCGGGATTGTGGTTGGATTCAAATATTTGCTGAGAATGCTCAGCAAGCCTTTGATTTAGTTCTATGCGCCTTCCGTATTGCTGAAGACCCAACCGTCCTGCTCCCGACAATGGTTCACATCGACGGATTTTACGTTTCACACACAATCGAACCAGTTGAATTCCTAGAGCAAGATGTAGTAGATAAATTTCTCCCTGAATATCGCCACCCTTATCCCCTCAACCCCGACAAGCCGGTAACCATGGGTGCTTTTGGCCCTCCTTTCATCTACACCGAGGCTAAAAAGGCCCAAGAGGTTGCCTTAAAAGCTTCCAAAAAGGTAATTCTTCAGGCCTGGCAGGAGTTCGGTGGGCTTTCAGGACGTCATTATTCACCGGTAGAAAGCTACAAAACAGAAGACACCGACGCTTTGCTACTGTGCATGGGGAGCTTCAGCGAAACAGCTATGGTGGCTATAGATAAGATGCAGGTGGAAAGTCAAAAGGTCGGCCTGATAAGATTGCGTTTATGGCGTCCCTTCCCCTTTGACGAACTTCGCCGGGCCGTAAGCAAAGCTAAGGTGCTCATCGTCCTCGACCGCGCCATGTCTTTTGGTGGCTCAGCGCCAGTTTGTTCTGAAATCCAGGCGGCACTCTATCCATTAAGGGCTAGGCCAAAGGTGGTCAGCTTCGTAGGCAGCCTTGGTGGCAGAGAGATTTCAGTTGATGCTTTTGAGGCCCTGATTCATCATGGGCTGAATAAAGCAAGGCAAGGGAAACTTGATGAGCTTGAGATGATTGGAGTAAGGGAATAATGGAAAGTTTAGCTGTATATGTCCCGCGATTAGTAACGACTAAGGAATACTTTGCACCCGGACATCGTGCCTGCATGGGCTGTGGCGAAGCCCTAGCTGTGAGGCTTGTGTGTAAGGCTTTAGGTAGAAATGTGATCATTGCTAATGCCACCGGCTGCATGGAAATCGTCTCTTCCCCTCTTCCCTATACCTCTTGGGAAGTACCCTGGATTCACACTCTCTTTGAGAATACTGCGGCTGTGGCTTCTGGAATAGAAGCCGGAATAAAAGTTCTGAGTCGCAAAGGGAAATATTCTAGAAAAACAAAAGTTGTGGCCATGGCTGGAGATGGCGGCACCGCCGATATCGGTCTCCAAGCCCTATCTGGTGCTCTGGAAAGGGGCCACAACCTTATATACATCTGTTTCGATAATGAAGCTTATATGAATACCGGCATTCAGCGTTCAAGTGCTACCCCTCTTGGTGCTTCCACCACTACCTCACCTGCGGGTAAGGTCAGCATTGGACAAACTACCTGGAAGAAGAACATACCGGCTATTGCTGCAGCTCACGACATACCTTACGTAGCTACGGCATGCCATAGTTATCCTTTTGACCTCATGAATAAGATCAATAAAGCCATGAAAGTCGAAGGCCCGTCTTATATCCATATATTGTCCGTTTGCCCCACTGGCTGGCGCCTACTACCAGATTTAACTATCAGGGCAGGACGCTTAGCAGTGCAAACAGGCATTTTCCCTCTTTATGAAATTGAAGAGGGCAGATATACTCTGAATTTCGATTTTCCCCAGCTGCGCCCGGTGGAGGATTACTTCAAGCTACAAGGAAGATTCCGGCACCTTACTAAAGAGACAATAGTTCAAATTCAAGAGAGGGTGAAAGCTGAGTATGCCAAACTCAAGGAAAAAGCTACCCGCAATAATTACTGACGATGGATGAAAAAGTTGCCACTATCATAAACAAATACAATGGTGACAGAGGTCAGCTAGTTTCCATACTTCAGGATATTCAGACCGAATACCTTTACCTACCCAAAGAAGCTCTGATTCAGGTAAGCGAAACCATGGCTATCCCTGCAAGCCGGGTGTACGACGTGGCCACTTTTTTCAGAGCCTTCAGCCTCGAACCCAGAGGTAAGCATTTGATTAATGTTTGCCTGGGCACTGCCTGCCATGTCAGAGGTGCTGTCAGAGTGCTTGAGAAGGTTGAACGAAGTCTAGCCATCAAGCGGGAGGGGACTACCAAGGACCGTAAATTCACACTGGAAACAGTCAACTGCATGGGCTGTTGTGCTGTGGGACCAGCTGTGAAAATTGATGGGGAATACTTCGGGCAGATGAGCACTGATAGGATTGCCCCTTTATTAACCAAATTCGATTAATCAAGCGACAAAATAATGCGCAAGCTTAACTCAAGGCAAGACTTAGAGGCTCTCCGAGAAGAGCTAGTAAAGAAACAGCAGTCGAACAAGCCAAGGATTGCTATATGTAACGGCACAGCTTGCCACCCTTACGGTTGTGTAAAAGTTATCAGAGCTTTTAAACCTGAGCTAGTGAAACGAGGGCTTGAAAACAAAGTAAGCTTAAAGACGACAGGGTGTCACGGTCTTTGTGAAAGAGGGCCTGTTGTACTTATAGAACCTGGCACTATCTTCTACCAGCAAGTGAAATCAGAAGATGTGCCCGAGATACTAGATGAGACGATTATTAAGGGCAATGTTATCGACAGGTTACTTTATACTGACCCCGCTACGGGTAAAAAGGTTGTGCATCAGCCTGCAGTGCCATTCTATCAGAAGCAAGAGAGGCTTATTCTCGGAAACAACATTGAAATAGACCCGACCGCTATCGAAGACTATATCTCTGTAGGTGGCTACTCAGCCTTGGCTAAGGCTCTCTTTGAGATGACTCCAGAACAAATAATTGAGGAGGTTAAAAGTTCTGGTCTGAGAGGACGTGGTGGCGCGGGCTTCCCTACCGGAGTAAAGTGGGATTCTTGCCGTAAAGCTCCAGGAGATATCAGGTATGTTATTGTAAATGCTGACGAAGGCGACCCTGGAGCTTACGCTAATGAAGGTCTCCTTTCAGGTAATCCACACAGTGTACTTGAAGGTCTAATCATCGGTGCTTGTGCCATCGGTGCTCACCAAGGCTACGTTTACGTCCGGAATGAATACCCTCTGGCCCTGGCCAACATGACGGCAGCTCTGAGTCAAGCACAGGAGCTAGGGCTTTTGGGTAGTAACATCCTAGACTCAGGTTTCGATTTCAATGTCCGTATAACTAGAGGTGGAGGCGCCTTTGTCTGCGGCGAGTCTACGGCACTGATGGCATCTCTTGAGGGCAAGGTTGGAGAACCAAGAGCTAAATATGTTCACACAGTAGAAAAAGGCCTGTGGGACAGACCCAGCAACCTGAATAATGTCGAAACCTGGTCTAATGTGCCCATAATAATCAATAAAGGCGCTGACTGGTATCGTACCTTAGGTACCGATGGCAGTAAGGGAACAAAAATCTTCTCTCTGGTGGGGAAGATCAATAACACAGGCTTGGTGGAAGTACCAATGGGGATAACCTTAAGGGAAATCATCTATGATATCGGTGGTGGCATCAGGGAAGGGAAGAAATTCAAGGCGGTGCAAACCGGTGGCCCTTCAGGTGGCTGCCTTCCTGAAAGCTTACTTGATTTGCCAGTAGACTTCGATGAGTTGACTAAAGCTGGTTCGATGATGGGCTCAGGCGGTATGATTGTCATGGATGAAACTACATGTATGGTAGATATTGCCAAATACTTCCTCACCTTCCTCGAAGAGGAGTCTTGTGGTAAGTGCGTACCATGTCGAGAGGGAGTAAAGCGAATGCGACAAATTCTGGATGATATCACCGAAGGGAAAGGCGATGAAGAAGACATCGACCTTCTAGAGCGGCTTTCAGCCACTCTAATAGATAGTTCTCTCTGCGCCTTGGGTACCACGGCACCAAATCCTGTTCTAACCACTATCCGCTATTTCAAAGATGAATATGAAGCTCACATAAAGGAAAGGAAATGCCCAGCTGGTGTATGTAAGGCTTTAATTCATTACTACATAATTGAAGAAAAATGCCCAGGCTGTGGACTTTGTGTTAAAGCTTGTCCCCAAGAAGCTATAAGCTTTATGGGGAAGAAGAAGCCGGTTGTTCTTGACGAGTCGAAGTGCATCAAGTGTGGGGCTTGCTATGATATTTGCAAATTAGGAGCTGTAGGTAAAGAGTAGAATGATAACCTTCAAAGTTGATGGCCGTGAATTTAAGGCTGAAAAAGGGCAAACACTACTTCAGGTAGCTAGAGAAAACGGCATTGATATACCCACCTTGTGCCACCATGAAGCTATAGAGCCATACGGCGCTTGTAGGCTGTGCATCGTAGAAATCTCCAGAGGCGGACGTTCTAGAATAGTCACCTCTTGCCTTTATCCGGTGGAAGAAGGATTGGAAGTTAAAACTGGCTCGCCCAGAGTAATAAGCAATCGCAAAATGATATTAGAGCTGCTTCTGGCACGGTGCTCTAAGAACAAGGTAATAAAGGAATTAGCTTCACAGATGAGCATTGAGCAGCCACCCTTTAAACCTGAGTATCTAGAAGACAATGACTGTATTGTGTGCGGCTTGTGTGTTAGAACCTGCGAGCAAGTTGTTGGTGTAAGTGCTATCAGCCTAGTCAATCGAGGCATAACCAAAGAGCCTGCCTCTCCCTTTCTTGAGCCGGCTACAGCTTGCATCGGCTGTGGTTCTTGCTACTATATATGCCCAACCGGTGCCATAAAAATGGAAGACAGAGGAGACACCAGAATAATCTACAACTGGAAAGTGGAATTCAAGCTCAAGAAATGTAAAGTCTGCGGGAATTATTGGGCACCGGAAAAGCAATTAGACTACATCAGAAAAAGGTGGGGGCTGCCTGAAGAATTCTTCGATATCTGCCCCACATGTAAATAGCCATACCAATTAAAAGCCGGCGCGTGATTCCTTGACTATATTAACCTAGTTAAACTATACTTTTTGCTGCGGGGTGTAGCGCAGTGGCTAGCGCGCATGGTTTGGGACCATGAGGTCGGAGGTTCAAATCCTCTCACCCCGATTTCTTATATCCTGCCTAGCGTAATACCGCAAATTAACCGACTTAGCAAAGCATAATACCTTCAGGCGTGCCTTGTGGGTTTTTCCGATCCTGCACCCACACCTATTGGCAGAAGGGACACTTGACAGGAGAACCGACTACCGTGGCTTTGACATGAATCTTGCCGTGACGATAGCAGGTGAGTTGATAGTAGGCTCGCACTACTTTAATGTTGGTGTCTTCTACTATCATTGGACGCGGGAGATAATTCATGGCATCAACTGTCTCCTTTTTCCCATTGCCATTATATAATGCACCACATTTGGGGCACTTGGTGGCATCAGGTAGCGCAATGCATCCGCATCTCGAACATTGGATTGTGTCTTTTACTGCCGGCATCATTGAACAAGCCTCCTTCCTTTAATCAATGGCATCAAGTTATGGTTTAGCGACAGTGCAAGTTTTTATTCGCAAATTCAAGCTCTAATCGTGAACTCGGCCCAAATACCAGGAATTGGACGCAGTATCGCGATAAATATCGTAAATAACGCCTTTACTTGTCCTAACTCTAAAGTAACTCCTTAGAATCTCCTGTTCGAAGAGTTGTTCCGATACCCGCCACTGCTGATATATTCTGGTCACACGCTCTGCCTTGCCATTTCTGGTAATAGTTAGTGGTGTGCCTTCAATATTGGCGGTTACTCTTAACTCTTCTGGTTTTTCAAGCAGTTTAGCCATTTCTAACCTCCGCGATTTATTTGAATAAAGGCAACCATCGCCTCTTATTCTCACCTCATAGTTTTCTGATAACTCCGATAACCTTTCCCTGGACTTCCATATTTTTGGGATTTACATATAGTGGCCCCATCTGAGAGTTAGACGGTTGAAGGCGAATCATTTGTTGCTCTCGAAAGAGTCTCTTCAGAGTTACCTCCTGCTTGTCTTTTAGCCAGACAGCAACCATGTCTCCATCATCGGCAGTGTTCGCCGGCTCCATCAAAACAACGTCGCCGTCATCAATCAGGGCATCAATCATTGAAAGTCCTTTCACTCGTAAGGCATAGACTTCCTTTCCTTGAATAAGCTCCTCAGTTAGCTCTAACGTCTCTACAGCCTCGCTTTTCCATGTCTCTGAATCTGGCACGGGGATTGGTTCGCCTGCGGCAATGTAGCCTAAGAGCGGCACTCTAACAGTATTCTTTCTATCAAGGAGCTGGATGCTTCTGAAAACTTCCGGATCCCGATGAATGTGGCCTTCTCTTTCCAGTATATTCAGATGATGCTGAACGACTGCCGTTGAGCTTATATTGCACCCCTTCAGGATATCTCTAACCGTAGGTGCATAACCTCTGTCTTCAAAAAAATCACGGATAAACTTCAATATCCGCTGCCTTTTTTCACTTATACCCGGCTTTCTCATCCAATTTCCTCACGTCTTCAAACATATGTTTTACAAACCAATGTTCTACAAACAAGTGTACACACTTTTTAGCCATTTGTCAAGCCCTCCGGTGAGATTTAGACGTAAAAATGTGGAAAAAGCAATAAATGTCTGGGGTTTACTGAAAATAGGCTCCTGTGCCTAACTAAATGGCGGTAGATGGAAGTACAGCCTTAAATCGGCAAACGATTTCTATGATCTTACAAGTTTAATGCCTTTGTTAAAAGCCGCCAGATTGGCTGTGATTTCCTTAGGGAAGATCTCACGCAACACGGGCTCCACCGACTTCTTATCCAGTGGCAGGACGCCAGAGCCTACAAGAGCGCCGATGAGAATCGCATTGGCGAACATATGGCTTCCCATTTTCTGTGCTTCCTCGGTAGCATTGATGATCCATGTTTTGGCTGACAGCTCCTTCACAGACTCAACTAGCTTGTGCAGGTCGGGGTATTCAGCCTGACCACCAATGACATCTATGGAGTATATCGGCCTAGGATTGATTATGGTGATAACATTCGGGTTGCCGTACCGACCTAGCATTCGCAATGTTTCCACAGGCTCCATACCGAGGATAATATCAGCACAGCCATCGGGGATGAACGGGCTGTATTGGGTCTCTTTGGAGATTCTCATGTGGCTCATAACAGGCCCGCCACGCTGAGATGCTCCATAGGTCTCACCCAAGGTCACGAAGTAGCCTTCTCTGACAAAGGCATTGCCGATGATCAGGGATATCATTACATTGCCCTGTCCTCCAACGCCTGTAATAATCAGGTTAAGCGGGTCTTTCACCAACTGTTTTTGGGTCATACTGCCTCCTTTATGATAGCTCCCTGAGGACACACATCTACACACAAACCACATCCGGTACAGATAACCTCATCTATTTTAGACCTATTGGCTTTCTTATCCCATATCAGTCCCGGGCAGAGGAAGACTCGGGTACACAACCTGTCGCAGCCACAAGCTTCCCCTATACATTTCTCCGGGTCCACATGCACTCTATATGGTGGCTTCTCCTTTTTAGCCCTCACCAACTCGCACTGGCGTCTCATTATAGCTACCTTGGCACCACCGCCTTCAGCCATCATCTCCAGCAATGTCGCTATAGTGCCCTTCAACTCAAAGGGGTCGCAGACCTCGACATGTGTACCCAAAGAACAACATAAGGCTTCCATGCTTACCACTTTTGTCGGCTCTCCCATAGCTGTCATCCCAGTACCAGGATGAGGCTGAAACCCTGTCATAGCAGTGGCGCTGTTATCCAGGATGACAAGGATGAAGTCTGACTGATTGTAAACTCCATTTATCAATGCCGGGATGGTAGCGTGATAGAAAGTAGAATCGCCAACCACAGCAAGCACTGGCTGGTCAAAGCCAAACTGTCCTAGTTTCCCCAACCCGTTAGCCACACCAGCTCCTCCACCCATGCAGTGCATCGTCCTCACCTGGAAGAAACCGGTAGGGCCCAATGCCATGGAGTAACAGCCTATATCACCCGTAACAACGCCACCCCGACCATCTAACTTAAGTGCATTCTTTATTGCCCAGAATGTAGCACGATGGGGGCAGCCAGCACAAAAGGTCATGGTCCTTTCAGGGACATTGCTTTTAGCAAAAGCTTCAGCCTTTTTTCTGTACTCGATGTCACGAGGCTGGTATGCTAGCCCTAATATGGTGGATATCGCCTTAATTACCCGATCTGGGTTTAGTTCTCCGTAGGCATTTACATGACCTGAGCGCTTGCCATAGAAGATGGGACGCGGGCTTGATGGTGGTAGATTAGCAACCATTTCCATAACGCTCCGCTCAAGGAAAGGATCGATTTCCTCTACGAACAAGAGTTTTTCCGATTTATCCAGATGCTCCCCGATGAATTTCTCTGGTAGTGGCCACAAAGTTCCCAATTTCAGAATACCCACCCTGTCCTCTAATTTCAGTGCCTTCACTGCGTCTTGAGAGTAGAGCCAACAGCTACCACAAGTTATAATCAGCAAATCAGCCTTGTTGGGCCCAACATACCGATTGAATGCTGAGCCTTCAAACCTCTCCCGTGCCTTATCCATCTTCATGTGCAAGAAGGAATGCCGCAATGGACTCGGTATCGGCATAAAGGTGGTGGGCATTACACTTTTCAAATCGTGTATTTGGTCGAAATAAGCATTCAGTTGTTTCTTAGGTAGCTCACCTAGCCTTACATTACCTCTAGCATGTGCAATACGAGTCACGCTGCGCAACATACAGAGGGTGCCCAATTCTTCAGCAAGGTCAAAGAGCCATCTGGTCATATCTTTAGTTTCTTGAAAGTCGCCCGGCTCCACTAGCGGAATGTCCAGCCATTTGGCTATTGGCCGTGTATCCTGCTCATTAGAGCTGGATATAGCCGATGGGTCATCGCAGCTTACTAAGACCAGCCCTCCCTTACCTATACCACTCATAACCAGGTTCGCCAAGAAATCAGAAACCACGTTTATACCGTTCTGCTTCATAGAAGCAAGGGCTCTGATGCCAGCAAAGGAAGCACCGGCAGCAGCTTCCATAGCTACCTTCTCATTTACCGACCATTCTGCGTAGATACCCATCTCCTTAGCTGCCTGTGCCAGAGTACCCAAAATCTCTGACGATGGCGTTCCTGGATAGGCAGCAGCAAATCCTATTCCGGCCTCTAGTGCCCCGCGGGCAATAGCTTCATTACCAATAAGGAGTTGACTGGTGCCAGGTGCATCTATATCAATATTCGCCATAGCGCTTACCTCCTTAGTTTTCTACTCACTTCTAAGCCAGCAGCTTATCGGCCAGCCTCGGCGATAATCCGACATAAAGCAGGTTATTTTTGTCACCACTCTTTTTGACGATCTCATTTAAGGCACGCTTCTTCTTGAGCAGGGATGCTTCCTTCAGGTGCGTCAGGTTTGTCGAAGGTAATTTGCCGATTTGAAGTTTTCCTTTCTTTTTAGCCATCTCCACAAGATCAGCACCAATATCAGTGCGAATGATGACAGTATTCCAACCTCCAATGCCCTCGACCGAGCCAACCGAAATGTCAGCAAACTCTGACGTCATATCCAGGCAATAAGTGCATGTTGGCATAGTGAATTTTCTGATTTGTTCCAGCGGGAACGAGGTTCTGCCTGATGCAGTGTAAACATCGAACCTATTTGCTGGAGGTGGTGGAATGTCAAATTTCTTTACTTTGGACAAGTCCAGGTTCTCTTTCAAGAATTGATAAAATCTGTCAGGAGACAAAGCCCAGGTACAGAATAACCCGATAACCAATTTAACATTGCCGATGCTAGCTCTATTCTCGGGTGGGTCTTTTTTCATCTTGGCCACAGCTAGAACCTGACATGGCATGGCAACTATTCCCAGTTTATTGCCGTTATCCTTGGGGATCTGATTATATCTTCCCAACACAGGACAAGCCATATAGCTGGAGCCGGTACATTGAAGCACTTCATCTGCACTTTGCGCCAAAAAAGGGCTCGGGGTCTTGTCATCGGAAGTCCTTGTCAAGACAGCACCATCAATAAACCCCTCTGCCAGTGCCAATGATAGGAGCGTGGTCACCGCCCCACCATATTGCACTTTCTCCCTCATACTGGTATCTGTTGACCTCGCCATGAGCATTTCCTTTGCAGTCCCCAGTTCCTCCTCGCTATATGGTACTCCAAAAACCTGTTGACTAATCACATCCATGCCTATATAAGTCCGCGGGCAGTATTCATAACATTGTCCCTTTAGCAGGGCACAGTTGTCCAAGAGTGCTATCCTGCCTTTATAGTAGACCAGGTAAGGACAAGTACCGGTGCAGGCACCACATAAGGCGCATAGCCCGGTCTCTATAACCTCACTGAACAGCTCCTTGCAACCCTTAGCTTCCGTAGCCATAATACCCTCCTTTCGGGATTACAACCATTCTCAAACTCCTAACAAAACTCATGGGTGATACCTCCGACGTTTTGTCTTCTGCAAGCTAACATTTAGAGCTAAGTTGAACGGCAGTTCTCCTCGTTTTTCAAGATAGTTCGAATAACCGTTTTATAAACTGAAAGTTTTATTTTATGGCGATAACTTCTATCTCCACGGGGAAATTGCCGGGGACTTCCCTTACAGCTACACACGAGCGCGCTGGAGGATTTTCAGGAAAAAAGGCCCTATAAACTTCGTTCATGCCATTGAAATCTGCCATATCCCGCAGGAAAACAGTTGCTTTAACAACTTTATCGAGTCTACTGCCTACCGACTCTAATGCCTTCTTTATATTAGTGAGAACCAGTTCAGTAGCCGCCTTTATATCGTCAGTTATCACTAAATTCTTTTCGAGGTCTGTAGGAACTATGCCAGACACAAACAGGAACCCCCCTGCTTCCACAACATGGGAATAAGGTCCACCTTTCATAAGAACATCTACATCATGAATTCGCTTTTCCATAATAGCCCCCTTTCAACGAATTCGCTCTGTCAACAAAACTGGTTTGTTTTTTCACACCGCAGCACCCTCATGAATTATAGCACAGTAGTTTATTCTCTCCGCAAGGTGCAAGGCAACATAATTGATCGCACTGCCGAAAAGAAAGTAGTGACCTCCGGACTAGCAGTACCAGAAGGCATTGCAGTTCAAGCAAATGGCAAAATACTGGTGGTTGAGACTGGGCTGAGGCGGCTTGTCGAGATAGACCCGAAGTCGGGCGCAAAAAGGCCGATAGTCAAAGACTTAGCTATAGGCCTAATATCTATCCCTGAAACCGCAAACCCCTTTGGCGCCATGAACGATGTGGCCATATCCGACTCAGGTGCCATTTACGTAACCGGAGATGTAGAAAACGTTCTGTACAAAATCACGCGTAAATAACCGACAATCGGAGGTTGAACAAACTACAACCGAATCTAATCAATTAGCTATCCTTAAAGCTAACAAGCCGCGCATTTCAGTCAGAGTAGTTATATGTAGGGTGTGCGGCTTGCCTTTTATGTGTGGTTTCCTGCCTTAAAAACGATATGCTTCTTCCAGTCTGGTGAAGGCCTAGGAAAGTCAGTGCGGAAATGAGCACCTCGGCTTTCTTGACGAAGCAACGCAGCCTCGGCCATAAGGCGAGCATTCAATATCATGTTGTTCAACTCATAAGAAGGCCGGTCTGTTGGTTGAGACAGCAAATCCTGCCAGGTAGCCAAAATATCCGCAGCCTTAGACAGTTCCTCGCCAGAACGAACAATACCTACTTTGTCCCAGAGAAGAGATTGGAGGTTTGATAAGTTAAGCTGTGGTACAGTCCTTAACTTCTTTCGCTCTTCAAGGTGGTAGCAGTCAGCTTGAGTAGCTACCGATGTCGGAATGACCTTATCCGCCTCCCGAGTCCTTTCAATGATCCGTTTACTGAAGACTATAACCTCAAGCAATGAGTTCGAGGCCAGTCGATTAGCACCATGAACACCAGTGCAAGCAGTTTCACCAGCAGCGAACAAGCCAGCAGTGTTGGTCTCGCCCCAGGTGTTGACTTTAATTCCCCCCATTAAGTAATGTGCAGCCGGAGCTACCGGGACAAGGCCTTTAGTGATGTCTAGTCCATGGTCAAGACAAAAGCGGTAAATATGCGGGAAACGCGTGGTGACTAGGCGAGCAGGTATATGAGTCACGTCTAGAAATACCCGGTCGCTGCTAGTCCTCCTCATCTCATAGAGAATGCTCCTGGCTACTACGTCTCTAGGTGCCAGTTCAGCTTCAGAGGCATAATCAGGCATAAAGCGATAGCCTTCGACATTGCGTAAGATGCCACCTTCTCCGCGTACAGCTTCACTGATGAGGAACGGTGGAACCCCAGGGAGGCGAACAGCAGTCGGATGAAACTGGAAAAACTCCATATCGGTGATTTCGGCACTGGCTTGAAAGGCCAGTGCAATACCATCACCAGTGGCTACATCAGAGTTAGTGGTATACTTAAACAGTCGCCCAGCGCCACCTGTAGCCAGAATAACAAAACGGCATTCGTACTCTTCAAACAAGCCGGTACGACAATCCAGGGCTCGCACACCCTTAACCTTGCCACCGTCTATCAGAATTTGAGTGGCTAAACAGTATTCAAGGACTTTTATTGACGACATGCGCACCCGCCGGCTTAGGGTAACTTCAATGTGCTCACCAGTAGCATCACCGCCAGCATGGAGGATACGAGGAACACTGTGAGCAGCTTCTCTGGTTAGAGCAATTTCTCCATCTAGTGTGTCAAAGGGAACACCGAATTTTATAAGGTCGGCAATGCGGTCAGGTGCCTCATTAACCAGAATGCGCACTGCTTCAGGGTCACATAGGCCATCACCGGCATTCATAGTGTCCTGGAAATGAAGCTCAGGGGAATCGTTTTTCCCTATGGGAGCAGCAATCCCACCCTGAGCATGCCTAGTGTTGCAATCTTCAATGCTACCCTTGGTCAGAATCAGAACACTACCTGCCTCTTTGGCTAGCAGGGCAGTGTAAAGTCCAGCAATACCACTACCAATTATGACGTAATCATAAATCATTATTTCAACTCCTTTAGTCTATTGCTAACCATTACGATTATACCTGCAATGCCCAGGGGCTGGTCTTAGTTATAGTAACATCTACCAACCGTCCTAGGCAATCACCATCACTTTCAAAGAAGACCAGTTTATTGCTCCGTGTGCGCCCATACCATTTTCCGCCTTTATTGCCCTCTACCAACACCTCCACTGTTTTACCTGTAAGCCGAGAGTTTATGTTGCCTGCTATCTTAGCTTGAAGTGTCTCAACTCTATTCAGGCGTTCCTTTTTAAGCTCAGGTGGAATATTGTCCTCATATTCTCTTGAGGCGATGGTGCCAGGGCGTGGAGAGTAGGCAGCAACATGGACAGTATCGAACCTGACTTCTTCAAGCACAGCCAAGGTACGCTCAAATTGCTCCTCGCTTTCGCCAGGAAAGCCAACGATGACATCGGTGCTAAGGGCCACCTCGGGGATGTAATTGCGAATGCTACCAACAAGCTGCCGGTATTGTTCTACTGTATAATCTCGCCGCATAGCTTTGAGCACATCATTGTCTCCTGCCTGGAGAGGAAGGCTTATATGCTCGCATACCTTATCTAGAGAAGCGATTGCTTGAATAAGCTGCTGGCTCATGTCCTTGGGATGATTGGTTAGGAAGCGCATTCTGGCCAGCCCGTTAATATTGTTTATTTCAGTGAGCAGGTCGCTAAGGTCAGGCTGTGTTGGGAGGTCATGCCCATAGGAATTCACATTTTGGCCCAATAAAGTGACCTCTCTCGCTCCATGCCTTACTAGCTCGCTCACTTCACTAACTATTTCATCTACAGGCCGGCTCCTTTCTCTTCCCCGCCGGTAGGGGACAATGCAATAGGAACAGAATTTGTTGCAACCTTGAATAATGGGGACGAGAGCACTAACTGCTACGTTCTTGGTTGAAGGCAAGCCCGTTCCGTCCCCAGGTACACCAATATCTTGCTTTTCAGCCCAGTTGAGCAATCCAACATAATCACCGGGCTTGAAGAATAGGTCAACATGCGGGAAGCTCTTCTCAAGATGCTTAACATCAGAATCAACAAAGCAGCCGGTAACTAGAATAGCCAAATCAGGTTTGCTGTTCTTAATGCCCTTCAAGTAGCCAAGTGTGCCAATGACTTTGCCTTCAGCGCTTTGCCGAACCACACAGGTGTTGAGCAAAACTAAGTCAGCCTTCTGCAGCACAAGAGTAGCCTGATAGCCGAGTAGCTCGAGATAATCAGCCACTCGTTGTGATTCAGCTTTATTCATTTGGCAACCTATTGTCCAAATGTAATACTTGGGCATACCTATTCCTGATTTTTCAAGGTTTCCTTAAATAAGGCTTAAAGTCGGTTTAGTTGTTAATCCACCATCAATAACTATAGTTTCACCTGTTACATAAAGCGAGGCATCGGAAGCCAAATAGATAACGCCACCAACAATGTCCTCAGGGTGTCCCAGCCGAGCTAAAGGGATTTGTTTTGCCCCTTCTTGATGGACACCAAACAGCCGAAGCATCCCCTCAGTAGCAATATATCCAGGTGCAATCGTATTGACTCTGATGTTGTATTTAGCCAAATCTGTAGCCATAGTCTTGGTCAAGTTTATTATCCCAGCCTTGGCTGCTCCGTAAGCAGCATTGAAAACATAGGCATTAAGTCCGGCAACTGAAGCTATATTTACCACAGCACCTTTCTTCTGAGTTATCATCACCTTGGCAGCTGCCTGACTACAGAGAAACACGCTTTTTAAATTCTCACGGACGATAGCATCCCAACCACCTTCGCTCATGTCCATCGTGGACACTACGAATGACCCACCGGCATTATTGACCAGGATATCAATCTTGCCGAATTTATTAACTGTTTTCTCTACAAGATTATTCACCTGATCGGTAAGACGTACATCGGTCGGCATAGCCAGCGCCTTTTTGCCTTTCCTTTGTATTTCCTCAGCTGTATTTTCAATGTCAGAAGCAGTGCGGGCTGCTACTACAACAGTGGCACCAGCATCAGCCAGACCCAGAGCTATAGCTTTGCCTATACCCCGACCAGCTCCAGTTACAATGGCCACCCTGCCTGCCAAGCTAAATTGTGCTAAACTCATTTCCCCCTCCAATTTTAGTAATAGAAAGCTATGTTCATTTTTAGAATATGCTAGCTCAAAGAAAGAAATTGTGTCAACCCAGAGTTAATAGAGGTAGTCCAGGAGTTATTCTTTGACTAGCCTCTTTGGTATCTGCAGTGAAGCAGCAAACAGATTCAGTGTGCTCGCCTAATTCGGGGGCAGCGTTTCTGGTTCTAGCACAGGTCCCACTGAAATGGACAGGATAACCGGTGATCTTTATCTTTCCTAACTTGGGGTGGTCAAAACCCACTATGTAGTCGTTTTCCATTACCTATGAGTCATCGACAAGTTCAGTTAATCTATTAAAGGGGGCTACAGGCAAATCATCTTTGTTCTTAAGCTGATTACATACGCTCAACATAAATTAGCACGCTTAATGAAACTAGGCATGGAACTGAGATCCTATGTCTGAAATGGCGGAGGGAATGGGATTCGAACCCATGACCCCGATTTCTCGGAGCAACCGCTTAGCAGGCGGCCGCACTAGTCCACTATGCGATCCCTCCAGTTACACAAGGAAACATCCAAGTTCAATATATCACAGTCTTTTTATTGCTTTCAACCCAATGAGAAGGCTCGTGGGTCTTTATTGAAACGAGCTATTCTGATATGATGCCTCGGTAGGAGCAAGTTATGACTGAGCCAGAAATCAACATCGATGTGGAACAGAAGCTGAAAGTTTCCTTGGAGGAAAGCTGGCTTCGGAACATAGCCCTGAAAGCTCTTGAAGCTGAAGGCATTGTCTCACCAGCGGAGATGGGACTGGTTATCACCAATAGCAAGATAATTCAGAAGCTAAATAGAACCTATCGAGGGGAGGATAAACCTACCGACGTACTCGCTTTCCACATGATTCCTGGCACGAGTCAAGAATCTGAACTACGCTTTGTAGGCCCTCCGGATGGGGTTCACCATTTGGGTGAAGTGGTGATTTCATACCCTCAGGCAGTCCGACAAGCGCACGAGCAAGGCCATGGTGTAGCACCAGAGCTAGCATTGCTAATTGTTCATGGGGTTCTTCATCTCTTAGGTTACGACCATGAGCTTCCTGAGGAGGAACAACAGATGAAAGCTAGAGAAAACGAGATTCTGGAGAGGCTAGGCCCCATTTGAGGGCAAAATTGGCACAACCATTCCGTATTTGGCAGGATATTTATATTGTTGGCAGCGCTGAAATATCCCACCCCTATGACTGTTGTGTCTACTTAGTTGATGCTGGAGAACTCGTTCTCATTGATGCCGGCGCCGGGAAAGGTTTCAACCGCTTGGTTGACAATATCCTTGCCTTGGGCTTCACATCAGAAAAGCTGAGCTCAATCATTGTTACTCACTGTCATATTGACCACATCGGTGACTTGTCATAATTTAGGCAAGAATATGGCGTTAAAATAATAGCGCATGAATTGGATGCCCTGGCTATTGAGTCGGGGAAATGGGTTGGTGCCGAATTTTATGGAGTTGACTACCAGCCATGCCCAGTGGATATACGGTTAGAAAAAGCTGAACACAACCTTCGCTTTGGTAGGCAGGAGTTAAAAACCCTTCACATCCCCGGCCACACTCGAGGCAGCATCGTCGTCTAGACAGTCCTATAACCTTACCACTCTTGGTTTTAACCGGCATTTCTCAGCAGTGACTATGGCATCTATCTGGGTAACAGTGAGGGCTAGATCATCTGTATGGCTTACCACGACGTAATCGAAAAGGGGTAAGCTTTCTATTTCTTCCCGAGCTTTGCTTAATCGCAAGTCTAAATCTGCTGAATGCAAGCCATGCCGCTGTTTCAAACGGTTAGCCAATTCTTCTGTTGATGGAGCCATAAGGAAGATAAATACCGCATCCGGTAAAATCTGTTTGATAGTAGCTGCCCCCTGAACATCCACCTTTACAATAGTGTCCTGTCCCTGTCTTAATGCTTCCTCTATCTCTCGCTTAGGCACGCCATAGTAATTACCATAAACCTTTGCCCACTCCAAAAACTGATTCGTTTTAATCATTTGACGGAATTTGCCTTCGGATAAGAAATGGTAGTCAACACCGTCCTTTTCTTCTGGACGCTTCGGGCGAGTGGTAGCAGTCACGACATAGTGGAAAGGAAAGCCTGCCTTTTTCATCTTATCTAATGTAGCATCCTTGCCAACACCAGAAAAGCCAGAGATAACAATAAAGAGAGGGTGTGCAGATAGAGTTGCGTTTAATTTGTCATGAGTCACTTTTCTTCCTCATCAGTTCCAGATTTAAAACCACCTCCTCCCCGACTGGCGTCTAGCCTTCTGGCAATGGTTTCAGCCGATATAGCAGCTAATACTATGTGCCCAGTGTCCATAACCACGACCGCCTTAGCCTTCCTAGCATGAGTAGCATCAATTAGCATGCCTTTATTTCTAGCCTCCTGAATGAGACGTTTCGTCGGTTGCTGAGTTGGCGACAGCACGACGACCACTCTATTCATCGCAATTATATTGTCAAAACCTATATGAACCAGCTCTGCACTCATCACAATCTCCCTGAAGCTCTCTTACTATCTGGCAAGCTTTTCCATCTCTTCCCAAAAATCCGGATAGGATATTTCTGCCACACGAGCATTATGGATTAAGGTGCTTCCCTTGGCTACCAGACTAGCTACTGCTAAACTCATCGCCAACCTATGGTCAAAGTGGCTTCTGACCTCTGCGCCTAGCAACAGTCTACCACCATGAATAATCATGCCATCGGATGATTCTTCGATATTGGCACCCAGGCGGGAAAGCTCT